>OGZG01002505.1_pt1 | contig 12303 bp, 10 predicted proteins | sample 1576781 | NCBI WGS metagenome assembly OGZG01 (sample SAMEA3541502, study PRJEB24748) | human gut metagenome | biome: human gut; feature: human-associated habitat; material: faeces | place: China | collected 2012 | reverse complement strand
GCACGGAACAATCCGTAGGCATCATAGTTGGGGACTTTTGACACCCACATCATATCATATATTAAAACGTCGCTCTTCTGACTATATAATTAGATAGAAAGGGCCTTGCTTACATCATACATATATTCTGAAATGCTCTTCTGCATTGCCAGAGCCTCATCAATATCAAAGTCTGTAAACTCTCCGTTTCTGTATCCTACTACACGGTTTGTCTTTCCTTCTGCCAGAAGGTCTACTGCATAAGATCCCATCATGGATGCATATACACGGTCTGTACATGTCGGGCTTCCTCCACGCTGCATATGGCCAAGGATGGTAGCTCTTGTCTCCATGCCGGTAGCTGCTTCGATACGGCGAGCCATGCTTGCAGAATGTCCGATACCTTCTGCATTGATGATGATATGATGTTTTTTGCCACGTTTTCTGTTTTCGATGATGTTGTTGATCAGCTTCTGCTCATCGTAATCATATTTCTCCGGAAGCAGGATATCTTCTGCACCGTTTGCAATACCGCAGTACAGAGCGATGTAGCCTGCACCACGTCCCATAACTTCGATGATACTGCATCTTTCATGAGATGTGGATGTATCACGTACTTTATCGATTGCTTCCATTGCTGTATTGACCGCTGTATCAAATCCGATCGTATACTCCGTGCATGCGATATCCAGGTCGATTGTTCCAGGGATACCGATTGTGTTGATACCCAGAGCTGCCAGCTTCTGTGCACCTGCGAAGGAACCGTCACCACCGATGACTACCAGTCCGTCAATACCATGCTTTTTGCAGACTTCTGCACCTCTTGCCTGTCCTTCCGGTGTACGGAACTCTGCACATCTTGCTGTATACAGTACAGTACCACCGCGGGAAATGATATCAGATACGTCACGTGCTGTCATATCTTTAATCTCTTCATTCAGAAGACCATTATATCCTTTATAGATACCTTTTACTTTCAGTCCTCTGGAAAGTGCTTTTCTAACAACCGCACGAATTGCCGCATTCATACCAGGAGCATCGCCGCCGCTTGTAAGTACGCCTATTGTCTTTATTTCTTTTGCCATCTTGAAACCTCCTCAGATTCGCTGTTTAGACTCTTTGATTTTCCTAACCAAATACTTCGCTCTCAATTTTAATTCATTTTACCGTTATTTTCAATACACTTTTCAACAACTTTTACATTGTTCTGCCCATATCTTTCAACAATTTTCTGTAAAAGTGTTTCATCCGCACATATGGACCATGCTTTACCCAGTCTTTTCATAGATTTCGGGGAACGAATGTAGACTACAACCTGATCTGATCCATCCGACGAACGTAAAATTTCGTATAAGATTTTTTCTTCCGCTGCAAAACTCTCCCTGTCCGAAAACTGGATCCAGAGTTCTTTTGGAAGGTCTTCAAACTTCCAGATCTTATCGCAGATCAGTTTGCTTGCCTTTTCTTCTTCTGCAGATACGTGTCCCCGGATAAAAAGTTTGCCATCCTGTGTAATGCTGTTTCGGTAAATTTCATACTGCCTTGGGAAAACCACAACTTCCACTGTGCCAAGAAGATCCTCGATGGTCAAAAAGACCATGGTCTTATTGTTTTTTGTATGCTTGATCGTAATGCCTTCGACCATGCCTCCGATGATCTCCTCTGCTCCGTCAAAAAGGCGGGAGCCGTGCAGTTCTTCCTGATAGGCAAAATCCATGGTAGTTGCCGAAATATTTTTCTGCCACATCTTTTCGTATTTTTCCAGAGGATGCCCACTGATATACACGCCAAGTACTTCTTTTTCAAAAGCAAGGAGCTGCTCTTTATCATATTCTTCTACATCCGGCATGCGGATTTCAAAATCTTTTTTATCTTCCTCTGCCACAAAGTCAAACAGAGACATCTGACCTACCATTGCATTTTTCTTCTCCTGATTTACACTGTCCACAACCTGCACATAGATCATCATCAGCTGTTTGCGGTTATCACACAGACCATCCAGTGCCCCTGCTTTGATGAAATTCTCTATGGTACGTTTATTTAATTCCTTTCCGGACAGGCGTTCCACAAAATCACGGAAATTCCGATAGTTTCCATTCTGGTTTCGTTCCCGCACGATTGCATCAATCACCGGTTTTCCGATACTTTTGATCGCAGAAAGGCCATATCGGATGCTTTTATTATATTTAAATGCTTCTTCTCCTGTTTTTTCCGTGCTTTCGTTTTCTTCTACGGAAAAAGCACTCTCGCCCTTGTTGATATCCGGCGGAAGCAGACGGATCCCCATCTGGCGGCAGTTCAGAATATATTCTGCCACTTTCGGTGGATTATCAATGACAGAGGTCATCAAAGCTGCCATAAATTCTACCGGATAGTAATATTTCAGCCATGCTGTCTGATATGCAACTACCGCATAACATGCCGCATGTGATTTATTGAATGCATATTTTGCAAAATCGGTCATCTCATCATAGATATGATTTGCAATCTCTTCTGAAATTCCGTTTTTGATGCAGCCCGGCACGCCTTCTTCTTCATTTCCATAGACAAAATTCTGACGTTCTTTTTCCATGACGGCTGCTTTTTTCTTGGACATCGCACGACGCAGAAGGTCGCTTCGTCCAAGCGTATAGCCGCCGAGGGCACGCACGATCTGCATAACCTGTTCCTGGTATACGATACAGCCGTAAGTCGGCTCCAGGATCGGCTCCAGTTCCGGGCATTCGTACGTGATCGTATCCGGGTTATTTTTACCTTTGATATAACGCGGAATAAAATCCATAGGACCCGGACGGTACAGGGAAATTCCGGCGATGATATCCTCCAGGCTCTGCGGTTTCAGCTCTTTCATGAAGTTTTTCATTCCGCCGCTTTCAAGCTGGAAAATGCCTTCTGTCTTACCAGTTCCGATGGAATCCAGGACGGCTTTGTCATTAAAATCAATATGATCGATATCAATGCTTTTTCCGGTCGATTTTTCTGCAAGACGGACTGCATTCTGGATAACGGTAAGGGTACGCAATCCCAGGAAGTCCATTTTCAGCAGCCCCAATTCTTCCAGTGTCGTCATCGTAAACTGCGTCGTGATCGCACCGTCGCTGCCTCTGGAGAGCGGCACAAACTCATCGACCGCTTTCTGACAGATCACAACCCCGGCTGCATGCATGGAGGTATGACGCGGCAGACCTTCCAGTCTTCTCGACATATCGATCAGCTCATGCACCTGCGGATCTTCGTCATAGATTTTTTTGAATTCCGGATTTCTCTGAAATGCTTTATCTATGGTAATGCCGATCTCAGTCGGGATCATTTTTGCGATTGAATCGACCATTGCATACGGAAGATCCATTACACGGCCGACATCACGGATCACGCCTCTTGCCGCCATCGTACCAAAGGTCACGATCTGTGCAACCTGATCTTTGCCGTATTTTTCCACAACGTAATCAATGACTTCCTGTCTTCTTTCGAAGCAGAAATCCACGTCAATATCGGGCATGGAGACACGTTCCGGGTTCAGAAAACGTTCAAACAGTAAGTTATATTTCAGAGGATCAAGCTGTGTAATGCCAAGTGTATAGGAGACAAGGCTTCCTGCAGCCGAGCCTCGTCCCGGTCCTACCATAATATCGTGGTCGCGGGCAAATTTGATATAATCCCATACGATCAGGAAATAATCGACATATCCCATTTTCTGAATGATGCCAAGCTCATAGTCCAGACGTTCTTTTAATCCTTTCGTCTCTTCGCCATAACAGCGAACCAGTCCGTCGTGGCAAAGTTTCTGTAAATATTCCCATGATGTATAGCCATCCGGCACATCATATTTCGGAAGTTTTGTCACACCAAACTCAATCTCCACATGACAACGGTCTGCGATTTTCTGTGTGTTTTCCAGTGCTTCTAGTGCATACGGAAACAGGTTTTTCATTTCTTCTTCGGATTTTACAAAATACTGTCCGCCTTCATAACGCATACGGTCGGTATCCGACAGTTTCTTTCCGGTCTGTAAACACAGCAGAATATCATGAGAATCCGCATCGGATGCATACGTGTAATGCACATCATTTGTCGCCACCAGATCTATGCCTGTCTCTTTGCTCATCCGAAGGAGCTGCGTATTGACTGCTTTCTGTTCCGGGATGCCATGATCCTGAAGCTCCAGGAAAAAGTTGCCCCTTCCGAAAATTCCTTCGTAGCGTCTGGCGGCGCGCACTGCTTCTTCGTACATACCACGCACCAGATATTTTTGGACTTCTCCTGCCAGACACGCAGACAGGGCAATGATACCTTCATGATATTTTTCCAGGACTTCCATATCCACACGCGGTTTATAATAGAAACCTTCTGTAAAACCTTTTGATACAATCTTGGTCAGATTACTGTAACCTGTGTTATTTTCTGCTAATAATACCAGATGATAGTAGCGGTCATCACCGCTTCCGGCTTCTCGGTCAAATCTGGATCCGGGTGCTACATACACCTCACATCCAAGAACCGGATTGATCCCGGCTGCTTTTGCTTCACGGTAAAAATCGATCACACCGTACATAACACCGTGGTCTGTGATAGCCGCACTGTTCATGCCCAGTTCTTTTACCCGTGCAACGTATTCTTTGATTTTATTTGATCCATCCAGCAAACTATATTCTGTATGAACATGTAAATGTGTAAAACTCAAACTGCACCTCACCCTCTCAATATCATGTAGATCACTACTATAACTGTTGCCACCGCAAATGCCGGTGTAAACATGGTTTTCGGTTCACCCGGACGTTTTTCTCTTCGTTTAAAACACCATTTCAGATGCTCATAACGTCCACAGTGTTTCGCAATCCAGATCAGCACTCCGATCGCTGCAAAAATACAGATCGCCGCGATCACGGAATAAACATTGATCACACCGATCATGTCCTGTGTTGTCAATGCTCCGGAACTTGCGGAAGAACTGCCGGCAGAAGTTCCATAAAGCAGTTTGGAAACTGCCATCAATGCCGTACTCCATCCATTGATCACAAAATGTGCTGTCATCGTAGCAAAAATACTTCCTGTCGCCTCCAGCAGAATGCCAAATGCAATGCCCAGTACAAAAGCATAGCAGAACTGATTAAAGTTCATGTGCATCAGACCAAACGCCAGTGCAGATCCAAGAATCGCACACCACACACCTCTCTGACGATATCCATTATAATAGAGACCACGGAACGTAAATTCTTCGCAGATCGGCGGAATGACTGCCATCACAATCATATTGACCCAGAGTGCATTCTGCGTCAGTTCCGACTGTGAACTTTCAAATGCATTTCTTACAAACAGCATGGAAAGCAGATTCAGCCAGGATGTGACCGGGATCAGCAGCACTGCATATAAAACGACCATCGCTAACACAGAAACTTTCAGTGGTTTAAACGGCATCCATTTTCCCGGATTCACTTTGTTGATGATCATAAATCCGATGACAGGCATTATATACAGAATCTGACTTAAAAACATCAGCTGTATTGCGTTCATCGAACGGACAAACGGGATAAATCCCATAAAAATACCGGATAACAGTATCCAGATAACGGTCACCAGAAACAGCCTGTTTATCTTCGGTGTCTTGTTCATTTGTTTTCCTCCACGTTTTTTATTTTTAATAATGTCAGTGAAATATCCTGTCTTGCCGGCAAGAACGACAATTTGACATTTTGACCCTGGCATCATAATTTTATTCTACCATAAAATCCATTTCTTTTTGTATTTTCAAAGTTTAATTTTTAAAGACAAAGATAAAAAAACAGCCGGGCGTTGCCCGACTGCCTTGATCTTGATTTTTACTTATTGTTATACAATCAGTTGTTGCGGCTGATCATGTAATCCATCAGTTTATCAATATCTTCTTTTTCGTATGCAACGATCTCCAGTTCCGGAATTTCGCCGTTTGAGAAGATGTTTGCCAGAGATACATACTGTGACAGCTTAGATTTCAGATTCAGTCTGTCACCTTCGCCTGTTACAAGCTCTACTTTTCCTTTGCAGCTGTCTACTACCTCAAAAAATTTATCAATATCTTTAATTCCCATTACTTTCATAATTCATTCTCCTTTCAGATAAAAATGTTGAAAAGTGATTATTCTATTTATTTGATTGCGATTGCCTCGATCTCGATCAGGACATCTTTTGGCAGTCTCGCAACTTCAACACAGGAACGTGCCGGATAGGTACCGGTAAAATATTTTGCATAAACTTCATTGATGGTACCAAAGTCTTCCATATTTTTAATAAATACGGTTGTCTTTACCACGTTTTCTGTGGAAGTACCGGCTTCTTTTAACAGTGCTGCCAGATTGCCGATCGCCTGATCTGCCTGTGCGGCTGCACCTTCCGGAATCTCGCCTGTTGACGGAACTACCGGGATCACTCCGGATGTATATACCATACCGTTCACTTCGATCGCCTGTGAATATGGTCCAATTGCTGCAGGAGCCTTATCTGTACTGATTGCTTTCTTCATGCTCATGCCCTCCTAACAAATGTATGCTCTTTGCTGATAAAGATGTTTCTATCTTTTTTCATTTCCTATTATAAATTCAGTTTTCAAACGACGCAAGCAAATTTTTCGTGAAAAAATCGCGGGAAAATATGGCATAATGTTTAATGCCTATCTTTAAATTGTTTGATTCTCAAAGAATTATTGTGCGTTTTTACCGTTTTATGATGCGATTTTCTGTGATTTCGATACGTCCCTGTTTCAACAGTCTTCCAACAGCACGTTTAAATGCATTCTTACTGAGTCCGAATTCTCTTTTGATGATCTCCGGTGAAACTTTATCGTTAAACGGAAGTACACCTTCAAATTCTTCAATCACCTTCATCACGGCTTCTGCATCTTTTTCCATCTGCTGCGGAATCTTTTCTTTATCAGAAAGATCCAGTTTGCCATCTTCCTGCACTCTGGTCACACGAAGATTTAAAATATCACCCACACGGTATTTGCCCTGTGCTTCTTTTGCCGGGATCAGACCTGAATAACAGTCATCCACTGCCACAAAGACACCGAAGTTCTCGCTGATCTCATAAATACGGCCGGTCACTTTATCGTCTCTCTGATATGGAGAATCTTTTTTCAGATATTCATACACTTTCATCGTAGCACAGAGACGACTGCTCTTATCAATGTAAAGTGCCGCCAGACACTCTTCCCCCGGCTGCACACGCTTTGTCTGCTCTTTATATGGAAGAAACAGATCCTTTTCCAGTCCCCAGTCCAGAAATGCACCGATTTTTCCTGTATCAGCGACGTGAAGCACGGCTGTTTCTCCCAGGCGGACTTTCGGCGTACGTGTCGTTGCAATCAGACGATCCTGTGAATCTTTATATAAAAATACTTCTAATGTATCTCCTGCCTTGATGCCTTCCGGAACTTCTTTTTTAGGGAGCAGTACTTTTTCCGCTGCATTTTTTTCTTCTCCCAGATAAATTCCAAATCCCACTTCTTTCACTACATAAAGTTCCTGGCTTTCTCCTAAATGAAACATATTCTTTCTCCTTGTTTTCTGTATTGCTGTTTATTTGTTCTGAAATTCGTAACGGTTCATTACCTTCACAGGATACTACCTGCTGAACAGTTACTGAAATTCTACCACTGCATACGGTTTCTGTGTCTCATCACACAGCAACACTGTACATTTTTTCTCTTCTATATTAATATAAGGCACAACCATATCACCGAGAAGTGCTGCCTTTTTATATTCTGCACGCATCTGGGAGATCCGGAAATCATCCGGCAGAAACTCCATCGCCATCTGCACATATTGTCCGTTATTGACATGATGATTTGTATCAATGTGATGTTTCACGATCAGAAAACTCTCTTTCTTTTCCATTTTTTCCGGAAGTGCAATCTTTCGCGGTGCATAATCCATATCCAGCTTTTCGTGCAGCACATACGCTTCCTGCTCCTCTTTCGGAACTCTGGTCGGATGTCCTGTCTTTAAATCCACATAAGTCCACAACGTATTTGCCCAGGCAAGTTTTTCGCCTTTTTCATCCCGGATACAGAAATTCCTTTCACCAAGAAATCCTTTAAAAGAATACGGCCATGTCTGAACGGTGATCTCCTGTCCAAACACCGGCAGCTCCCCAAGCACGATCTGCCAGGACGACAGAACCCATGCACACTGCCTTTTATTCAGATAATCAATCCCAACGCCTATTTTTTCCGAATGAAAGCTGCTGCAGTCCTGAAAATAATTTAATATAGAAAGAAGTGTGATCCTGCGATTCTCATCCACTTCGCTGTAACGAACTCTGCTGTCAAACTGATAAATCATACGTTCCTCCCGAATCTTGTGGCATCTTTAAAACCAAACATCCTGTTTTTTGAACGCAGAGAAGCATTTCCCCGCTTCAAGTGTGCAGAACACTAAACGGTAGGTGAGGGGGATGCTATCAAACGGATGCCCTGATTTTCATTTGCCTGGTAACTCATTTTATTTTCTGTATATGCAGAAAAGGTTGTCTTAGCAGACAACCTTCTTAACTGGGCTACAAGGATTCGAACCTTGAAATGACGGAGTCAGAGTCCGTTGCCTTACCATTTGGCGATAGCCCATCATTATTTTGCTCTGTTGCGTTTTTGTTACTCACAACAATGAGAATTATATAGTAACGTTCATAAAATGTCAAGCACTTTTTTTAACTTTTTTAAATCTTTTTTTATTTTCCCTTTTCTTCCAGCCCGTGATGTGTTATAACAGGAAGAAAAGAACCCCAATGTATGCAGAATGGAGGAAACTATGAGTACTATGAATCTTACCCTGCTGACCGATTTCTATGAATTAACGATGATGCAGGGCTATTTTAAAACACAGAATACCGAGAAAGTAGTTTTTGATGCTTTTTACCGCAAAAATCCATGCGACGGTGGCTATGCGATCGCTGCCGGACTGGATCAGGTAATTGATTATATTAAAAATCTTCGTTTCAGCAAGGAGGATATCGCTTATCTGAGAAGCCTGAACACGTTTGATGAAGATTTTCTGAACTATCTGGCTGATTTCCGTTTCAGCGGTGATATTTATGCGATTCCGGAAGGCACCGTTGTTTTCCCGCGTGAGCCGCTGGTCAAGGTGGTTGCCCCGATCATGGAGGCACAGCTGGTAGAGACTGCTATTCTGACGATCATCAACCACCAGAGTCTGATTGCTACAAAAGCTTCCCGTGTTGTCTGTGCTGCAAAAGGTGATGGCATCATGGAGTTTGGCCTGCGTCGTGCACAGGGTCCGGATGCCGGTGTTTATGGTGCAAGAGCTGCCATGATCGGCGGATGCATCGGCACTTCCAATGTGCTTGCCGGACAGCTTTTTGATGTTCCGGTAAAGGGTACGCATGCACACAGCTGGATCATGAGTTTCCCGGATGAATACACTGCGTTTAAAACATATGCAAATATGTATCCGGATGCCTGCTGTCTGCTGGTTGATACTTACGATACGTTAAAATCCGGCGTGCCAAATGCAATCCGTGTTTTTGAAGAAATGCGAAATGCCGGTATTCCGCTGAAAAATTACGGAATCCGTCTCGACAGCGGTGACCTCGCTTATATGTCCAAACAGGCAAGAAAACTGCTGGATGCCGCCGGCTTCGATGATGCTTATATTTCTGCTTCCAGTGATCTGGACGAGTATCTGATCGAGAGTTTAAAAGCTCAGGGATGTAAAATCACTTCCTGGGGTGTCGGAACCAACATGATCACTTCCAGGGACTGCCCTGCTTTCGGCGGTGTATACAAACTTGCTGCCGTAGAAGACAAAGAAACCGGAGAATTTATTCCGAAGATCAAGCTTTCTGAGAACACTGAAAAGATCACCAATCCTGGAAACAAAACGATCTACCGTATTTACAGCAAAACGACCGGAAAGATCCGTGCCGATCTGATCTGTCTTGCCGACGAAACGTTTGACGAGAGTAAAGATATGATCATTTTCGACCCGCAGGAAACCTGGAAAAAGACAAAAGTACGTGCAAATACCTATACACTTCGTGAGCTGCTTGTTCCGGTGTTTAAAAACGGCGAATGTGTTTATGATTCTCCAAGCGTGATGAAAATCCGTGATTACAGCAAAAAAGAGCTCGATACTATCTGGGATGAAACAAAACGTTTCGCAAATCCGCAGCATGTCTATGTAGACCTTTCAGACAAGCTCTACAAGATCAAATCGGATCTGCTCGAAAAAATGAGCCTGGAAGCTCTGGAATACTAAGATGGCATAAAAGAGAAATCCCCTTCATAGACTGTTCTCAGTACAGGAAGGGGATTTTTTATGTTTTCTTATGAAATGCTTGTCAACTGTGAAAACAGACTGCCTGAAGATTTTGTGCCGCCATCACTGGCTGCACCGGATATTGCATTTGCCGCAGATCCTTCGGACGAGAAGCGTTTTCTGGAAGTCCGGGCTGCCAGACACGCAAAACGACTTTTTGACGCCGCCAAAGCAGAGGGGATTTTTCTCTATGGCATCTCCGGATACCGCAGCTACGAACGTCAGGAAATACTCTATCAGAAGGCCTGCTGCAAATCTTCTGCCGCTTCATCTCTATGCGAAACTGCCATGCCTGGATGCAGCGAACATCAGACCGGACTGGCCCTTGATGTATCCTGCCCGGCCGTCTCTTTGAATCTTTCGCAGGCTTTTTCAGAAACAGCAGAAGGGCGATGGCTCGCCCGCCATGCCCCTCTTTATGGTTTTATCATACGTTATCCCAAAGGCAAAGAACATCTGACAAAGATCCCGGCGGAACCATGGCACATCCGGTATGTCACCAGAAGCCTTGCTCTGTGCCTGACACTCACCGGGCAGGTTCTGGAAGAATACTACGCCTGCTGTGAACGGTAAAATTTAAATCCGACCAGTGTTGTGAGCACTTCCGTCACTGGAAAGGTCAGCCAGAAATACTGCAGTCCAAACCTGGAAAACAGATATCCAAGCGGAACAAACAAAACCATTGTCCTCACAACGGTAAGGATCGAACTTTTCACTACACTGCCGATCGCCTGAAAATACACCGGAAAAATCAGTGAAGTGACCATCGGGATAAATGCAACTCCAATATAATGAAATCCGTTCGTTCCGATTGCAATCACCTGTGCATCTTTCGAAAAGGTTGAAAGCATTTGAACCGGCAGAAATTCAAAACACAGCGTTCCAAGAAACATCAGAGCCATTCCCGCGATCAGGGATTCTTTCAGCACGGCTTTGCATCTCTCCTGATCTTTTGCCGCATAATTGAAGCTGATGACCGGTACGATGCAGGTCTGCAATGCTCCGAGTGGAATAAAGAAAAAGCTCTGCCATTTGTAATACAGCCCAAGTGCCGTCACCGCCTGATCCGAAAATCCTGCGAGGATCATATTCAGCCCGAAAATATAGAACGTGTACGCAGACTGCATGAGAATGTTCGGTATCCCAAGCTGATAAATCCTTTTGATGTGCGGCAGATAACAGGATTTTTCCGGTGATCTCACAAAAGCTTTTCTCATGACCACAAGAGCCGCTACGATCTGCCCGATCACCGTGGCGATCGCCGCACCGGCGATTCCGAATTTATGTATGCCAAACATCCCGAAAATCAGGATCGGATCAAGAATGATATTCGTGATCGCTCCGGCGATCTGTGCCACCATCGGCGTTTTCATATCTCCGCGTGCCTGCAGGATTTTGCTCCAGACTCCTTCTGTAAACAGTCCGATACTGACCACGCAGACGATTCTTCCATATACGACAACATCTCGTATGATTTCTTCTGAATTTGTCGAAATCCTCGCATAAAACGGCATGATCAGATAACAGACTGCTGCAAAAACAATCCATAGAAAAACTGCCAGCGGCGTGCCTATGCCTGCCACTTCTTCTGCTTTTTTCTCCTGGCGGATTCCGAAATAATATGCCATGTCGGTGTTGATCCCGACGCCCGTCCCCACCGCAAGGGCGATCATTAACAGCTGAAGCGGATAAATAATGGACAGTGCCGTCAGACCTGTCTCCGAATATTTGCCCACAAACAGGCTGTCCACTATGTTATAAAATGCCTGGATTAGCTGTGCCAGCATGACAGGCGGTGCGATTTTTAATAAAATGCGGCTGATTTTTTCTTTTCCGTAAAATTCTGATGTGTCCATGCTCCACTATCTCTCTTCCATATTTCTTACATAAACTGTGCTTCATGCCGCACCTTTTTTTCAATATCTGAGAAGCTCTCTTCGTTATATCACACTTACCATACCATTTCAAGTCGAACGCACGTGAGACTTGGCACGCGATTCTGGTCAGCTTTGCTGAC
>OGZG01002499.1_pt1 | contig 12336 bp, 6 predicted proteins | sample 1576781 | NCBI WGS metagenome assembly OGZG01 (sample SAMEA3541502, study PRJEB24748) | human gut metagenome | biome: human gut; feature: human-associated habitat; material: faeces | place: China | collected 2012 | reverse complement strand
GGCAGAACACGCAGCCGCAGCTTATTTCGGGTATAGGCTTCCTCTCGGTTTGTGGCATCCTCTCGCCACTCCAGTCCGTTTTCCCTGCAATAGTCCTCGATTTCCTCTCGGTCGCAGAACAGCAGGGGGCGGCAGATATTCTCTCTGACGGGTGCCATGCCTGCAAGCCCCTTCAGTCCTGTCCCTCTGCAAAGCCGCATCAGAACGGTTTCCGCCTGATCCCTTCGGTGGTGCGCCACGGCAATGAAGCCATCCTCGCCTGCCGTCTGCCGAAAGGCGGCATAGCGCAGAAGCCGCCCCGTTTCTTCCTCGCCAAGCCCACGCGCCTTCGCCTCTGCACGCACGTCATAGTGCTTTACGATACAGGGAATCCCCAAATCGGCGCAGAAGCCCTCCGCAAAACGAGCGTCCTCGTCTGCCGCTGCTCCGCGCAGACCGTGGTGGATATGTACCGCGGTGAGGGAATCCCATGCAAATTCCTTTTGCAGGCTGTGCAGAACGTGGAGCAGTGCAACGGAATCCGCTCCACCCGAAAGCCCGATCACAAGCCTTGCGCCCTTCGGCACCATCTGAAATTGTCGCAGTGTGTTTCGTACCTTTTCCCGCATGTTCGTCTCCTTCTCGGAATCCTCTTTTTCCCCGAAAATTCCTCTTTCCCATTACTCTACACGATTGCGGAAAAAAAGACAATACAAACATAATCGCAACTTATACCGGATAGTCTCAATTTATGCCTGCTTCTGCCAGAATCGTCCGGCAAGAACGGTCATATCGTCCCGTCTGCCGTCCCTGCGCTCCTTTTTTGCCTCCTGCAAAATATATTCCGCCGCGTCCTGCGGGTTTGACATCGGGAAGGCGGTCAGCTTCGCCTTGAGCCATGCGCCCGTCTGCTCCTCGCCGCCGAGGGCATCGGTAATCCCGTCCGTCACCATCAGAATCATGTCCCCATCCTTAAGGCGCATTTCATTTTTCTCCGGCTCTACCTGCTTGAGGATGCCTGCAGGCAGAGTCACCGCACGCAGAGAGATGATGCGGTCTCTCCGCCAGATAAACGATGCCACCGCGCCCAGCTTGATGAATTCGGCATGCCCGTCAAACAGGTTCACATGGCAGATATCGAGGGTCGCATAGGCCTCCTCTCCCCTGCGCAGCAGAAGCGCAGAATTGATCATCCGTACCGCAAGCGCGCGGTCAAAGCCTGCCTCCGTGAATTGCTCCAGAAGCTCAATGGCAATGCGGCTTTCCTTCGCCGCCTGCTCTCCCGTCCCCATGCCATCGGAAAGGGCAAGCAGAGCGTTGCCCCGTTCCGTTTCCAGAAATGCCGCCGCATCTCCTGTCGGCCTTCCTTCCTCCGCAGGGGCATAAACCGCCGCCGTCGTGAGGGAAAAGGCAGGTGCCTCCCGAAACAGCAGGCTGCATTCCCTCCCCTTCGCATCCACCGAGCAGGTGCCCTCCTCCAGTAAAACCATGGGGCAGCCCATCGTTTTTCTGACCAGCGGCAGAACCTTATCCTTGCAGCTGCCCTTTCCGCCGCAGGCAGGCAAAACCACCCTCACCTGCTTGCGCCGATGGGTCTTTTCCTCTGTAATGATGACCTCCTTCGGGGAAAGCCCCTGCTTTTTCAGCGCATGGCGCAGCTCCTTTTCTGCGCCTTCCAGAAAAATACAGTTCAGCTCCATCTGTCCCGAAAGGGATTCCATAATTTCTCCCACCGCCAGAAGCTGTTGTCCGACCAGCTCGCGGCACTCCCTCAGGCGGCTTGTCCATAAGCAGTCCCTTCTGTACAGTCCATACACCTCATTTATGGTGTCCACAAGGGTGTCCACTCTTGGACAGGTGTCCGCAAATTCCTGCGGCAAATCGGATGCCCGAAACCGCCCCAGACTGTCGCAGTGAGAAAGTGCGGCGAAGGTCATGCCATAGGTTTTGTATAAATCCTCCTCCCAGCAGAAATGCGCCAAACCGCAGTCCTGACAAGCCTTTCCCGCAATGGTATCAACCAGCCTTGCAATCTCGCCTCTGTCCTTTCGTTCCCCCTCCCGAACAAAGGTTTTCGCCAAAGCATCAAATGCCGCGGATACGCCCAGAAGCTTCTCCTCCGTCAGCTCCTTCATTTTTGTATACCTGTCCTGGGGGCCTTCCGTTTCCCGCAGACCGCCGTATTTTTCCAGCAAAGCCTTGGGGAACAGGGAAAACAGCAGCGCCCCGCTTATCAATCCTCCTATCCAAATCGGGTTCAGCAACGTCATATCTATGTAAAACAGAAAAATGCAGGGGGCTAGCAGCATTGCAAGGGCAGAGGCCAACCTGCCCAGATCTCTCATGCAGCCCGCCAACATTCCCCCTAAAGCGAGGGCAGCGAAAAGAGGCAGCTTGGCACCGCCGGAAAGCAGCAGCAGCAACCCCAGAAACACACCGGCAGCCGCACCGCCGCCGATCCCCTCCTGCCTTGCGGCAAGAAGCAGAAAAAACGCAGATGCCATCGGCAGCAGAAATGCGCCGATCGGGCGGTTTTGCAGGGACGCAAGCCCTGCCAGAACGCCCCCTGCCAGAAGCAGGAGCGAAAGCATTTCCTCTCTGGAGGGAATCACGGCTTTCCCATGCTCCAACAGAAGCACCACGCCCTTCTGCACCAGATAGCTGATGCCGAGCGTCAACGCGCCCTCCACAGCGGCAATGGCAAAATAGAAACCCAGACCCTGTCGACTGACGGCAAAAAAGATACCTGCCAACACCGAAGCAAAGGTGCCGAGAAGAGCCTTCTTTCCCATTTCCTGCCGTTCCAGAAAACGCCCCAACGTAAGCTGAATGGCGAGCGCCGCCGCAAGCCCTGCGCCAGTCTTGAGCGGTGCATGAGAAAATGCCCCCAGCCCGACCGCAAGCCAGACCGCCCCAAAGAGCCACCCCTCCCCGAAAAAGGCGGAAAGATAGGCAAGCCCCATCGGGCGCAGCAGTCCCATCAGCTCAATCCTGCCCCAGAACAGCCCCATCAGGCAGAAGCCGCCGCCCTGCAGCAGGGTCTTCCACGGAAACGGCTTTTTCGGCTCCTTTTTCGGCAGGAGCATTTTGCCGAAGCGCGGTGTTTGTTCCGTATATTCCAATGTGATTTCTGTCTTTTCCATACTGCTTCCCTCCATACGCCCATTCTAAACAAACAGAACCGCTTTTTTTGTCAAAACGGGGCGAGGGCAGAAAGAAAGTTTCGACAAAAGCCGCTACGCTTCATCCGCAGCGCATAAAGCCTTCTGTGCAGACGCAAAAAAGGGTATCTCCTCTCGGAGATACCCTTTCTTTATATACGTTCTATTTTTAACTTACTTCATCTGTTCTGCAATGATTTCCTTTGCTTTTTCCAGTGCATCGGCAATCTTGGATGCGTCCTTGCCGCCTGCCTGCGCCATATTGGGACGACCGCCGCCGCCACCGCCGCAGACTGCTGCTGCCGCTTTGATGATATTGCCTGCATGTGCGCCCTTTTTCACAACATCATCGGTTGCCATTGCCATCAGGCTTACCTTGCCGCCTGCTGCGCCTGCCAGAACGATTACGCCGCTGCCAAGCTTATTTTTCAGCTGATCGCCAAGGGTACGCATTGCGTTGGCATCCATATCCTTCACCTCTGCCGCAAGCACTGCCACGCCGTTGATATCAACCTTCTTGCTCAGCATTTCATCCGCTGCGCCGCCTGCCATTTTTGCTTTCAGCTTTTCCAGCTCCTTGGAAAGCTCCTTCTGCTCTGCCAAGAGCTGTTCCACTCTTGCCACCAGCTTATCGGGAGAGGTTTTCACCATCTGTGCCAGTGTACGCACCTCATCCTCCTGCGCCTGATAATGCAGGAGTGCACCTTCGCCTGTCAGCGCTTCAATACGTCTGACACCTGCGGCAACGCCGTTTTCGGAAACAATTTTAAAGGAACCAACCTGTGCCGTATTTTTCAGATGTGCGCCGCCGCAAAGCTCAACGCTGTAGCCGCCCATATCAACCACGCGCACGATATCGCCGTATTTCTCGCCAAAGAGCGCCATTGCGCCCTTCTCTCTTGCCGCATCAATGCTCATTTCCTCCGCAACAATGGGATAGCTTGCGAAGATAGCTTCATTGACCAGTCTTTCCACCTCTTTGATTTCATCCGGTGTCATAGCGGTGAAATGGGTGAAGTCGAAACGCAGTCTGTCTGCGCTGACATAGGAGCCGGACTGCTCAACATGTGTCCCCAGAACGGTTCTCAGTGCCTTCTGCAGCAGATGGGTTGCGGAGTGGTTTCTTGCGGAAGCCATTCTGTGCTTTTTGTCAATTTCTGCACAGGCAATATCGCCAACGGTAACGGAGCCTTCCTCTACCACGCCCTGATGCGCGATTTTGCCGCCGATTACCTTCATGCAGTTTGTTACCTTAACAACGCCGTTTGCGGTTTTGATGATACCATGATCGCCAACCTGACCGCCGCTTTCTGCGTAGAAGGGGGTTCTGTCAAGGAATACCACAACGGAATCCTCTGCCTGCGCGCCTTCTGCAACGGCATCGTTTGCAACCAGAGCAACGATTTTTGCATCCACTACGGTATCCACATCATAGCCTGCGAATTTTGTTTCCAGATCGGTAGGCAATTCATCGTATACGGTTACGGCTGCGCCCATGTAGCCCTCGCCGCCTCTTGCCTTACGCGCACGATCCTTCTGTGCCTGCATTTCCTTCGCAAAAGCCTCCTCATCCACGCGCATGCCTGCTTCTTCCAGAATTTCCTTTGTCAAATCAACAGGGAAGCCATAGGTATCATACAGGCGGAAGGATTTTTCGCCGCTCATCACGGTTTCGCCTGCGGCTTTCATTTCCTCCATATCCTCCTTGAGGATTTCCATACCCTTATCGATAGTCTTATAGAAGCTGTTCTCCTCGATGGAAAGAATCTTAAAGATATAATCCTGCTTATCCACCAGCTCAGGATATGCTTCGCCGCTGCAGGTGATAACAGCCTTGGAAAGCTCTGCAAGGAATTCACCCTGAATACCCAAAAGCTTGCCATGGCGCGCCGCACGACGCAGCAGTCTTCTCAATACATAGCCGCGCCCTTCGTTGGAGGGCAGAACGCCGTCTGCGGTCATGATTGTAACGGAACGGATATGGTCTGTGATGATACGAACGGAAACGTCAATCTTATGCTCCTTGCCATATTCCACGCCTGCCTTCTGACAAACCGCATCGCGGATATATTTTACGGTATCCACATCGAAAATGGAATCTACGCCCTGCATGATGGTTGCCATACGTTCCAGACCCATGCCGGTATCTACGTTTTTATGATCCAGCTCGGTATAGGTGCCATCCTCATGCGCATCGAACTGTGTCAAAACCAGATTCCAGAATTCCATGTATCTGTCGCAGTCACAGCCAACGCCACAGGTAGGGCTGTTGCAGCCATATTCGGGACCGCGGTCATAATAGATTTCCGTACAGGGACCACAGGGACCTGTACCATGCTGCCAGAAGTTATCCTCCTTGCCAAGCTTCTTGATTCTGTCCCAAGGCAGACCAACCTTTTCATGCCAGATTTCGCCTGTTTCGTCATCCTCCTCATAGATGGTGACATACAGCTTATCCTCAGGGATTTCCAGCCATTTGGTAACAAACTCCCAAGACCAAGGGATGATTTCGTTCTTAAAATAATCGCCAAAGGAGAAATCGCCCAGCATTTCAAAAAATGTGCCGTGGCGCGCGGTTTTGCCGACATTATCAATATCCCCTGTACGGATACATTTCTGACAGGTTGTAACACGCTTACTGGGGGGTGTTTCCTGCCCTGTGAAGTATGCCTTCATGGGTGCCATACCGGAGTTAATCAACAGCAGGCTCTTGTCGTTACGGGGAACGACGGAAAAGGATTTCAGACGCAAATGGTCTTTGGATTCAAAGAACTGCAGAAACAGCTCTCTGATTTCGTTTACACCGAGATTTTTCATAGCTTTTCCTCCTTAAAAAGATAAAAATATAATTCCCACAATAAAATCCTGTTTTTTGGGTAATGAAAAAAATCCCTGTTCCGAAGAACAGGGACGAATTTACCGTGGTACCACCCTAGTTACGGCTTTGCTGCCGTCACTCGAAATCGTTAACGCCGATTTACGCCGCAATATACTTTTTTATTCCACTGCGGAGCCTGTTTCCTTTGAAGAAACAAGAGAAACCGAAAAGACTGCTTCCATTCTGTGCTGCTGAGGCTTTCCCACCAAGCTGCCTCTCTCTGAAAGTCCGAACCAAAATGTACTCCTTCTTTTCCTGGCTTTTTTCTGTTTTTCTAATAATGATTTGATTATAGGCACTTGAAATCCGTTTGTCAAGGCAGTGTAAGAAATTTTTCCTCCAGCATGGCGCGAATCATATCCCCGATGCGCTTCAGCCCAACCTCTATCTTATCATCACTGAGGTTCAGGAAGCTGAGACGGATATGGCGATTTTCCTCGCCGCTGATATCATACTGACTGCCGGGGGTGAGAATGACATTCTTTTCCAGCATACGGCTGCAAAGCGCTTCTGCGCCCACGCCAACGGGCAGCTCCACCCAAAGGCTGACACCGCCGTTTGGCTGTCCGTATTTCGCCACATCGGAGAGATATTTTCTTGCGGCGGAAAGCATTTTGCGGTATTTCTCGCCGCCGTAGCGTCTTGCCTGTGCGGCATGCTCCCCCCAGCCAAATTCGCGCAGATAATATTCCAAGGCTCTCTGGATAAAGCCGGAGGTGGAAATATCTGTCGTGTATTTTGCTTCCATGACTGCCTGATGGATTTTCTTCGGCAACGCAATCAGCCCCATGCGCAGACCGGGCATGAGGATTTTGGAAAAGCTTTTGATATAAATGACACGATTTTTATAATCTAACGCCTTCAGGGGAACAATCGGCTCCTTATCATAATGGAAATCGTAAAAATCGTCCTCCTCGATGATATAGGTATCGTATCTTTCTGCCAGCTCGAGCAGGCGGCGTTTTTTCTCCATAGAATAGGAAATGCCTGTCGGGGTCTGATAATATGCCATCATATAAATAAAGCGCGGATGATACAGCTTGAGGAAGTTTTCCAGAATAACCATATCCATGCCATCCTCCTCCAGAGGAATCTCCATCAGCTTGCCCCCACGGGACAGAAATGCACCCGCTGCACCGTAAAACGTGGGCTTTTCCACAAAAACAACATCCCCATAGCGCAGCATCGCCTTTGAAATGATATCAATGCCCTGCTGTGCGCCGGAGATGATCTGCACGTTTTCCGGAGAGGTTTTGATGCCATAATTCATAAGATAACGGCAAAGCTGCTCGCGCAGGGGGACATAGCCCATGCTGTCCATATAACGGAAGGCACCGCCCTTTTCCCTATCCAGCACCGCATTGAACGCCTCCTTAAACGCATCCACAGGGAACATTTCATTCGGCAGAGAGGTGCTTGTAAAATTGATGGCATTTTCCATAGAAAGACCGCTTTCAAAGGAACGGAGATTGCGGCTTGCCACAGGCTCCGGAATATGCTCCACAGGCAGGGGCGAAACAAAGGTGCCGCTGCCCACGCGCGAATAGACCAGCTGCTTTTTCTCAAGCAGCTTATACGCATTGACAATCGTAACAGAATTCACTCCGAAATGCTCCGCCGTTTTGCGGATGGGCGGCAGCTTGCTATTGGCAAGCAGAACACCATCCGTAATCATCCCCTCGATGCCCTCTGCCAGCTGCTGATAAAGAGGAACGGCACTTGATTTATGCAGCTGTAGCTGAAAAATTTCTACCATATTAAATATACTCCAAATCGTTAAAATCTCATTTTACTTTTCTGCGTCGTACCGCTTTCTGCCAGATGCCCCTGCAATGCCCATGGCTTCTCTGTACTTTGCAACGGTGCGGCGACAAATCTGCACGCCCTCCGCGGTCAGGCGCTCCGTCAGCTCCCGATCACTGAGGGGTTTTATTTTTTCCTCCGCATCAATGATGGCACGCAGGCGGTTCTTGATGCTGTCCGCAGAAATATTTTCCGCCGCTTCCGCCTTTGCCATTGCCTTGGAAAAGAAGGTATGCAACGGGAACACACCGCGTTCACACTGCAAATATTTTTCCTTGACCGCACGGCTGACGGTGGATTCATGGATATTGAGCTGCTCTGCAATATCCACCAGACGCAAAGGCACAAGCTGCCCCTGCGGCTCTGAGAAAAAATTCCTCTGCTTTTCCACGATGGCTTCAACCACCTGCTGCAGGGTGCTTTCTCTGCGGCTGATGCACTGCAATGCCCATTTGGCACGCTTCAGCTGCTCTGTAATATATTCCTCCGTCTGTGCATCCGCTTTTTCGCGCAGCAGCTTCACATAGCTATGGCTGACGGTAAGACGGGGCATCACGGTTGTGTTTGTGGTGACGATAAATTCCTCGCCCCTGCGCTCCACCAGAACATCCGGCACGACATATTGCACATTGTCCTCCCCTGCAAAGCCACTGCCGGGCTTGGGCTGACAGGAGCGAATTTCCTGCAGGGCACGCATGAGCCGCTCCATGGAAATCTTTTCTGCCTTCGCGATATAGGAAAGGCGGTTTTTCGCCAGCTCATCCAGATAATTTCTTGTGACCTTCATGGAAAGGGCAGAGGCGTTTTTCTGCTTCAGCTGAATGAGCAGACACTCCTGCAAATTTCTTGCTCCCACACCGGAGGGCTCCAAGGCTTGAAACTGCGCCAGAATTCTTGCGGCAGTGGATTTTTTCATCGGATATTTTTCCATCATCATTTCGATGGCATCCTTTTCCAGATAGCCGCTTTCGGCAGTGCTCTCCGCCAGAAACCGCAGGACTGCCTTATGTCCTGCCGGAATTTTTTGTATATTTATCTGAAAAAGGAGAAATTCGCGCAGACTCTGCCCTTCTTTTCTGCCGAAGGCATTCGTTTCGCGCTCCTTTTCCTCCTGCTCATGCTCCATGCGGTAAAGACTGCGGTTCTGCTCATCCGCCTCCTCAAGCCATTCCAGCTTTTGCAGCAGCTCCGTATTTTCCTGCTGCACGGGCTCCTTTTCCTCATTCCATTCCACAAGGGGGTTCTCCTCCGCAAATTCTCGGATATATTCGGAAAGAGTCACGGCATTCATCTGCAAAATCTCCACAGACTGCTGCATTTTCTGTGATAAAATCTGTTTTTGCTGCACCTGAAGCGACAGCTCCATAAAAAAATCCCCCTTTCTTGATGCTTGATTGCATTTATTTTATCATAAAATCTAATATAATCCCACCATTTTGTTTAAATATCCCTAAAAAAGCAGAGAAAATATGCCAAGATTATGGTAATAAATTAACATTTACTTTTATAGATAATAAGTGTAAACTATATGAGATGATTCATTCGCATACAAATTATTTTTTGTTTTGCGGATGTCTCAGCAATATTATAACGCAAAGATCAGATTTCGACATTATTTTGTGGAAGAAGGGTTCTTTTCTGGAATAATCAGGTGAAAATTTCTTTTGAAAAAAAGTTTTTTCGCCTTTTTTCTGCAAAATTATTGAGAAATTCTTATTTTTGTATTAAAATATTGCTGTTATATTATAGTTATTTTCTTACAAAAGTATAACTTTAAACCAGCGCCATCCCTGGCGCACGACAAATTTGAACAGAGGGGGATAATATGCAAGCTTTAACGTTCAAACGTGGTGTACATCCTCCTGATGGGAAAGAACTGGCAAAAGACCAGCCCATCAAGGTGATTATGCCCAAAGAAAACTCTGAGTTGTTCTACCCTATGAGCCAGCACATCGGTGCTCCTTGTGATCCACTGGTTGCCGTTGGCGATCATGTAAAGGTAGGACAGAAAATCGCTGAGTCCGGCGCATTCATGTCTTCTCCTATCTTCGCCTCCGTTTCCGGCGAAGTTGTAGACATCAGACCTATGCTCGTACCCGGTGGTGCAATGGTAAAGGCTATCGTTGTAAAGAACGACGGCAAAATGGAAGAGATCGAAGGTCTCAACGAAGGTAAGGATTACACAACCATGACAAATGACGAAATTCTGGCAGCAATCAAAAATGCCGGCGTTGTTGGTCTGGGTGGTGCAGGTTTCCCTACACACGTAAAACTGAACCCTCCCAAGGACACACCCATCGATCACATCCTCATCAATGCGGCTGAATGTGAGCCCTACCTCACATGTGACTACCGCCTGATGCTGGAAGAACCCGAAAGAATCGTAAGAGGTCTGCAGATTATGCTGAAGCTGCATCCCAATGCAAAGGGCGTAATCGGTATCGAAATGAACAAGCCCGAAGCAATCGCTTCCATGCAGAAGGCATGCGAGGGCATTGATAATATCACTGTTCAGCCTCTGGTAACAAAATTCCCTCAGGGCTCCGAAAAACACCTGATTTATGCTATCACAAAGAGAGAAGTAAAATCCGGCGCACTGCCCGCATCCGCAGGCTGTATCGTAGACAACGTAGATACTGTTGTTGCAATCGAAAGAGCAATCTGCAAGGGCAGACCTCTGATGAGAAGAATCGTTACCGTTTCCGGTAAGGGTATCAAAAACCCCGGCAACTACAAAATCAGAATCGGCATGACGCTGAGAGATCTGGTAGATGCCATTGGCGGTTTCAATGAAGCAAACCCTCCCGTAAAGCTGATTGCAGGTGGTCCTATGATGGGTCCCACACTGTATACTTTGGATGTTGCGTCTGTTAAGACAACCTCCGGTCTGCTTTGCTTCACAAAGGACGAAGCATACATTCCCGAAGAAAGAAACTGCATCCGCTGCGGTAAATGCGTAGAGCATTGCCCTATGGGCCTGATGCCCTTCATGCTGAATGCCTTTGCAATCAAGGGCGACGGCGAAGGCTTTGTAAAGCATCACGGTCTGGATTGTATCGAATGTGGTTCTTGCTCCTACGAATGTCCTGCGAAGCGTCAGCTGGCGCAGTCCATCAGAGCGACAAAGAAAATCGAAGCAGGCAAGAAGGCAGCAGCCGCTGCAGCAGCAAGAGCAAAAGCAGAGGCTGAGAAAAAGGCCGCTGAGGAAAAGAAATAAGAAGGGGGAGAATAAAACATGGCTAATTTTGTAGTATCCGGTACCCCTCACGTGCGTTCCAAAGAATCCATCCAGAGCATTATGCGTGATGTTATCATCGCTCTGGTTCCTGCAACAGCAGCGGGTATCTATTATTTCGGCCTGAGAGCACTGATTCTGATTGTAGCTGCAATCATTTCTGCTGTTTTCTTTGAATGGCTGTATGAAAAAATCACAAAAAAACCTGTTACAATCAACGACCTGTCCGCAGTTGTAACCGGTCTGTTACTGGCAATGAACCTTCCTGCATCCGCTCCCGTTTGGGTTGCAATCGTAGGTAGTGCATTTGCCATCATTTTTGCAAAACAACTGTTTGGCGGTCTGGGCCAGAACTTCATCAACCCTGCACTTGCAGGTCGTGCATTCCTGCTGGCTTCCTACCCCACAGAAATGACCACATGGGTTGTTCCCAACGGTCTTGCAGCAGATGCTGCTACATACGCAACACCCCTGGCACAGCTGAAAAACGGCGCACTGGATGCTTCCCTGAAGCAGCTGGTAATGGGTCAGGTTGGCGGTACCATCGGTGAAACCTGTGCAATCGCTCTGATTATCGGCGGTATCTACCTGCTGTACAAGCACGTAATCAGCTGGAAGATTCCCGTAATCTACATCGCAACCGTATTCATTCTGTTCGCAGTAATCGGCAGACACGGCATGCGTATGCCTTTGCAGGAAATCTTCGCCGGCGGCGTTATGCTGGGTGGTATCTTCATGGCAACTGACTACGCTTCTTCTCCCGTAACCCCTAAGGGTCAGGTTATCTTCGCTGTCGGCGCAGGTCTTTTGACTTACCTGATTCGTACCTTCGGCGGTTATCCGGAAGGCGTATCCTATTCTATTCTGATTATGAACTGCTGTGTACCTCTGATTGAAAGATTCACAGAACCTACAATCTTCGGTGCACTGCCTAAAACAAAGGAGGCGAAATAAGCATGGACTCTAAAGCAGTAGTTAAACCCGCGATCGTTCTGTTGCTTATCTCCGCTATTGCAGCCGGTATTCTGGGTGTTGTATCCGAAGTAACCGCTGCTCCTATTGCTGCACAGAACGAAAAATCTCTGAATGAAGGTATGCAGGCAGTTATGCCCGACGCATCCTCCTTCGAGCTGCTGGATGCTGATCTGACAGGCACAATCACAGCAGTATACAAAGGCGATAACGGCGGTTTCGTTATCACAACAGAGCCCGGCGGTTTCGGCGGCGCTGTAAAAACAATGGTTGGCATTGATGCTGACGGTACAATCACAGGTCTGCGT
>OGZG01002495.1_pt1 | contig 12346 bp, 8 predicted proteins | sample 1576781 | NCBI WGS metagenome assembly OGZG01 (sample SAMEA3541502, study PRJEB24748) | human gut metagenome | biome: human gut; feature: human-associated habitat; material: faeces | place: China | collected 2012 | reverse complement strand
GTTTCCGCAGCGGTAACATTCTGGAACCTAGTATGGGCGTGGGCAACTTCTTCGGTATGCTGCCGGACACCATGCAGGACAGCCGTCTGTACGGCGTAGAGCTGGATTCCATCACCGGGCGCATCGCCAAAAAGCTGTACCCGCAGGCCGACATTACCGTGGCGGGCTTTGAGACCACAGACCGCCGTGATTTCTACGATCTGGCGGTGGGCAACGTGCCCTTCGGCAACTACAAGGTCAACGACAAGGCGTACAACAAGTTGGGATTCAGCATCCACAACTACTTTTTCGCCAAGGCCATCGACCAAGTGCGTCCGGGCGGCGTGGTGGCGTTCGTCACCAGCCGCTACACCATGGACAGCAAGGACAGCACTGCCCGCAAGCACATGGCAGAGCGTGCCGATCTGCTGGGTGCCATCCGTCTGCCGAATAATGCGTTCCGTGCCAACGCTGGCACAGATGTTGTCAGCGACATTATCTTTTTGCAGAAGCGTGACCGCCCCATCGACCATGAGCCGGACTGGGTACAGCTTGGCAAGACCGAGGACGGCTTTGCCATCAACCAGTATTTCGTAGACCACCCGGAAATGGTGTTGGGAAATTTGGAACTGGAAAGCACCCAGTACGGTCACGACCTGACCGTTGCACCCATTGAGGGTGCAGTGCTGGCAGACCAGCTTGCAGAAGCGGTACAGCATATTGAGGGCAATTACACTGCGGTGGAGATTGCTGCCCCGGACGTCGCAGATGCGGAAGCACAGCGCAAAACGCTGCCTGCAGACCCGACTGTGAAGAATTTTAGCTATACGGTTGTTGATGGCGAGATCTACTACCGAGAGAACTCTATCATGACGCAGATCGAACTGTCCGACAACGCCAAAGGCCGTGTAGCTGGTATGGTGGAGTTGCGGCAGATCGTCAACGAACTGATTCAGCAGCAGTTGAATGACTTCCCGGACGAGGACATTAAGGCATCGCAGGCCAAGTTGAATGCCGCCTATGATGCCTTTACCGCAAAATACGGCCTGATTAACGACAAGAAAAACGCACGCCTGTTCGATGATGACAGTTCCTACTATCTGCTCTGCTCACTGGAGAATCTGGACGAGAATAAAAATCTCAAGTCCAAGGCAGATATGTTCACCAAGCGGACGATTCGGCCAGAGCGTGTTGTCACCAGCGTGGATACCCCCAGCGAAGCACTGGCGGTGTCCATTGGCGAGCATGGCAAGGTTGACCTGCCCTACATGGCCGACCTGCTGGGTACTCCCGGCAACTACGAGCGCATCACCACTGAACTGTCCGGTGTGATTTTCAAAGATCCTGCCGCCGATGTAGACGACCCGGAAGCCGGCTGGCAACCTGCGGACGAGTATCTTTCCGGCAATGTGCGGAATAAACTGCGCATGGCTCAGCTTGCCGCTGAAAGCCACCCGGAGTTCAAGATCAATGTGGAGGCTTTGACCAAAGCGCAGCCGAAGGACCTTGAAGCATCAGAAATCGACATCCGACTGGGTGCCACATGGCTGAATCCCGCCATTGTGCAGCAGTTTATGATGGAGACTTTTCAGCCGCCCTACCGCATCCGCTATAACAACCTGATCCAAGTCCGCTACTCTCCATTTACGTCCGAATGGCGCATCGGCAACAAATCTGCCGCCGGAATGTATGATATCATGTCCACCGAAACCTACGGCACCCACCGGGCCAACGCCTACAAGATTTTGGAGGACACCTTGAATTTGCGGGACTGCCGCATTTATGATACCATTGAGGAGGACGGTAAAGAGCGGCGTGTCCTGAACCAAAAGGAGACGATGCTTGCCCAGCAGAAGCAGCAGGCCATCAAGGATACCTTTGCAGGCTGGGTTTGGCAAGACCCGCAGCGGCGGAATCTGCTGGTGAAGCAGTATAACGAATTGTTCAATAGTACCCGGCCCCGCGAGTATGACGGAAGCCATATCCATTTTGTCGGTATGAACCCGGAGATCAATCTGCGGGAACATCAGCGCAATGCAGTTGCTCATGTGCTTTATGGTGGGAACACCCTGCTCGCCCACGAGGTGGGTGCCGGCAAAAGTTTTGAGATGGCAGCTTCGGCAATGGAATCTAAGCGTTTGGGCCTGTGTCAGAAAAGCCTGTTCGTGGTACCCAACCATCTGACCGAGCAGTGGGCCAGCGAGTTCCTGCGGCTATACCCCAATGCAAAGCTGCTCGTTACCAGCAAGAAAGACTTTGAACCCGCCAATCGAAAGCGTTTTTGCGCCCGCATCGCAACCGGCGACTACGATGCCGTCATTATCGGCCACTCGCAGTTTGAGAAAATCCCTCTTTCTGCGGAACGGCAGGCACGGATCATCGAAGATCAGATCGAGGAAATCGAAAATGCCATTGCAGAGGCCAAAGAACAGTCCGGTGAGCATTTTACCGTGAAACAGATGGAAAAGACACGGAAAACACTGGAGGTGAAACTGAAAAAGCTACAGTCCACCGACCGCAAGGATGATGTGGTCACATTTGAACAATTAGGCGTAGATAGGTTATTTGTGGACGAGAGCCAGAACTACAAGAACCTATATCTTTACACCAAGATGCGCAATGTTGCTGGCCTTTCTACCTCCGAAGCACAGAAGTCCAGCGATATGTTCGGCAAGTGTCGTTATCTGGATGAAGTGACTGGCGGGCGCGGCGTGATTTTCGCAACGGGAACGCCCATCAGCAACTCCATGACGGAAATGTACACCCTGATGCGCTATTTGCAGTACAGCACTCTCCAGCAGAAACAACTGACCCACTTTGATGCATGGGCTTCTACGTTTGGCGAGACCACCACGGCCATTGAGCTTGCGCCGGAAGGAACCGGCTACCGTGCGCGCACACGTTTTGCCAAGTTCTTTAACCTGCCGGAGCTGATGAATATGTTCAAGGAGGCAGCGGACATCAAGACTTCCGACCAGTTGCATCTGCCTGTTCCGGAAGCCAAGTTTGAAACTGTCGTGGTCAAACCCTCGGAAATCCAGCAGGACATGGTGAAATCCCTGAGCGAACGTGCTGCTGAGGTGCATAGCGGTGCGGTTGACCCCTCGGTGGACAATATGCTGAAGATCACCTCGGACGGACGTAAAATCGGCCTTGACCAGCGGCTGATGAATCCGCTCACCCCGGATGACCCGGACAGCAAGCTGAATGCCTGCGTCGACAATGTTCTGCGTATCTGGAACGAAACCAAAGAGGATAATCTGACGCAGCTGATTTTCTGCGATATGTCCACGCCCAAGGGAGACGGCTCGTTCAATGTCTACGATGATATTCGCACAAAGCTGCTTGCCGCCGGGGTGCCGGAATCGGAGGTCGAGTTCATCCACAACGCTGATACTGAAGGTAAGAAAGCGGATTTGTTCTCCAAAGTCCGCAGCGGCAAGGTGCGTGTCCTGCTGGGCAGCACTGCAAAGATGGGCGCAGGCACCAATGTCCAGACCCTGCTGGTGGCCGTGCATCATCTGGATGTAGGCTGGCGACCGTCCGATATGACCCAACGCAACGGCCGAATCATCCGTCAGGGCAACAAAAACAAACAAGTTTACGTCTATAATTACGTCACGGAGGGGACATTCGATGCCTACCTCTGGCAAACGCTGGAAAACAAGCAGAAGTTTATTTCGCAGATCATGACGAGCAAATCTCCGATGCGCTCCTGTGATGATGTGGATGAGCAGGCTCTTTCGTATGCCGAGGTCAAGGCCCTATGCGCAGGCGACCCGCGCATCCGGGAAAAGATGGATCTGGATGTGCAGGTAGCAAAGCTCAAGGTGCTGCGCTCGGATTACCAGAACCAGAAATATCGTCTGGAAGATAAGCTGCTCAAGCATTACCCGGAGGAAATTCAGAAAGCGAAGAACCGTATTGCGGCTCTGAAAAACGATGCCCAAATCGCAGACGCACACCCGCAGGATAAGGAGAACTTCTGCGGCATGACGATCAAGGGCATGGTGTTCGATGAGAAAAAAGCAGCTGGTGAGCGGCTGATGCTCGCCTGCAAGGAGATGCCGAATGCGGATATGATGCTGCTGGGCACCTATCGCGGCTTTGAGCTGAACATTCGCTTTGACAGTTTCAAGAATGAGCATCAAATCGTTCTCCGCGGCGAGCTGAGTTATCCGGTACCGCTGGGCGATGACCCTCGCGGCAACATCGTCCGTCTGGACAATGCCATCGGCAATTTTGCCGACCGCATTGCCGATGCTGATGCCGCACTGGATTCTCTGGAACAGCAGAAGCAGGCCGCAGAGGTTGAAATCGCCAAGCCGTTTGCGCAGGAGGAAGAACTGCAAACCAAATCTGCCCGCCTTGCAGAATTGGATGCGCTGTTGAACATGGAGCATCAGTCCAGCCGGACAGAACCCGAAGCGGAAGAAAAGCCGGATGCCCGCCCCTCTGTGCTGGCAGCTCTGGAAGAAAAGGCTGATAAAGTGGAGCCTGTCCGACCATTCAAATCTTACTTGGATAAGGATGGTGATGCCCGGTGACGGAGCGCCGTGACCAGCAGATCCATTTTCGTGTCAGCAAAGTCGAACTGGAACGCATTCGTCAGAAGATGGAAAGTTGCGGTATTTTGAGCATTGGCTCTTATCTGCGAAAAATGGCTCTGGATGGTTACTGCCTGAATCTTGATTTACCACAGCTGCGTCGGATGGCGTACCTTCTTCAGAATTGCAGCAACAACCTGAATCAGGTGGCGAAACGGGCCAATGAAAGCGGGCAGCTCTATGCCGCCGATTTAGAGGACTTGCGTAGTCGGTTGGATGAGCTGATAGCTATTGGCAAGCAACTTCTCGCCAAACTCACCGAACTCTAAAAAATTTCCCGCAGTAGGAGGCTGCGGGTTTACATAACGGTTGACACCCTTGCAAGGCAAGGGGCGATACCTTTATAATAGGGGCGAAAAAGAAAGGCTGGTGTTTGATATGAGGTTTTTATTCAAGATGATGCTTGCCCCGATCTCTCTGTTCGTGGCTTTTCTGGCTCTGATGGCAAAGTGGCTGCTTACTCTGTCCAGCTATGTTGTCGCGCCGTTGATGCTGTATATCTTTGGCTGCGGCATCTACACCGTCTACCGCCAGACTTGGGATCAATTTCTGATTCTGCTGGTTGCCGAATTTCTCTGCTTTGTCCTTTTTGTCGGCGCAACTGCAATGGTGGAGGGCGTTGAGAAATTCAGCGGTTGGCTCCGGGACCTGATTTGATTTTGAATCTTCTTGCCGCCTTCGGGCGGCTTTTTCATTTAGGAGGTGATCTGCTCTGGCTGCTACTCGTCTGATCGCACTGCATCAGCACAAAGGAAAATCTATTGCCGCCTGCCTGAAAGACCGCACCAACTATGCACAGAATCCTGACAAGACTGAAAAAGGCGAACTTGTCAGCAGCTATCAATGCAGCCCGCTTACTGTGGACGAGGAGTTCATGCTCACAAAAAAGCTGTACGAGCAGGCCACCGGGCGCAGCCAAAAAAGTAACATTATCGCCTATCAGATACGGCAATCTTTCCGACCTGGTGAAATTACGGCTGAAGAAGCAAACCGCATCGGTTATGAGTTGGCCTCCCGGTTTCTGAAAGGCAAACACGCTTTTATCGTTGCAACGCATACCGATCGGGAACACATTCACAATCACATTATCTATAACTCGACCACTCTGGACGGCACAAGAAAATTCCGGGATTTTTTCTTTTCCGGTCTGGCAGTGCAGCGGTTGAGCGACCTGATTTGTCTGGAGCATCAGCTGTCAGTCATTGAAAAGAAGCCTTACCGGGAACGGCAGAAGCGCATCACTTACCCACCAAAGGAGAGCAACCGCGACCGGCTGTGCAGTGTAATCGACGAGATTTTGCAGCAGAAGCCCACCGACTACGAAGATTTTCTGCAAAAGCTGGAACAGCAGGGCTATGAAATCAAACGCGGCAAATACACTTCCGTTAAAGGCGCACGACAGAAACGCTTTATCCGGTTCAAGACACTGGGTGCCGGGTACAGCGAGGATGAAATCAAAGCAGTCATTGCCGGAAAAGCCGAACACCGCCCACATCAGAAGCAACCTCCCAAAGAGCAGCCGTTCCAGTTGCTGGTTGACATTCAAGCAAAACTTGCCGAGGGCAAAGGTGGCGGCTACGAACGCTGGGCGAAGAAGTACAACTTGAAAGAGATGTCCAAAACGCTGATTTTTTTGCAGGAGCAGAAAATCGGCAGTGCGGATGACCTGAAAGAGCGTGCTGATGCTGCACTTTCTCGCTATCACAAACTGGGCGATTCCATCAAGGCCGCCGAGAAGCGTATGGCAGAAATCGCCGTCCTCCGGGCGCACATCGTCAACTATGCCAAGACCCGGCCTGTATACGATGCTTACCGCAAATCCGGGTACAGCTCCAAATTTTTGGAAGCGCACCGGGAAGAAGTCACGCTGCATAAGACGGCGAAAGCCGCTTTCAATGAATCCGGCCTGAAAAAGCTGCCCAAAGTGAAAGACCTGAATGCAGAGTATTCGGCTTTGCTCACCAAGAAAAAAGCACTCTACCCAGAGTACCGAAAGACACGGGATGAGATGCAGGAAATCGTAAAAGCACAGAAGAATGTGGAACTGTTCTTTGCGGAGGAAAAGGACTCCAAGCAAGTCGAGCAGATCCGATAAAACAGTCCCTGAGAACTTTGCCGCTTATCCGGCAGGGTTCTCAGGGTCTTTTTTGCTTATTGCTCAGTCTGTACTTGGAACGGCTTTTCCGGCAGTTTCAATTTGTTTGGCAACCATATTTTCCAATTCCCCCGTAATCGTTGCACAATTTGCAACACGATAATTCCAGAAGTAAGAAACGCCTTCACACTCCTCAACGGACAAATCGCTGTTGACCAAAAGCAGTCGGTCGGAGGTTACTTTCAGCTTTTCGCACAGAGCAGCATATTTTCCATAATCAATGCTTCGGCTGGACGATTTGGCTTCCACCCAGAAGAATTTTCCGTTGATGGAAAACGCAACATCCAGTTCATGCGTGCTCCCTGCGGATGCCGCTTCTGAAAGAATCACATTGGAGCAAAGCGAAACTTCTGCGCCCTGCTCCTCCTGATAGCGATTCAAAATCTGCTGAACCTGATGCTCCACAAAAAGTTCCAGCCACTTCCCGCTCAGGAAATGCCGGACAGTCTCATTTTGCGCAAGCTCATAGACGATATTCTGCGGATAGATCACAATGGATGCAAAAAGTCCCATTTTATCCCACGTCTGAGCGATTTCCGAAAGTGTGGCAAACGAATTCTTGGAAGTACCCTTTGGGATACGAAACGAAAAAGAGCCGTCACTCTGCATATGTGTCCGAATAAACTGCAAGAAATCCACCACTACCGGGTCGCAAAGAGCTTCGCCTGTTTTCCATGCCATCCGCTGAACGGCAATCGGCGGAAGTTTTTTCGGTACGACCTGCTGAACGATTCTATACCCACAGCGTTCCAGATGCTCCAATGCGGTCAAAGGCTTCGGAGGGATTTTTTCTTTAACTTCGGACTTTTCTGCACCGGATGTATTCTCAGTCAGATAGTTAAACTTCCATCCGTATTCCCAAGCAGGCGAACGGGTCAACACACCAACTGCATGAAATCCGCTGTCCGGTTCCTCCATCGGAAATGTGATTTTGTTCTTTTGGATATTGATTTGGAGCGTTTTATTTTTCAGCGCTATCTGATAAGCGTCAAGAAGGAATTCCTTTCCCTTATATGTCAGCTCACTGGAACTATTTGCAGAAAGGCCAGCATTTTTTGCCAAAGAGAGAAGCAGACAGGTCGCTTTGGGCAGCTCAAGGATATGCTCCATCTGCGCAGCGTCCGGAATCACTTCCGCATTTGCGTTATCGGGCTGCGGCAATTCGTCTGCCGGAGTCTCCTTTGCTGGTGCAGAAACTTCGGGTGTCATTTTTGAAGCAGCCTCAGATTTTCCAGACTTGGGCAAAGGTTTCGGCTCCGTATAGACCTCAGCAATAAATAATTCATAGGAATCGATGCACGAAAGTTTTCCTGCCGCTGCAAGTCCCACATAAATCGCAGCCGCCCGTGAGGAATCGCCATAATACTTTTTAGAATCCGCTGCGGCAGCAATATCAGAAAAAGCATTATATCTGCTCAGCGGCTCCGCCTTTTCCGGGAACTGCTTCAACGCACGGCAGTAGAGCCACTCAAAGAACGAATCCATGTACGGCTCTGTCGGATACTCGTTTCCTTCCAGAGAGTAACGTAGCAGCTCTCCACTGGTTCGCAGCCGAGTGTCCTTATGGACTTTGGGTGGCTCACAGGTCAGAAGGTCAGCGAATGGCCCACCATGTTCAAACACTTTGGTGGCTTCAAAAACCGTGCTGATGGGTACATCCTGCGCAACAGAATCCAGATGCAGCAAAAGCCGCAGAGAAGAAACAGCTTCACCCTCCGGCTGAACGGATGCAGAGCTGACTTCCAGAATCGAAACATCAGGGTCTGTTGTATGGACGGCATCATGGACGGCACGGATATTCTGCCGCTTGCTGCCTTTTATCCATGTGAATGTCACCGGCTGTTCTCTGCAATAGGGATAGCCGGATATGGGAAAACAAATGGTTCGTGTTGCCATGAACACCTCCAACTTTTTAGGACAAACAAGTTTATGTAAATCAAGTATAGCACAATCCCGGATGTGCTGCATAGCACTATTTTCTGCTTCCGGGAATCCATCTGTGCAAAAAGTGCCGATACCACAGGCATCGGCACTCAGATTAAAAAGCATTTTTCAAAAATGTGCAGCCTGCATCCACTGGATGCAGAACACAAGGGGTTTGGGCACAGCCCAACAAGCATTTTGAATTTGATTTTTAGAAATCGGATTCAAAAATTGCAAGTTGGTACCAGCTTGCACTGCTTGCCACAACAATGCGTCCTTTTTGTCCGCAATTTGTAATTTTCAGATTGGAGAAAAACGCCATGGCAAAGACGAAGGCTGAAGAAAAAGCTCTCAACCTTGATTAGATTTTGTTTAACTGCCGGGATTATCTGCGCGCTGCGCGCAACTCCGGCTCGTTCTTTGAAAAGCGTGATATCCCCCGCAGTACAGCCCCGAAGTTCTCAAAAAGGTCATGGAACAGGTAGAGAACTTTGAGGAGAACAATTAAGCATTTTCTCGTTTTAACGTGGGATTAGATTGCTGTAGACCTTAATACAAAAAGATAGATAATGAAAATCTGGTGTCTGCTGGTACCAAAAAGCAGTTTGGCATCCTGAAAGACCTGATGAACCGCTCCGACGTGGATATCATCGTCAATGCCTGTGAAGCCCACCTCCACATTCCCATGGCCGATTTCGTAGTCTATGTAGTTGTAGCGGCTCCGGTCAAACCAGATCTGATAGGTCAGCCCGTTTTTCATTTTCTTTTTGAAGTCGCCCTTTTTCAGACGCTTCCAGCCCTTTTCCTCCAGGCCCAGGCCGTTCCATAGGTAGTCCAGAAGCTCCTGAAATATATCTGCCGGCCGTTTTTGTTCCACGGTCTCCACCCCCTGACGAATTCTCTTTAATAGTCAAGCAGGATAGGCACCTGCTGCTCCTCGGCAAACCGCATGGCCCGCCAGAACACGGAGAAGGCAAACTTGGCCAAGGATTGGGTGTCATACTGGGTGTGTTCCGGGATGTCTGCCTTGCTGTACTGTCCATCTGAGTCTACGGTTCCGTCTACCGGGTATCCCTCCGTGTCTGCCCAACCAAGGATAGTGTCCTCATCGGCCTGCCATGCCAGCTGGTTCAGCTTTTCCAGCTCCTTCCGCAGTCCGCCCAAGGTGGCGATCATCGTCTGATCATCGGTGGGCAGAGGGCCTTGGAATAGAAAGCTGTCGGTGAGGGGAAGCCACCAAGTCGCGCCCCGAAGCAGGGACCACACCCGCTCCTCGTCCGATGCAAGGCGGGCAATCAGGGGATGCTCCCCGAAGTCCCAGTCCTTCTCCACGGTGAGAGGCACCGGTTCCTCGTATGTATGACAGGCAGCCACCAGCAGCATAGCGCCAAAGGCATCCCAATCCGGCTTATCGGTGTAATAGGGCCGCTCGTTGTCCTCCGGCCATGGAGTGTAGTGCGGCTGGTTCGGCTGGGAAATGGCGGCTAAGATCTGATCCCGCCAGTCCTCCACTGCCGCCTGGATCTCAGCCGGGGACAGCTCCTCCTCGTTGTCGGCGGGTTCTCCATCCGGGGCAGAGTACCCCCACCTTTTCATCCGGCGCTGCCTTTCTGACAACCTTCGCGCCGCTCTCGCAGCCGTAGGCAATCGTCGCACCGATGAACAGCGGGTCTGCGATTCTCTGCAGGCAGTTATCCACCGCAAATACATTGATCCACTCAATTCCGTGGGAACGGATATCGGAAAGCAGCCCTGCATTCACCATGGAGCCGAACCAGCCGCCATTGCCGTTCGGAGACATGGCAACCCTGGTGCGGGATTCCATATATACGCGCCCCTGATGATCACATGCAGGTTCCATCTCCTGCACGAAAAATTTCACATACTCCTTCGGGTAGCCAAAGAAACTGTGCTCCTCAAAAAATGCCTGCGTGTCGTCATGGTTAATGTTGCTTGTCATGATATAAAGCGGAACATAAGCGCCAGCTTCATCCGTTACGTCCATCAGATTACGGATAAGCTGCTGAAACAAAAACAGCTCCCGGTGGATTCCGATATTGAGTGTTCCCTTCGGTCTGTCCAGTCCGAGACGCGTTCCCTGTCCCCCCGCCAGAAGAACCGCTCCGACTTTTCCTTCCTGAATCGCCTTTATGCCAAGTTCTAAAAACTCGTCCTTACGTCGTGCAATCTCCTCCACCTCAACCGCCTCAAGCGGTGCGAACACGCCTCGCTCATTCACCGTTTCCTTGCGCTCAATCTGTTCTAATACAGACCAGTCGATCGCCTCCAGCTGTGCCTTCAGCGCCTCATTCTCCGCCTCTGAATTCATCTCCATGGCAGCACGGATATAGCACTGCTTTTCCTCTTCCCAAATCTTCATAAAAAACTTTCTCCTTCCTGATATCAATTAAATCCGCGGAATCCCTTGCCGATAATCTCACTGCTGTTCGTGATGGCAATAAATGCCGTCGGCTGATGGATACGGATATAATTTCGTAATTCTACCGCCTGGGAGCGCTTCATAATAGTGATAATGATCGTCTTCTGGTTGTGCTCATATGCCCCCTCGGCTTTATAGATCGTCGCACTGCGGTGCAGCTCATTCGTGATAAAATCACAGATGGGCTCCGGATCATTGCAGATGATCGTAAAATACTTGCACAGGTTGATACTCTCAATGACATTGTCCACAACAAGCGACTTTGCCAGAAGTCCGCAGAGCGAACAAAGTCCCGTCTGTGCATCAAACACAAAACACGAAGCTATGACAATCCCCAGATCCACCAGAAACAGCGCGCCTCCGATGTTCAGCTTCGTATACTTTTTAAGGATCATGGCGATAATATCCGTACCGCCTCCGGAGGCTCCGATATTGAACATAATCGCCGCACTGAACGCCGGCAGCACAATTGCATACATCAGTTCCAGTACCGGCTGCGTCGTCAGCGGATGCTCCATCGGAAACCACACTTCCGCAAGGCTTAGCCCCACAGACATCAGCACGCTCACATACACGGTGCGGATACCAAAACTTTTCCCGAGGAAAATAAATCCTACCACCAGCAGCGCCATATTGATGATAAATGTGATATTTCCCGGAGTTGCCGGCATAATAGCACTTAAGACCACCGCGATACCCGTGACTCCTCCAAACGAAAAATTATTCGGGAACTTGAACACATAAACACCCACCACCAGAATCAGCGTGGCAACCGTCAGGATCGCATACTCCTCCAGTGTGCGTTTTACTTTTCCCATATTCTTGTACATTTCTTCAAAATCCTCATCATCTGAACGTATTTCACAGATATTCTACCGTATTTCCTGCAAAAATGAAACTCTATTATCAAAAAATAAGAAAATATTAGGAATCAATTCCCTTGCGGCATCATACCACGCGCTTTTCCAGCCACTTCCCGCGCCGGTAGCGGATCAGGAAAAGCAGCGTGCGGAACCCCCAGTCCACATACATGCCGATCCAGACACCGAGCACGCCAAGTCCCATCGTTCCCGCAAAAAAGTAACTGCTTGCCACACGGAAGACCCACATGGAAAAAACGCTGACCTCCATCGTGTACTTTGCATCCCCTGCGGCGCGCAGCACATTCGGAAGGGTAAAGCTGAGTGGCCAGATCAGCGCCGCGCAGATTGCGAAACTTACCAGAAGCTGTGTGGCAATCCG
>OGZG01002494.1_pt1 | contig 12347 bp, 12 predicted proteins | sample 1576781 | NCBI WGS metagenome assembly OGZG01 (sample SAMEA3541502, study PRJEB24748) | human gut metagenome | biome: human gut; feature: human-associated habitat; material: faeces | place: China | collected 2012 | reverse complement strand
GAAAAAGAGGATATCCAAAAGTTTACAGAGATGGCAAAGAATTTCAAAGAGTCAGGCGATAAAGAAAAGGCGGATGCTGTGTTACAGGTAAGTGTGGCAGCAAATAAGGAAAAGTATGATGAGGTTAGGAGGTCGACAGGCATGTGTGAAGCATTACGAGAGCTTATGAAGGACGAAATTGAAGAAGAATTAAAGAAAAATCGAGAAAAAAGCTTGGAGGAGGGTGAAACTCAGGCTAAAAAAGAGATGGCTTATGAGCTTTATCATGAGGAAGGCTTTACGATTGAACGAATTGCAAAGTTGGTAAAGATGGATCAAAAAATTGTAGAAGAGTGGCTATTACAAAAATAACGTGCATCCCATCGTCTTGAATTCCTCAATCTTTTTTTTCGAGAAGATGGAAAGGCACTCTATATCCACAGGGCAAACTTTAAGGTGATTGATAAGGAATTAATCAAGTAATAAGTATATAGCAACGATTTAAAGGTGCGCCGAGGAAAGTAATCGGCGCACCTTTTTTCTATTAAATTAGAAGGTGGTGATTCGAAATGGGAAATTCAAAAGAAACGATATGTGGAGAATTGCTATATGAATTCATGGTTCATGAAAAAGGTTTTAAAATATCAGGAAGATGGAATAATCATGAACAGAAAAAATTGCTTAATGATTTTGCCGTGATGAGACAACTGATACAACTAATTGAGTTAGAAATAGATGTTTCTTTTGGAGAAATAAAAGAGATTATCTTATATTTGAAAAATGCAGATGTTTATGTAGGAAATGTACTACAGAGAAAAGACTCTGACATGATGAAATTTTGTGGCAAAGCAAATGTAAAAACTGATTCTAAAATGCTTGAATTAATTGAAAAAGGTGAAAGAATCATTCAGGAGAGCCAGAAGACAAAAGGGTTAAAAAGACTTGTTTCTGAAAAAAAGAGAAAAGAACAAATGTGGCTTATTCTGATGGGACTTCATAATTTACCAAGAATTTATTTGGATGGAGAAGGAGAAATTGATGATTTGAAAAAGTGGTTAATTTCTCAGGAGGAAGCATTTGCGTATAGCAGTTCATATTTGACAGCATTAAAAGAATCTCAGATAAAAAAGAATCTTTGATATTGAAAAAATAAGAGGGTAAAATTTGATGAAAAAGATAATCGTTAACGACTGTGCGCAGTATTTTACTGATCTAAAAGAAATAAAGAAAGGCATTAAGGCACAGATATTGGATTATGATGAAGATGAGGAAATAGATGGAGATTTTGCAGCAGAGGAAATTACAAAGCTGTCAGATGGAGTTCCAGTCGAGCTATGGACAGCAAATATGATAGATTATGATTATAAGAAAAAATATATAGGTCATATGTGGCAAAATATAAGAAAAAAGTATATGCTCGCTGTAACCGAAGAGATAGAAAAGAATTGTGAAGAAAGTGCTTATATGATACAGTTCGGAAAGGCAAGAATAGCACAGAAAAGCATAAAACAAGCAGTTAACTATTTTAAAGGTGCAAGTTTGTCATCTTTTTTATTGATTGGAGAATTTGAGCAAGTGGATAAACTAATGGAGTTATTACCCAAACTTGAAAAAAATTATAAAGAGATTGCGAATATTATTAATCTTGTATGTGATGAAAAAGGAAAAAATAAAGTGATATATTTGATTCAGGGAATAGATGGTGCTTCGCTAATATTGTTTTCTTTTGGAGGGGAGAGTTAATATAATGGAAATTTATTTGAGTTCAGAAACTGAAGAACGTGCTGATAGTTTGTTACTTCCCATACGAAATATCGTAGATTCACTTTTGGATGATATCAGAAAAAATGAGTATGGAAGCGCGTTGACAAGTGTTGGTGTATTCGCAATCATAATGAAGGAAGAAATGTATGATTCTGGTGGCTACTGCGAACGACAATACTACAGTAAGGTGAGGAAGGAAGCTTGTATTGGGTTTGAGTAAATGATATAAATATTGCTTTTAATCACTATGGAGGAAAAAACATGGGAGAAATGACAAAAAATCAAAAAAAGGAAGCACTTCGTGCATGGAGACAAAAAGAGAAAAAAAGCTACTGCTTAGAGCAGGAAGAAGTGGAGGAGCTTTTTGAATATCTAGAGGAAGCTTTACAAGCGGAAGAGTGCGATCATTCGTTAAAAAATACAGAACAGTGGATACTTGATAACATTGATGATGAAGAAAGACGCGATCAAGTAAGACGAGAAATAAAAGAAGATGGTGGTTACTGTGACTGTGAAGTGTTGTGTAATTGCTACGAGGAGTATGATATTTAAATGTATAAAAAGGTGCGCCGAGGAAAGTAATCGGCGTACCTTTTTCGTACGTTTTATAAATTTTCAAGAGCAATCTTCATCATGTTAGTGAAGCAAGTCTGACGTTCTTCGGCAGTAGTGATCTCTGGGCTTATAAAGCTGTCAGAGATTGTTAAAAGGCAGGCTGCTTCTTTGCCTAGTACCGAAGCATTTGCAAACAGTGCAAAGCTTTCCATTTCAACAGCCAGACAGCCGCGCTCGTCGCGAAGCTTTTCCCAATAGGTTGGCTTTTCATCAGACGGCTGGCGGTAGAAGACGTCACTAGAGTGAATTGCACCCTCAATCATATTAATTCCAAGACGCTTTGCAGTAGCGCGAAGGGAATCATTAAGTGCTTTAGATGGATAGCTCTCATCCTTATCATAGCCAGACTGAACCTTTGCATAGGTGGATTCACTGACTGCGGAAGTAGCAAGAACGACATCATAAATCTTGGCGTCCGAGCTGTAGCTTCCAGCGCTTCCGATACGAATGATACGGTCTACATCATATTCCTTAAACAACTCGTAGGAGTAGATACCGATACTTGGCATACCCATTCCGCTGCCCATAACGGTAACTGGTTTTCCATTATAAGTTCCGGTATAAGCAAGCATACCACGTACTTCATTTACAAGAACGGCATCCTGTAAAAAGGTATCAGCGATAAATTTTGCACGCAGCGGATCACCAGGCATTAAAACAGTTTTTGCGATCTGACCTTTTTGTGCATTATTATGTGGTGTTGGCATAAAAAAACCTCCTGTCTTTTCTGAAAAAGTGTTATACTAGATTTAGTATAACATAAATTTAATGGTATGCCAATATAAATTTGTGCAGATGAGAAGGGAGAATATCAATGTTTGAACGAAAAAAGGCATTAAAGGAAATCGAAGAAAAATTAAATACAGTTCAAATGTATTTGGAAAATAATTATAAGGATCTTACGCTGCAGTCATATAAGGATGCAAAAGAAGTGGTTGAGCGGTATGAGAAAAGCGGTCTGCTAAAACAAAAAGATAAGGATATGATTCAGAAAAAGATGGCAGAGTTTGATGCCAAGCTTGTGCACTACGGACATACGAATGTATCAGAGTTTTTAAAAGAGCGCTATTAGTTTTCGTAAGGAATTTGTAAAAAATAACGTGTTTTATTAAGGTGACATTGCAGAGAACGGCTGTTATACTGAAAGTAAAGAAAAGGTGAGGGAGAATGACCCTGACCGGACAGGAGGTCCGATATGATGAAGATGAAACGACAAAAAGTAAAATGGAGTGCAGTGTTGACATCAGCCGCTATGCTCATGATTAATATTCCAGTATCGGCAGAGGAACAAAGCCAATATATAAATGGAGTTACTCAGATAAATGGATATACAGAATTTGAGCAACCGCAGGTGATTGAAAATCAGGATATGGCACAGCTTGGCTACAGCGATATCCGTGCATATGAGATTGAGAATGCAGGAGAACTGGCATGGTTTGTTCAGCATTTTTATGCAGGAGATTTAGAGACACAGAATGTAAGCTTAGCCGACAACATTGACATGAGCGCGTTAGCAGCGTATTCATGGACACCGCTTGGATATTATAATGTCGAGACACAGACAGGAAAAAGCTATGACGGTGTATTTGATGGAAATGGTTACAGTATCAGTAATATCATTCTGAACCAGATAAACGGTGTGGACTTAGTCAGCAAGGTATCAGAAGAACAGGCATCAGTGCTTGGAACACAGCCTATTGAAAATATTGCGCAAAATGCGCTTGCAGGTGTATTTGGCTATATTGGAAGTGCAGGCCATGTTACAGAGCTTAAACTGGAAAACACATCTATCACGTCAAATGCAGATGCAGGTGTGTTAACAGGACGAAATGAAGGAAGCATTAGTGCCTGCGTCACATTAGGCGCATCAGTGACTTCTTCAAAAAGTGACGCGTTTGTAAGTGAGTTTGCTGCTGATAATGAAAACAGGATTGAATCTGTTTACTCAAGTAATTTCAGCATTACAAATATGTTGGGAGAAGATGCAGTTACGCCGATTCTGTTAAATTATGCACCAGGATATTCAAGCATAACAGGAAATGGAAGCGTATCAGCTGCATTTACAGAGCATAAGGAAAGTGTAGAAAACAGTCTTTTTGTGACAGAAGCGCCTGCAGGTGTAACAGTACTTGACACGTCACAGTTTGCAGATGGAGCGGCATCATGGTCATTAAATTCAGGTTTTACAGATCCGAAGTTTTCACAGCTTATAGGAACGGATCAGATGCCTGTATTGATTAAAAAGACAGACGAGAGTTACTCACGTGTCTATAAGTGGACACTTGATTATGCGGATGAAGCAAGAGAGGATTCTGTTGTCTATACAAATGGTATTGTGCCAGACAGCATTTTTACAGATGGATGTCAGTGGCAGATGGCAGGAGCAGATGGCACGCTGACTGATGTTGTATCAGGTATGGCAATTGAAAATGATGTAACATTAATTGAAAAGTCAGTTGAACCAACGCCAGAACCAACTCCGGAGCCGACACCAGAGCCAACACCTGAACCTACACCAGAACCTACACCGGAGCCGACACCAGAGCCGACACCAGAACCAGTTCAGAAGATGGATCCGGTTTATACACCTCCAGTTCTGGAAGGATATGTGACAAGACCATTGTCAGAGATTGAGCTTCCGAGTGATTCTAATGGTCATTTTGAGTGGCAGACTGATCCGGCAACGACACTTCCAGCACAAGAGGAAGCACCAGCAGCAGTTCGTTATGTTCCAAATGACACTGAAAACTACAATATAGTAGAAAATATTGTCGTTACAATCAAGATCAATAAATTAGATCCGATACCGCAGACGCAGTGTCCAGACAGTATCAGTATTGATGAAGGACAGTCACTTGCAACTGTTGAATTGCCTGAAGGATGGAGTTGGCTTGAAGCAAACATTATCCCGGAAAATGGTGTTTATACAGCAGTTTATACACCAGAAGACACGTCCATTTATAATACGATTACTGCATCAGTAAATGTGACTGTAAATCCGACAAAGCCAGCTGATACAGAACCGCCTGTTATCGAAGGAATTGAAGATGGAAAAACATATTGTGAAGCACAGACAGTAACAGTGACAGATGAAAATGCTGTTACAGTTACAGTAAACGGACAGCCAGTTTCACTTGACGAAAATGGAAGCTTTACATTAGAGCCGGGAGAGAATCAGTTAAGTGTTTCAGCAGTAGATGAGGCAGGAAACATGACGACTGTAAATGTAATTGTGAATAATGGTCATACATTCTCAGAGGGAAGCTGTGTCATCTGTGGTGCATCTGATCCTGATTATGTGCCAGAACCTACAGAAGATACAAATATTCCTGATATCACGCTCAAAGCATTAAATGAGGATGGTACTGCGGCAGACGGACAGGGTACAGATGACTGGTATCGCACAAAAAATATTACTCTCACTGCACCAGAAGGCTACAACATTATTGAAAATCTGTATGACAGATCAGGCAGAATGCCAACTCTTGATATTGAATTAGAGGAAGGCGAAAACCATATCGTATATTATCTGATAAAAGAAGATAATACAACAGTCAGTGAGCAGCGTACAAAGATTTTATATCTTGATACAAAAGCACCGCAGATCAATGGTCTTGAAGAAGGAAAGGTTTATTGTGAAGCAGTAACCTTTAGTGTTGTGGAAGAAAACCTTGATCTTGCATCAAGCAGCATTCCAGAGTCAGTAAGCCAAAATTCAGATGGAAGCTTTACTGCATCACCAGCAGCAGGTGTTCAGGAAATCGTATTACGCGATAAGGCAGGAAATGAGACATCAGTTCATATCACGGTAAATGGAACTCATACATTTGAAGATGGTGTTTGCGTTCACTGTGGAGCATCTGATCCTAATTATAAGGCACCGGCAGTACAGTCAAATGATGTACCAGATGCAGTGCCGACAACACCAGATGCAACAGGAAACTGGTACCGCAAAAACACCATCAAACTGACAGCACCTACAGGCTATTATATCAGCCAGACAAGTGATGAGTCATCATTTGGCACAGCAACTAGTCTTGATCTTACATTGAATGAAGGCGAAAACAAGATTACCTACTATCTGCTAAGCACAGACGGCAAGGTTATCAGTACAGAGAAGACATTAACAGCGAATTTCGATCAGACAGCGCCTGTAATTAGTGGCGTAGAAGGCAAAAAGACATATTGTGAGGCTCCAACGCTTACAATTAGTGATGCAAATCTTGTACAGGTTACGGTAAATGGCACTCCAGTATCGCTGACTGCAGAAGGAACGCTTACAGTTTCTCCAGCAGAGACAGAACAGACTATTAAGGCAGTTGATGCAGCAGGAAATGAAGCAAGCATTACCATTACGGTGCACAACGGCCACAGCTATGCAAACGGCATCTGTACTGTATGCGGACAATATGATCCGCAGTACACTGTAAATGTAGATGCACAATTCTTAACGCAGGGTCTTGGAAGTAATGGCTGGTATCGTGCAAATGCTACGCTGAAAGCACCAGATGGATTCTATATTGCATTTACGAATGACAGAGGATCATTTGGAACAAACAAACAAATCGTAATCACCGAAGAGGGAAGCTACACAATGAAATATTATCTTATGAATATTTCAAGTGGAGCAATTAGTCAGGAAAAGCAGATAAGCATTAAGCTTGACAAGACACCACCAGTGATTAGCGGAGCTGAATCTAATAAGACATATTGCTTAGATCAAAAGATTACACTTACGGTAAAAGATGAAAATCTATATTCTGTTAAGTTAAATAATCAGGAGATTGCATCAGAAAGCAGCTTAAATACAAATGATACCTTTACCCATGAAATTACAAAGGCAGGCACGTATGTATTTACAGCAGCCGATGCCGCCGGCAATTTGGCAAGTGTAAGATTTACTGTGAATGAGAATCATACATGGAATGATGGTGTTGTACAGAAAGAAGCAACAACAACTGCAGTTGGAGAAAAGCTTTATACTTGTACAGTATGTGGTGCAACAAAGACAGAAGAGATTCCGATGGTAACGACACCAGAGGCAACAACGCAGACACAGGCGACTACAACGCCAGAGGAAACTACACAGACACAGGCGACTACAACGCCAGAGGCAACAACGCAGACACAGGCGACTACGACACCAGAAGTAACAACGCAGGCACAGACAACCACGACTACAGCGCCAAGTACGGCACCAAGCACAGCACCGAGCACAGCCCCAAGCACGGCACCGTCATCAGCTGCATCAGAGGCCAGCACAACACTTCCAATGCCAACAACACAGTCTGGTCAAATCAACCAGATTCTTGGTATTGAGGATGCCAGCGGAATAATCGGAATTATTCTGGTTGTGATTGGAATTATTCTTGCGGCAGCAGTAGTGGCAATGATCATTCTTACAAAGCGTAGCAAAAAGTAAATAAAAATGATTAGCCCAAAATAAACAAGGCGGTATCCGTAAGGGTACCGCCTTAATTTGCCTAAGAGAACTGAACACTTATTTGTGAGCTGCATTTTGAAAAGCAGCAAATTCATGATAAAGACGAGAAACAGGAAGGCCAACAACGTTAAAATAGTCGCCTTCAATGCCTGAGACATAGATTGAAAAAGTACCCTGAATTCCGTAGGCTCCAGCCTTATCAAGTGGTTCTCCTGTTGCAACGTAAGAGGCAATTTCATCCTTTGTCATTTGGCAGACATGTACATTTGTCTCCTCGTAGAAGCTTTTTTCGCGAAGACTGCCATCAGCGCAGACTTCAATTAGTGTCACACCGGTATAGACCTGATGTGTGCTGCCCTGAAGCATAGAGACCATTCGCACGGCATCCTCGCTGTCCTTTGGTTTTCCCAATATGCGATTTTCAAATGCAACGATAGTATCAGCGCCAATTACATAGCAAGGAGCTTTTTGTGCCTTTGCAATTTCAAATGCCTTTTGATGAGCCAGTTCACATACAATATCACATGGAAGTGTTTTTGTGGTGACTTCCTCACCCTTTGCCGGGCAGACAGTAAAATTGAAGCCGGCAAGAGCTAACAATTCTTTTCGGCGTGGGGAGCCAGATGCTAAAATAACAGGTTTTGTAAGATTCACGATAAATACCATGCCTTTCCATATTCGTTTACTTCGCTGATACTATACCTTTTTTTTAAGTAAAAGTAAACAGGAAAAGAAATCAAATTTCTATGCAAGCATGAAATTTATCGTCTCAGTGTACTGAGACAGCTATCAGTATGTGTGAACTGAAAAATCAAGTTGTTTAAAGAAAAAAATTATGGTACAATAAACAAAATAAATAAAGGGAAAGGATTTATGAACATGAGTCAACAAAGGAAAAACATGCAGGATTATCTGCTGATTTGGATTGACGCGGTTTGTCTCGTGATAAGCTATATTGCAGCTTGTTTTCTTGCATCCGTTTTTCGGAAGTTTATATTTGATTTTTCTTCCGTATTATCATCTCTTTGGATGATTTTGATCAGCTATTTTTTGGTATTTCTGTCGTTCAACATGAATCGCTATTTCATGAAGCGAAACAAATATGAAGAAATTACATATACGATCAAGTTAAATATTATTATGGGAGCTGTGCTTATTGCTGTATTTTATGTTACTAAAAATACAGAGCTGATCAGCAGAAGCGTATGGGCATTAACAGTACTAATCAATATGGTTCTGATGGCGTTGACACATTTGATCTGTAAGAGAATGCTTCGTACTATTTTTAAAAATAAAAAAGCAGATCATCTTCTTGTATTAACGACATCTGATCGTGTAAAAACGCTTGCAGAGGACTTAAGACGATATAATACTTACGAGAATTATCTGATTACGCTTGCGATTACAGATGGTGATTATGTTGGAGAAGATATCGAAGGCTATCGTGTTGTGGCAAATGGCGACAATGTGATTGAGGTAGCAAGCAGGGAAATTGTTGATGAAGTATTTTTAGTGCTTGATGATCAAAGAAAAAACGAAATCATTGAGTATGCTGAGCAGTTTGCTCAGATGGGTGTAATTGTTCATGTAAATATTGACCTTCTTGATCATCTTGGCGCAGGTTATCAAAGAGAAGTTACTCAGATTGGAAATCACTATGCGCTCAGCGTGGCACCAAGATTTTTTGATTTTAACAAGCTTGTAATGAAGCGTATAATAGACATTGTAGGAGCGATAGTAGGACTGATGATTACAGCAGTTGTGATGCTTTTTATCGCACCAGCTGTAAAGCTAGAGTCTCCTGGACCACTCATATTTAAGCAAAAGCGTGTGGGAAAAAATGGCCGTTATTTCTATATTTATAAGGTGCGCTCTATGTATCAGGATGCAGAGGCGCGCAAGGCCGAGCTTATGGAAAAGAATGAAATGAAGGGCTTTATGTTTAAGATGACGGATGATCCGAGAATCACAAAGGTCGGCAAATTTATTCGTTCAACTAGTATTGATGAGCTTCCTCAGTTTTGGAATGTACTAAAGGGTGATATGAGTCTTGTTGGAACAAGACCACCTACAGTAGATGAGTTTAAACAATATGAGGCGCGTCATAAGAGACGTCTAAGCATGAAGCCTGGTCTGACAGGATTGTGGCAGGTCAGTGGACGAAGCAACATTGAAGACTTTGAGGAGGGTGTTCGTCTGGATTGTGAATATATTGATAACTGGAGCATTCAGCTTGATATTCAAATTATCTTAAAAACTGTTGTCGTAATCTTTAAGAAAGTTGGATCAAAATAAAAGATAACAAAAAAGGACCGGTGTGTGGGAGCCGGTCTTTTTTTGTACAAAGAAAGTGTGTAAAATAAGAAACTAACCAACTAATGTGTGTGAAGCAATGTTGATGTAGTACAAAAAATTTAACGCTTTTACGCGAAAAAGTCAATATAGTATGAACGAAAAGCAAAATTTATGAATGAAAAGCAAAAATCAAATTTCCAAAGTTTGATCTCGTGTCTTTGAAAAACAGTAGTCACGCCAGGTTTGTTCAATACGCTTGGCATTGCGCAGTGTAACTGGAAGAGTCTGGTCGTTTGAAAGAAGACAGCTGCCAGAAGAAAAGCATTTAATATCATCCATGTTGCACAGGACACCTCTGCTGACAAGAAGAAAATTACGGTCATGCAAAAGCTGCTTAGAAAATGTACCAAAGGCAGCACATGGGTGGTATGTCTGACCGTTTCGGTCAGTGATCCATGTATAGTGAGAGTCAGCCACGATGCATACAATTTGTGAAGCAAAAATGCGAACCTCAATTGCATTTACTGAGAATGAAATGAAGGTTTCAGAAGCTGGAAGGTGCAAAGAGGCATCATTCAGACATGCAAAAATCGCATCTTTCTGATATGGTTTTAGAATATAGTGGAATGCATGGACACGAAAGGCATCTGGCATGTAATCAGCAGAGGCAGTCAGAAAAATTAAAATAACATGGCTGTCAATCTGACGCATTTTGCTTGCCGTCTCAACACCGCTCATACCATTCATAAAAATGTCCATAAAAACAATATCGTATTTATCAGACGAAAAGGAAGACAAAAAAGCATCTCCGCTGTCAAAACAATCAGATTCAAATAAAATCTGCTTTTCGCATCCATAGTCAGTAATCAAAGACAGAAGTATCCCACGTTCAATTTCAGAATCATCTACCAGTGCAATGCGCATAACGATTTATCCACACCTTTCTATTATATTTAGCAACGCTTTTTTATGCTTAAAGAAAGCTCCGCATATGTGTCAAACAACGCGAAGCTTTCTTTTTATGTACTATTTAAGTACGATTCATCAGATAAATTACTGTGGCTGCTTTCCAATGTAAGCTAAGATACCACCATCTACGTAAAGAACATGTCCGTTTACGAAGTTGGAAGCATCAGAAGCAAGGAATACTGCCGGGCCTGCCAGGTCCTCAGCTTCTCCCCAGCGAGCTGCCGGAGTCTTGGCAATGATGAACTGGTCAAACGGATGACGGGAACCGTCTGGCTGAATCTCACGAAGCGGAGCGGTCTGCGGAGTAGCAATGTAGCCAGGTCCAATACCGTTACACTGAATGTTGTACTCACCGTACTCAGAGCAGATGTTTCTGGTTAGCATCTTTAAGCCACCTTTAGCTGCTGCATAAGCAGATACGGTCTCACGTCCAAGTTCAGACATCATGGAGCAGATGTTGATGATCTTTCCATGACCCTTTTTGATCATGCTCGGAATAACAGCCTTTGCTACGATAAACGGAGCATTTAAGTCAACATCGATAACCTGTCTGAACTGAGCAGCGGTCATCTCGCACATCGGGATTCTCTTGATGATTCCGGCATTGTTTACGAGAATGTCGATTACACCAACCTCAGCCTCGATCTTTGCAACAAGCTCGTTTACAGCGTCCTCATTAGTAACGTCACAAACATAGCCATGAGCCTTGATTCCAGCTTCTTCGTATGCAGCAAGACCCTTATCAACTAACTCCTGCTTAATATCGTTAAATACGATTGTAGCACCGGCAGCAGCCATACCCTTAGCGATAGCCATACCGATACCATAGGAAGCGCCAGTAATCAGCGCAATCTTACCTTCCAGAGAAAAAGAAGACATATCCATGGTAAAAAACCTCCTTAAATTTTTTGACGGAACATACAAAAATATGTCCGTCTAATTGTGTATAGTATACCATATCAAAAGAAACCAGTCAACAATAACGCGTGTTGTAAAATGTAAGATATTTGTAAGCGTAATATCTTTGCAAAAAAGGGCGTAGTATGGTAGTATTGGTATGATAGAGCTGCGTAATGCAGGAGAGTAATGTTGGAAATGAAAGTGGCAACATATAGTGTATGGAGGGAACGTTTCATGAAAAAAAGAATGATGCTGTTTGCGGCAGGGATAGTGATTTTTGTCAGCACGGCACAGAATACTTTTGCAGAAGAGGAAACGGGTGGAATACAAGCAAGCCCGTGAACTAGGTATTACAGTTCCTATTATCGGCGGTGACGGCTGG
>OGZG01002486.1_pt1 | contig 12379 bp, 9 predicted proteins | sample 1576781 | NCBI WGS metagenome assembly OGZG01 (sample SAMEA3541502, study PRJEB24748) | human gut metagenome | biome: human gut; feature: human-associated habitat; material: faeces | place: China | collected 2012 | reverse complement strand
ACAAATGAACAAAGAGACTGTGGTTGGAGCCTTCCTAAAACCATCAAGTGGTAGGAGAAATAAAACCAATCCACAGCATCTTATATATCATAGTCGAACCTACAGAAGAGGTAAAGAATGGACTATGACCTAATAGTTGTAAAGACCTTGGAGAGGGTCTATAAAAACTACTACTATATAATACGAGGATATAATAAAATGCAAAAAAGCATGAAAAGGTTATTGAGTATCATTTTATCATTTACAATGCTATTTTCATCTAATTGTATTGCATATGGTGCAGATGAGGAGAATGTCAATAATAGAGCAGAAAAGGCACGAGTAGAGTCATTAAATGAAAGCGATGAGGTGCAGGAATCAGATTTACAGGATCCTGAATATTATAAACGCTATTATAATACGGATAATAGCGTTGAAACGTATGGAGTGAATACAACAGATTTACAGCAATATGATGGTAATAGTCTTGCGAGAGCGGGAAGCGGAGTGTTAGGATGTGACGTTTCTAAATGGCAGGGAAATATTAATTGGACACAGGCAAAAAATGCCGGGATTCAATATGCATTTATTCGTGTTGCTTATAGAGGAAGGACTGATGGGATAATCCAGCTAGATCCAAATTTCAGGGCTAATATTCAAAATGCCATTAACGCAGGAGTAAAAGTAGGTGCGTATTTTTATTCTGAGGCTATAAATGAACGAGAAGCTGTAGAAGAAGCTAATACACTGATTTCAAATATTTATATGTATAATATCTCAATGCCATTGGTTATTGATTATGAGGGCTTTAATCAGAATGAGAGAATTGGACAGGCAAATCTCTCTAAGAGTGCATATACGGGTATAGTATCTGCGTTTTGTGAAAAGGTGAAGAGTGCAGGATATACGCCTATGGTTTATGCAAGTACTTCATATTTTACAAATTATTTAGAGGGAGAATATCTTTCAAATGCGTATTGTATATGGAGTGCGGCATATTCAAATCCACCGGAACATTATAATTCTTTCAAATATGATTTTTGGCAGTTTACGAGCTCAGCAAATGCAGTACAATATGGGATGGAGCCTGGAAGTGTAGACTTGGATTATTGGTATGCGGGAAGAACAATAATTGGAAATGATTATTCTTCGGTGTTTGATGCAAATTACTATTACAATATGTATCCAGATCTGCAAAAGGCGATAGGCAATAATTCGGCAGAACTGTTATATCATTTTTTAAATTACGGAATGGCAGAAGGGCGTGTAGCCTGTGCGTCATTTGATGTATTATCCTATAAGGCAAGATACGAGGATCTTAGGAAGGCTTTTGGAGATAATATGAAAGCATACTTTCAGCATTATTTGACAAGAAAAAAGTATGAACCATATAGAGATGGATCTCCAATAAAGTATAAGGTTACTTTTATTAGTAATGGAGAAATAGTAAAGACTGACGAAGCATCCTATTGCAGAGCGGCAACACCGCCAAATGTGTCATTGCCAGGCTATACATTGACAGGATGGGATAAGCTGTTTAACAGTGTAGTATCGGATATGACCGTTACTGCACAATGGACATCGGCAACATTGACTGTGAAGTATGATGCAACAGGTGGAAAAGTATCAAATGGCAGCAAAAAGGTAACATATCTGGGAAACTACGGTGATTTGGAATCACCTAAAAGAGATGGTTATACATTTACCGGCTGGTATACAGCAGCTAACGGTGGAACACAGATTACTAAAGATACAAAAGCAGAGGTTACATCTGATCAGACTATCTATGCACACTGGACAGCAAACAGCTACGCAGTTACATTTGATGCTGATGGTGGAACAGTTACTGCTAATACAAAAACTGTTATTTTTGGAAATGCATATGGTGAATTACCTACACCGACAAGAAACGGATATACATTTGCAGGTTGGTGGACGGCTACTGACAGTGGAGAACAGATAAGATCTAACAGTGCAGTAAAAACAGCTTCAGATCATGTGTTGTATGCACATTGGGTATTAAACAGTGTATCAGTATCATACCAGACACATGTAGCAAATATCGGATGGCAGAATGGTGTGTCAAATGGAGCTATGGCAGGAACCATAGGCAGAGGGCTGCAGCTTGAGGCAATAAAAATAAATGTAAAATCAGATGCAGACATTGGTGTGATTTATACAACACATGTGAAAAATGACGGATGGCATGGAAACTCGTTCAATGGAGAACAGAGTGGAACAACCGGCCAGAATAAGCATGTGGAAGCATTAATGTTAAAGCTTACCGGTAAAGATGCTGATAAGTATGATATCTACTACAGAGTACATGCACAAAATTATGGCTGGTTAGCCTGGGCTAAAAATGGAGAGGCAGCAGGAACCTCAGGATATGCATATAGACTTGAGGCAATACAGATAGTTGTAACAGCAAAAGGAGATGCAGCCCCGACAGCAGTATATGGCGGTTATACATCTAATAATGCAAAAGCATATATATCAAAAAGCAGTGCTGTTCCGGCAATCAATACAAATGCGTCAGTAAAATATCAGAGCCATGTGAGAAATGTCGGCTGGCAGGGTGCAGTGGAAAACGGAAGTCTCAGTGGAACAACGGGCAGAAATCTCGGACTTGAAGCAATAAGGATAGATCTTGACGGGCAGCCGTGTTCAGGAGGAATAAAATACCAGACACATGTACAGAATATCGGCTGGCAGAATACGGTGATGGATGGTGCACTTGCAGGAACGACAGGCAGAGCTTTGAATGTAGAGGCAATAAATATGTCTCTGACGGGAGAAATGGCAAATCAATACGATATCTATTACAGAGTACATGCACAAAATTACGGATGGCTCGAATGGGCAAAGAATGGACAGAATGCAGGAACATCCGGACAAAACCTTCATTTAGAAGCATTGCAGATAGTGCTAGTGAAGAAAGGACAGTCAGCTCCTGGCAATAATTATGGTGGAATAATTTCTAAAAATACAATGGCATATATTGCCAGATAAATTAATAAAAAAGAAACTGATACAGATAATTTGTATTAGTTTCTTTTTTTTGTTTTAAATAAAATGCATATGTGATAAAATAGGACTATAAATTTGAGGAGGTGCTATACATGAAGAAATTAATTTCTATTATGCTCGTATCAGTGCTTATTTTGGCTACCAGTACGGTTTATGCAGATGAATTATATGACGGAATTGTGGAAAATGAGATAGGAAATCCTGAAGTTGACAGTAATGTAACAGAAAATACTGTAGTTGAAAATATTGCAATAGAAAATACTGCAATAGAAAACAAGGTATCTAGTTCAGATCAGCTTTCTAGTGAAGAAAATGACGAAAGTTCTGAAGTAGACAAGAATATTGAGAAAACGGGATATTTGACAGGGACAAATACTGATACTGATACAGATACAGATACAGAGATAGAACCTGATGAATATTATATTGGTGTTAGATATGCAGCACATGTACAGAATATCGGTTGGCAGAATGAAGTAAGTGATGGAACTACTTCTGGAACAACAGGACGTGGACTGCAAATAGAGGCCATGAATATAGTACTTGATAATTCAACATCATATTCAGGGGGAATATCCTATGCCAGTCATATTAAAAATATAGGCTGGCAGAATGAGGTAAGTGGTGGAAATATCTCCGGAACAGTAGGACGTAATTTGCAGATTGAAGCAATAAAGATGCATCTTACAGGAGAATTGAGTGAACATTTTGATATCTATTATAGAACGCATATAGCGGATGTCGGCTGGATGCCATGGACAAAAAATGGTCAGATATCAGGCAGTATCGGACTGGCAGATAGAGTTGAAGCATTAGAAATCCGGATTATAGACAAAAATGAGCTTAGCAATAAACCTGAAATTACATCAGAGAAAAGTTATTTACAGGGACTTGCTAACAGCTATCTTACATATTCATCTCATGTACAGGATATAGGTAATATGCCGTGGGTTTCAGGGGGAAACATTACAGGTACGACAGGACGAAAACTGAGAATTGAAGGAATTAATATCAATTTATCTCAGGATACTGTACATTCATTAACCGGTACTATCATGTATAGAACGCATGTGCAGGATATAGGATGGACTGGATGGAAAACTTTGGGGCAATATTCTGGAACCTCAGGTAGGGCTAAGCAGGTAGAAGCCATTGAGATAAAGCTTACAGGTCAGTTAGCAACATTTTATAATATATACTACAGTTCACATATAGAGAATTATGGATGGTTAGGTTGGGCTTCAAATGGACAGACATCAGGCTCAACTGGTATTAGTTATAGAGTAGAGGCTCTAAGGATTAATTTGGTAAGAAAGGGGGCACCTGCACCTGGAAGTGTTGCAAATTATTATAAAAATAAGCCTGTATATACACCAAAACCGGCAGCATTAGATGTAATGTCTCAGAACGCACAGGTAAGAGCCAGTTCTACAAGATGGCTTATTATGACAGACACATCTGCATGTCAGGTGGGCGTTTATAGTGGAAGCTATGGTAATTGGAGTCGAGTTGCATTGTGGTCATGTGGGCCGGGAAAGCCTTCTACGCCTACAGTAAAAGGGGAGTTTACAATCTATGGAAGAGGTAAATCATTTGGTAGCAGGTCTTATACATGTTGGTATTATACGCAGTTTTATGGAAACTATTTGTTCCATTCAGTGCTTTATAATCGTGGTAGTATGACACAAATCCAGGATGGAACACTTGGTAAACAGGTCTCGCATGGTTGTGTAAGACTGGATATCAATAATGCAAAGTGGCTATATGATAATATTCCAAATGGAACGAAGGTTGTGATTTATTGAGATTACGTGGCTATAGTAAATTTACTATTTTATATTTAAATATGAGAAAAATTATAATAAAAACATACGAGGTGATTCATAATGAAAATTGTAAAGGCCGATGCTTTATGTTGTGATTACAAAAACACGATTGTATTATCTTATAATAAAGGCTGGAATGATTTTGGCTATAAAACAGAGTATATAATAAAATATTTTGATGAAAATGGAGAATGTGTTTGGGATAGTTCGTTGAAAATTTATTGTAAGCAACTGGATTTTGCATCATCAGAATGCCATGAGGTGGATAGTTTTTTGTCATCTGAAATAGAACAATTAAATGATGACTTTTGTTCGATAGGGTGCAATTATGATTATTATTTGAAATTGAAACAATATTTGCCAAATGAATACGGTGTTATTTTAAAAAGGTTAAATGATTTAGCATTTAATATAAATAAGTGGTCAATATTTAAAGAATATGTAGGAGTACAAAAATCACTATTAAGAACAGAAATGGCTGAAGAAGGAAGAGACAAAGCGGCAGAAATGCTTGAAGAAGATAAAATGAATCTATTTGAAAAAATGAGTTATCTTTCTTTAAATAAAAAAGATAGCGATATAGAAAAAGTTAAATATTCGATTGATAATAAAAATGTAAAGAAAAAATATCAAATTTTTATCTCGTCGACTTATACTGATCTTGTAGAACCAAGACAAAAAGTTAGGGATGCCATTTTACGGATGATGCATTTTCCTGTGGGCATGGAAATGTTTAATGCAGGAGATGAGGGACAATGGGAAATAATACAAGGCACTATAGAAAGTTCGGATTATTATGTCCTTATTATTGGAAATCGATATGGAACTGAAATTGAGAACGGAAGCGATGCTGGGATAAGTTATACAGAAAAAGAATTTTTATATGCTATGAAAATGAATAAGCCAATACTTGCATTTATTATTGACGATAATGTTTCAGTAGAAAAGAATTTTATCGAATCTGATGAAAAGAAGAAAAAACTTGAAAAATTTAAAGAAAAAGTACAAAAAGATCGAATGATTGAGAAATGGAAAAATCCAGATGAATTAGCGGGAATGGTTGTTACATCATTACATAATCAAATGGAGAGAAAGCCTGGTATTGGATGGGTTCGTAGTGACTATTAAGAGTAGATGAATTTAGATTATCTTCACGAAATGCAATAAAAGGAAAGCGGTGAATATATGTCAAAATTATATGAATCTAGAAAAACAAATCTTAATTATCCACTTGGAAAAGATGAAGTTGGGTATATTTTTAAATCCGATAATATTAATAAGATAATTGAACGTATTAATAAGAAAATGTATGGCTCGTATTTAGTTGGGGGAGTTGTAGGAACAGGTAAAAGTAGCTTATTAGATATTGCGGCTGGGTATACGCTTACCAAATCATTAGTTATTCATGTGAATTTTTATAATGAATATGATGTTTTAGATAGATTTACAACATTAGTTTTAGAATATTTAATTGAAAGTGTAGAAAGAGAGAAAGAGGATAGTGACAAAGAATTAAAGACAATTTTAGATGAAATAAAATTAAAATTAGAATATGAGATAAAACAACAAATTGAAAAAAAGGAAGCAGTAAATAGTGAGATAAAAGAAGTTTATAAAGAAAAAACCACTTTAAACTCTAGATTGGGGATGAAATTTAAAAAAATTTTTACGGCAGATATTAATACTAAAGGAAAAATGGAAGATAAAAACGAAATTGAAAATAAAGATAATAAGTTAATAAATATGTCGACGACAATGAGTAAAACTGAAAATGATAGGCTAGAAGATATTTTTAAGATAGTTAGTAGGCTAGAAAAAAGAAATATTATATTTGTTTTTGACGAATTAGATAAAATGAAGGCGAATGTATTGGGAAAATTATTTAAGCGATATAAGAAGCTTTTTGTAGAAAAAAATATTTTCAGTTTTTTCATAGTTGATGATTTAATGTATATTAAATATAGTGATAATAATATTAACAAAAATAAAATATATACATATTTGACTGGAAAATACTATATGCCATTATTGACGTTTGAAGAAACTATACGATACTGCGTTATGATGTTTGGAGAAAAAAAATATTTGTTATGTCTAATGGAATATTATAATACTCTCGGGAATTATAGATTATTAAATATTGACCACGAAAAATACAAGTACGTTGATAAAGTTACAATTATAAAAGCTTATATTCTAATAAATGTTATAAAACAATTTGAACTATCATATTTAGAAAAATGTTATTTGGATTTGATTGTTAAAAATATAAAAGCAATAATAGAGGAGGTTACTAAATTAAGAAAATTACAAATTGAAGAATTAAAAAAATATTTGAAAAAAAATAAAAAAGTTATTGATAAAGTGTGGCCAAAAAGTGATGTTTTAATAAAAAGTGTTATAGAAACAATTAATAAAATTTGCCCTAATGCAGTAAAAGTAGATAGCAATAATAATGTAGTTATTGATTTTAATTTTATGTATTTAAAGTATGATGTTTTTGTTAATGCGGCCCTGTCACAACGTAGAGAAGAGTGGTCAAAGGAAGAATTAGATTATATTCAATTAAGTGATATGTATTATGGTATGAACAAGGCTGATAGGCAATATACTCATATTTCATATTTAAGAAATGATATTATACCATTGAAAGTTGCAGATAATAATCCTTCAACATATGAAGAAGCATTAATAAATTTGATTAAAGCAAATTTAGGTGAAAATGAACTGCAAGTTATAATACTCAAAAGAAATCGAGGTGAAGAATCACTTTTTAAAGATGATAATGAGTATACAGGAATTGTAGTTGTAGATAACGGAGTATTTCAAGTGGCATATTATGTAGATAAAGGATGTTATGATTCTGAAGCATTATATGCTAAAAAGAATTTAATAAATTTTTCGGAAAAATACGGAGTAAACGTGAAACAAATGGTAATTTGCAATGCTATTGATTTAAATAAAAATATAGGCGAAATAGTTAAAATGTATAATAGTGACGACTGATAATACTAAAGTACTGATTGGATTTTTTATATACAAAATGGGATTAATTATCTATAGTAATTTTACGCTACTCGATATAAAACGTAAGTAGGTAATCATCCGTAACTGTTAGCACCCATATTTTTCTGATACACTCTTTTCATAATAAAGGAAGGAAACTGTATCATTATGAAAAACTCACACTGTGGTCTGAACGAATCCATTAATTTCAATCCGTTGGGGGTGACTTGCAAAATGTGGTGTCAGGAACATCACGTTCCAGTCTTTATAATGAATTACTGGATGCGCAAGCTCAAAACATTGGACGAACAATCGGATACAGATATGATTTTTGCAAAAATGCCAACAGAAAAAGAAATTTGAAAGAATGAGACTTTTGGATATTCTGCTTCGAGAGCCACCATTACGGATGAATAGAGCCACCTTCACGGAAGGTAAGCCATTCATATAGATTTATCCTATAATGAAGTTGGCACACGTGATGACATATCTTTTGGAGCATCGTCAAAGTGAAGATATGTCAGATGAACAGCTTGAGGCATTGACTCCGTGGAGCAAAGAAGTTTAAAATGTTTGCAAAAATTAAAATGTAGTAAAACGCTTGCATCTAGCAAAGATGATGCAAGCGTTAATTAAAATCAAGCGTTGGAATATTGAGCGCTTACGTTTAATAAGTATGTTGAAAAGGCGTGTGGAAAGATTATCGGAATTTTAGTGAAGTGGATTAGCATAACATAAAGATGCAATTATATTTTGTTAGTAATTACAAAGTTTTATATTCATTAGAAGACTAAATATATGGAAGAGGATACATTGATTGAATAAAGTTTTTTTGGAGAGACCGGCTATGAAAGATTTTTTTTTGGAAAGAATATGATGTATTATCAGAAAAGAAGAAAATATTAATACTAAAATTTTTATTAGACAAAATAAAAATGATGAATTATATTTATTTTGGAGAGGAGGAGTAATATGGCAATCAAGGATGGTAAGGACTACTTATATTTGATTTGGAAATGCTCTTCAAATAGGCGGCAATATATTGTAGGTCAGCTTACAAAAAATGGACAGTATGAATTTAAATATTGTGAGGATATAGAAAAAGCAATCAAATCTGGCTTTGAGTTGTTAGTTTCGTTTGAAAAATTAGATACTGTATATAAATCAGAAAAATTATTTCCAGTATTTGCTAGCAGACTTCCAGATAGAAAGAGAAAAGATATTGGAAGAATATTAGAGAAATACGGCTTAGATGAATATGATGCATATCAGCTGTTAAAAAAGAGTGGTGCAAAGCTACCTATTGATAATCTTCAGTTTATAGACCCTATTTTGGATTATAATTGCAGCTTTGAAAAAGAGTTCTACTTAGCTGGAGTCAGACACTATTTAGGGTGTGGTGGGGATTTATGCAAAGATTCCGTTCAGGTTACAAGAGGAGATGAAGTATTTTTGATGCGTGATACTTCCAATCAGTATGATGAAAATGCAATATGTGTAGTTGATAAACAACAAAAGTTATTGGGATATATTCCTAGATATTATGCTAAGGCCTTTGTTAAATTCATTGAAGAGAAAAGAATTGAAGAGTGTCATATTTCTAGCGTGAGGAAAGATGCAGTATGTGACGAATGTATTGGTGTTCAGGTTAGAATCAAGGAATGAAATATTTTTATGGAATTATAGATATGCGGTAAGAAGTCATTAAATAATACAGAGTATATGTTTAAGGAGAACAACATTGAGCAGAATTTTAATTGAAAATTTAGGACCAATAAAGTCATTCGAGCAAGACGTAGATGAAAATTTAATGATACTGATAGGTGAACAGGCTAGCGGTAAAAGTACCATTGCAAAGACTATATTTTTCTGTAAAAGTATTTCTGATGAATTTAAACACTATGTCATGAATCAGGATAATATTATTACTTCAGGGCATCAGACACCTTTTACAGGATTTATTAAAGTATTACGTACAAAGTTTGTAGAGTATTTTGGAACTACAAAACATATGGAGCCATTTACAATCCGCTATGAGTTTGATAATAAAGAGTATGTAACGATTAAGCTTAAATTAGGATATGCTAATATTGTATTTTCAAACAAGCTTAGGGAAGCATGTGAATGTTTTATTCAAAAATTATCTGAGTATTATGCAACTATGAGTCTGCCTAATGATTTTCTATCAGGAATTGATTTCGCTTCTTGGTCTTCTCAAAAGGAGAGTATGAACAAGATGATTAATCATGAGATAAGTTATATTTTCGGTCAGGATTATACATCCATTTTTGTACCGGCCGGAAGAAGCATGCTCTCGACTAATTCGGAATTTTTTCATGCCTCTACTCCAAATAAATACGATGTAATAATGAATGATTTTATAGAGAGAATAAGGGCTTTGCAGAATCAGTATTCGCAGAGGCTGGAGGATATTATTGAGGATAAGAAAAAACTGAGTTCGATTAATATTGATTTCGAGAGGGTGAAAAAGGCTACGACCCTTGTTAGAAAAATATTAAAGGGCGATTACATTAGTGATAAATATGGGGAAAAGATCTATTATTCTAAGGATAAATTTGTTAAGCTGATACAGGCTTCTTCAGGACAGCAGGAGGCTCTTTGGATTGTTTTGCTGATTTTTTCTATTATATTAAATAATCAAAGAGTTTATATGGTAATTGAAGAACCAGAGGCACATTTGTTCCCAACAGCTCAGAAAGAGATGTTAGAGTTGATTATATTAATGATTAATGCTACTTCAAGTCAGGTAGTTATTACTACTCATAGCCCATATATGTTGTCATCAGCAAATCTTTTAATGTATTCATCGTATGTAGAAGGAGATGCTAGTGGAAATAGCTCTATAATAGATCGTGATTATAGAATTAAAGCAAATGCTGTTTCATCATATTTGTTGAGAAATCATATTGCTGTTGATATCATGGATAGGGATGCCTATATGATTAAAGCGGATAGGATTGATAGTATTTCTGAGGACATTAATAACTCGCTGGATTTGTTACTTCAGTTGGAGGAGCATAATGGAATGTAATAGAAAAGTTTGTTTTAAAGAATTAATTGATAAAACTCCGATTAGGTCGAGCTCGTGTAACAGAGACTGCCTGATATCGTTTGATGATAGAAAAAATATATCAATATCTGAGAATAGAAAGAAATATTTGTTACACAATGATTTAAGCAATTATATTGCCGTATTTCATGTAGATGGAGCGATGGTACAGGATAATGATAAAATAAAATGTGATAATTTATTAATAGACGCTACCGGCATGAAAGCGATATTTGTCGAATTGAAGGGAACTGATTTGGCACATGCGTTGCAGCAAATAAATCAAACAATTGATATGATGAGAGATGATATTCCTGATTGTACTAAATATGCGAGAATCGTTACATCAAATAGAACTAATGTGCCAAATATAAGAGCAAATCCTGAATATATAAAGCTTTATAAAAAGGCAGATGTCAAGGTGTCGGCAAATTTGATAGAAGAGAAAATTAGCAGTTTATAAATTTGAGGACATCCCTTTTATTTCAGTAAGCGTGTACAGACTATTGGCAGTGACAGCTTGCTGTTTTATGCGACGCAGGTGATATTTGTAGGTGGAATCAGGCTTATCGATTTTATATTCTATCCTAAGAGGATAAGGCGCAGACATTAAATTATCTTGACAAGTTTTTAGTTGAAAGGAATCATAAACAACCATGAAATTTATTAAAATTCCTGCATTTGCAATAGTCCTCCTATTGCTCATGCAAATAGTATCAAAGGTATTTATTGCCATTGACAGCAGCGATATCGAAAATATATATGGTTTTTATGCAGAGCCAAAAAACAGCCTGGATATGGTCATGATTGGACCAAGTGAGGTATACACTGGCTATGCACCGGCTCTGGCGTGGGAGGAGTATGGTCTTAAGTCCTGCAATCTTTCAATAGGAGCTGTGCCATGCAATATGTACAAGTCCATTGTTACAGAGATTGTGAAGAGACAGAAGCCGAAGCTTCTTATAATCAATGCTGCAGCATTTAGTCATGGCAATTGGAATCTGACGGATGAGGTCTTTCTGAGAAAGTGGATTGATAATATACCTATGTCGCAGAACAAGCTTGACACGGTAAAGACTATTCCAAAAAATATCAATAAGGATGATGAAAAGGTGAAGGATAACATATCGGATACCCTTTATTTCCCATTGGAGAAATATCATGGCAACTGGAAGGACCCTGATGCAGTGTACACCTCATTTGTCACACGTACCTATATGAGGCTCAGCGGTGGAGGCTATCTGAAGGGCTTTTTTTCAAAGACAGGTATTACCGGAGGCAGGGACAATCTGGCAAATATCGGACAGCCTACTAAAGAAGCCTATGTGCTGACGGATGAGTGCAGGGCATACCTTAAGGAACTGCTTGCGTACTGCAATAAGCTTGGCATAGAGCATGTGCTGCTGTTGCAGCGTAAGCGCAAAATAATTCGACGGATTGCAACACGTTAATTATCAACTCATAATAA
>OGZG01002484.1_pt1 | contig 12381 bp, 10 predicted proteins | sample 1576781 | NCBI WGS metagenome assembly OGZG01 (sample SAMEA3541502, study PRJEB24748) | human gut metagenome | biome: human gut; feature: human-associated habitat; material: faeces | place: China | collected 2012 | reverse complement strand
ATATTCTCCAATGACAAACGTACCTTCAAACATCCCCATCACCTGCTGCAGCGCCGCGCGGATCTCGTCGCCCATTTCGCGGTACTTGCGGTATTCCATGCTGTTCTCCGGGTCGAAGTTGACGGGTGCGACATTCATCGTCTGCCCCATCATCGGGCGGCCCATGGGCTGCGGACGCCCCGCCATGGGACGCTGCATCTGGCCCGGCATGGGACGCTGCATCTGGCCCGACATGGGACGCTGCATCTGGCCCGCCATCGGGCGCTGCCCCATCATCGGGCGCTGCACGGTGCTTTGCGGCTCAATGTACACAGAGCTGTCGTTGAGGCGGAAACGCATCTCGTCAAAATAGGGGTGATTGACGGAAATGATGATGTCAAAGTCGTAGGAGTACTCGTAGCGGGGCGGGACGTAGCTAACCTCCTTGCCGTCCGCGTCCTCGCGCATCTGCTCGGTGCGGCTCTCGTCGATGTCCACGCGGCAGCCGGTCAGCGCCGTGTAGTCCAGAATATCCGGGTTGGCGTCCGCCAAGTCGCGGGCGCGGGTGACGGTGAACCAGCGGTGCTCCTCGTCCAGCAGAAGCTTCCAGTCCTCACCGTAGGAGCGGGCGGTGCGGAACTGCGCCGCCCGTTCCCGGTTCTTCTCACGGTAGGCAAGCTGCTCCTTGATCTCGCTTACGGTGGAGTTGCGGCGCTCGCTGAACCAAGGCGAGAGCTTTTTCGCGCAGTCCTTGCAGAGATTGCCGTCCTCGAGCTTGCGATTGCCGAGCAGGCCGATCTTCTCGCCGCAGATGTCGCAGTACTTTTTATCAAACAGTCCCATGCTCTTATTCTCCGTTTTCTTAATTTTCAGGGAAAGCCCTGTCAGTCGGCGTTTTCGCCGTCGTGCTGATGCAGGATGTAGTCCGGGTTTTCCATATTGCCGCCGTCCATGATCTGATCGGTCACGAAGTGCCTATAAAGTCCCGAGAGCACGATGCCGACCGCGATGCCGGCGATAAACAGCCAGAGCAATTTTCGCTTCATTCTATCTCAGCCTCCGAAGGGCTTGCCGCAGTTGGAGCAGAACTTGCCCTTGTTCACGGTGCCGCAGTCGCACGTCCACTCGCTCGCGGGCGCGGGCTTGCCGCACTCGGAGCAGAACTTGCCCGTGTTCCTCGCGCCGCACTCGCAGGTCCATTCATTCGCCGGAGCGGGGGCGGGCTTGCCGCAGTTCGCGCAGAATTTGCCCGTGTTGCCCGCCTGGCCGCAGCTGCACAACCAGCTTCTTTGAACAGGTTACCCAACATCAGCATACCAATCAAAGAGCATACAGGCGGAAGCAACAAGCTGATAACGATAGTAGTAACAACCGGGAATACGATTCTTTCAAAATGAGAAACCGGACGCAGTTGTTCCATAACGATTTTACGGTCAGCTTCGGTAGTGCAAAGTTTCATAATAGGCGGTTGGATCAAAGGAACCAACGACATATAAGAATATGCAGCTACTGCGATAGCACCTAACAGGTTAGGAGCCATTTTTGCAGCCAGGTAAATAGCAGTCGGGCCATCAGCGCCACCGATAATACCGATAGCGGATGCTTCTTGCACAGTAAATCCGAGCATCATAGCGCCCAGCAAGGAAATAAATACACCTGCTTGAGCTGCAGCGCCCAAAAGCAAAGTTTTCGGGTTTGCAATCAACGGACCAAAGTCTGTCATTGCACCTACGCCTAAGAAAATCAAAGGCGGGAAAATTTCATGGTGAATACCATAAAGAATTACCTGCATAACACCCGGTTGATCTTCGAAACCGGTTTTAGGAACGTTTGCCAGCAAACAGCCGAATGCGATCGGAGACAGCAGCAATGGTTCGAAGCCTTTACCAATAGCAAGGTACAGCAGAATGATGCCAACAAGCATCATGATAGCATTACCCATGGTGAAAGCGGAGAAACCGCTGTCATTCCATACGGATTGTAAAGCAACTACAAATGCTTCCATTTATATCCTCCCAATGTTCAATTATTTGAGAGCTTCTAGTTTCAATCACAAATAAGCTCTCTTCTAAATATAAAAGTTATTGCTTTCTTATGACGCAAATTACATTACGATCATAACGTCGCCGGTACCAACAGTTTGACCTGCGGAAACGCGAACGTCAGAAATGGTGCCGTCAGCCGGAGCCATGATCTCGTTTTGCATTTTCATTGCTTCAAGAATCATCAATACGTCGCCAGCTTTAACTGCGTCGCCAGCTTTAACTTTAACTTCGAGAACTTTACCAGGCATAGGAGCACTGATAGTAGCTGCGCCAGCAGCAACAGGTTTTGCAGCCGGAGCCGGTGCAGCAGCTTTAGGAGCGGGAGCAGCGGCAGGTGCCGGTGCAGCTTTAGGAGCAGCAGCTTTAGGAGCTGTTGCAGCAGCGCCGCCCATATCTTCAACTTCTACTTCATATGCAGTGCCGTTAACGGTAATGGTATATTTTTTCATGGATGTTAATCCTCCTTAAAATCTCGTAATAAAATAGATTAATTATTAACCCCAAATTAAAAGCATTCTTTACGTACACTAATTGCTTCAATATGAGCATTTTGTGTCCAGCTTGCTTCGGGCAGACGACGTACGCAGGCTATTTGCTCTGCGGAATGACCAAGAGCAGCTACAGCTGCTGCAATAACAGCAATTACTTCACTGTCATCCTGCACAGGAGCTGCAACAGCAGCAGGTGCTGCGGCAGGTGCCGGTGCTGCTACTGGATTAGCTGTTTTTTTTTGACGAGTAGGATCTACAAAGTAGATAACTTTCATCAAGAAACCCAGCATAGCCAATACACCAAAAACTATGGTCATATTGATAGCAGCAATCAACCAAGGATTAGTAGTTACAGGACCCATTATTTCACCTCATTCTTCTTAATTAATTAAGCACTATACTGCAAGCTGCAAATTACAAAGGAATATTGCCATGGCGTTTTGCCGGGCGAGTTTCACGTTTGGACTGCAACATTTGCAAAGCGTTGATGATGGTGGGACGGGTGTTTTTCGGCTCGATTACGATGTCTACCATGCCGCGCATTGCTGCTTGGTACGGAGTTGCAAAGTTATCGATATATTCTTCCGTTTTTGCTTTTACATCAGGATCATTTTTGAAGATGATGTTAGCTGCACCTGCAGGTCCCATTACTGCGATTTCTGCAGTCGGCCATGCAATTACTTGGTCTGCGCCCAAATCTTGGGAACACATTGCCAGGTAGGAACCACCGTATGCTTTACGGGTTACTACAGTAATTTTAGGTACAGTTGCTTCGGAATATGCATACAGCATTTTTGCGCCGTGACGGATAATACCGCCGTATTCTTGGTTACAGCCAGGCAGGAAGCCAGGTACGTCTACCAAGTTCAGCAAAGGAATGTTGAAAGCATCGCAGAAGCGAATAAAACGAGAGGATTTGTCGGATGCGTTGATATCCAGGCAGCCAGCCATTACTTTAGGTTGGTTTGCAATGATACCTACGGTTTGACCATCCATACGTGCAAAGCAAGTGATAATATTGGTTGCCCAATATTGTTGGGATTCATAGAATTCACCGTTGTCTACGATGGATTTGATTACGTCTTTCATATCATATGCTTGGTTGGAGTTATCCGGAAGCAATGTATTCAAGGAGTCATCAATACGCATCGGGTCGTCACCGGTTTCTACGATAGGAGCGCATTCCATGTTGTTGGAAGGCAGGAAGCTCAGCAGGTAACGGATCTGTTGCAAGCAGTCTTCGTCGTTTTCTGCAGCAAAATGTGCAACGCCGGAAGTGCTGTTGTGGGTCATAGCGCCACCCAGTTGTTCTTGGGTTACGTCTTCACCAGTAACAGATTTTACTACTGCGGGGCCGGTAATGAACATTTTAGAAGTGTTCTTTACCATGTAAATGAAGTCAGTCAGTGCCGGGCTGTATACAGCGCCGCCAGCAGAAGGACCCATGATAGCGGAGATCTGAGGAACTACGCCGGATGCAATAGTGTTTTCAAAGAAGATTTTGCCGTAACCAGCCAAAGCGTCAATTGCTTCTTGGATACGAGCACCGCCGGAATCGTTCAGGCCAACAAGCGGAGCACCCATTTTCAGGGACAGGCGTTGTACTTTTACGATTTTAGCAGCATGCATTTCGCCTAAAGAACCACCTTCTACAGTGAAATCTTGTGCGAATACATAAACCAGACGGCCATCGATGGTGCCGTAACCAGTAGTTACACCTTCGCCAGGAAGTTCTTTCTTCTCTTGGCCGAAGTTTGTGCAACGATGTTTTACGAAACGATCCAATTCAACAAAGGATCCTTCGTCGAGGAGTGCAGCAATTCTTTCACGTGCAGTCATTTTGCCGGCTTCGTGTTGTTTTGCAACGCGTTTTTCGCCGCCTGCAGCCAGAATTACTTCGGACTTTTTGAGCATTTTCTCAATTTTTGCTTGAGTAGACAAATCTTACACCTCCATCATTATTGGGAGAACCTTATTTTATATACATCTACGCGGATGCAGACTCTTTGGTCCGCATCCGTGTAGTATGTAACAACTTAAAATAAAATCTTCAAAAGATTTTTGTAATTCCGTATTTTACGGAATTATTTTTTTGCCGGAGCGCAATACTCAAGCAAAATACCTACGGATTTCGGATGAACGAAAGCGATATCCATTCCGCCAGCACCGCCACGAGGAGCTTTGTCGATCATAGCAGCACCTTTTTCAATAGTGGTATCAATAGCTGCTTGAACATCATCAACGCGAACAGCGATATGTTGGATACCTTGTCCATTTTTAGCGATGTATTTGCCGATAGGGCCATCGCCATTTTCAGTGATATCAACAAGGAGCTCAAGCAAAGTTTCGCCACAGGGAATAAATACGGTTTTTACACCTTGCTCAGGAACAGCTTCTTCACCAGTGCAGCTCAAGCCAAGAACTTCAGTGTAGAATTTCTTGGAAAGATCCAGGTCTTTGCAAGCAATACCTACATGGTCAACACAAATTGTTTTAAACATTTCAAATTCCTCCTAAAAGTAATTTTGGTTGTTTTATCTTAAAACTTTACCAACAATGTCAGCGACAACAGAATACGGCTCAATTTCACGAATTTGAAGTTTTTCAACTAAAATATCAAATTCGGAAGTAGCTACAACATTCTTGTCGATATAACGGTTGACCCTGTCATTAAGCATAGCAGTAACTTCGTTTTTAATACGAGCTTTGCGTATTTTGCTCAATTGATCAGATTCAATCAAATATGCTTTGTGCTCTTCAATAGAGTCAACAACAGCTTCTATACCTTCACCCTTGCTGGCAATGGTCCGATTGATCGGAGGACGCCAGCCAACATGTTCGGGATTTAATTCCAACATCATTTCAATCTCAATGTTCAGCTTGTCCGTACCTTCACGGTCAGCTTTATTGATCGTGAAAAGGTCACCGATCTCAAGTATACCTGCTTTAATAGCCTGAATGTCATCGCCCATACCAGGAATAACAACAACCATTGTAGTATCAGCAGTTTTAACAATATCTACTTCAGATTGACCAACGCCAACAGTTTCAACAATAATAACATCAAAACCATATGCATCCATCAATTTAACAGCATCGCCCGCTTTTTGGGATAATCCACCCAAACTACCGCGAGTAGCCATGGAACGAACAAAAATGCCTTCATCGGCAGTAAGGTCCAACATTCTGATACGGTCGCCTAAAATTGCACCGCCGGAGAAAGGACTTGTAGGATCAATTGCGATAATACCAACTGTTTTACCGCGTTTACGATATTCTTTAGCAAGCTTGTCGGTCAAAGTACTTTTGCCAGCGCCCGGAGGTCCGGTTATTCCGATGACATAAGCATTACCGGTGTGGGGATAAATGGCTGTCATTATTTCAACAGCGTTATCATACTCGTTCTCTACGGCAGTAATAGCTTTCGCTAATGCTAAACGAGAATGGTTTAATACGCCTTCAACAATATTCAATGATCACACCGCCTTGTTGAGGTCCAATAAAAATTGTATTATGCAAGCCGGGACAAGCCCGGCCTGCAAAATTTTTGAGAACCTTAATTATTTTACGTTAGCGTTGATGAATTCAACAATGTTGCCAGTCGGAGTGCCAGGAGTGAATACTTCGGCAATGCCAGCAGCTTTCAAACCAGGAATGTCAGCGTCAGGAATAACGCCGCCGCCGATAACCAGAACATCAGTCAAACCTTTTTCTTTCAGCAGTTCAACTACTTTCGGGAAAAGGGTGTTGTGTGCGCCGGAAAGCAGGCTCAAAGCAACAACTTTAACGTCGTCTTGCAGAGCAGCTTCAGCGATTTGTTCCGGAGTCAGACGAATACCGGTGTAAATAACTTCAAAACCAGCGTCGCGCAATGCACGAGCTACAACTTTAGCACCGCGGTCATGGCCGTCCAGACCCGGTTTTGCTACTAAAACTCTAATATTAGACATTATTTCTTACCTCCCTATTATTGTTGGCTCTAAATTACAGAGCAGTATGAGATTGATATTCGCCGAATACTTTTCTCATTACGCCGCAGATTTCGCCTTCAGTTGCATAAGCACGTACAGCGTCAAGAATCAAAGGCATCAGGTTAACGGATTCGTCAGCACAGCCTTTTTCCAGAGCAGCTAAAGTTTCTTCAACTTTAGCATTGTCACGACGAGCTTTAAGGGCAGCAATCTTATCAGCTTGCAATTTGCCAACGGAGCCGTCAACACGCAGCAAGTTTTTCGGCGGTTCTTCTTCTTGTTGGAATTTGTTTACGCCAACAATAATACGGTCGCCTTTTTCAATGTCCATTTGCCATTTGTAAGCGGAGTCTTGGATTTCTTTTTGGATATAACCTTTAGCGATAGCTTCAGGAGCGCCGCCAATTTCGTCAATCTTTTTGATATATTCCCAAGCTTCAGCTTCGATTTTGTTAGTCAAAGCTTCAACATAGTAGGAACCACCCAACGGATCAACGGTGTCAGCCAAGCCGGATTCGTAAGCAACGATTTGTTGAGTACGGAGAGCGATGGTTACAGACTCAGTGGTCGGCAATGCCAAAGCTTCGTCTTTGGAGTTAGTGTGCAAAGATTGAGTACCACCCATTACAGCAGCAGCAGTTTGCAGAGCAACACGAACGATGTTGTTGTTCGGTTGTTGTGCAGTCAGCATGGAACCTGCAGTTTGAGTATGTACGCGGAGCATTTGAGATTTCGGTTTTTGAGCGCCGAATCTTTCTTTCATAACTTTAGCCCATACACGACGGGAAGCGCGGAATTTAGCAACTTCTTCGAGTACGTTGTTATGAGCGTTCCAGAAGAAGGACAGACGACCAGCAAAATCGTCAACGTTCATACCAGCTTTGATAGCTGCTTCAACATAAGCGATACCGTCAGCGATGGTGAAAGCGATTTCTTGAGAAGCGGTGGAACCAGCTTCACGGATATGATAACCGGAAATGGAGATGGTATTCCACAGCGGTACGTTTTTGGAGCAATATTCGAAAATATTGGTGATCAAACGCATGGAGGGTTTCGGCGGGAAAATGTAAGTTCCGCGAGCAGCATACTCTTTCAAAATATCATTTTGAATAGTACCGCGCAGTTTGTCAGCGGAAACGCCTTGTTTCTCAGCAACTGCGATGTACATGCAAAGAAGTACGGATGCAGGAGCGTTGATGGTCATGGAAGTGGAAACTTGATCCAAAGAAATTTGGTCAAATAAGATTTCCATATCAGCCAAGGAGTCGATAGCTACGCCAACTTTACCAACTTCGCCTTCAGCCATCGGATCGGTAGAATCATAACCGATTTGGGTCGGAAGGTCGAATGCGCAGGACAAGCCGCTGCCACCGTTAGCCAAGAGGTAACGATAACGTTTGTTGGATTCTTCCGCAGTGGAGAAACCAGCATACATACGCATGGTCCAGAAACGACCACGATACATAGTAGGTTGTACACCACGAGTGTAAGGATATTCACCAGGGAAGCCAAGATCCTTCTCATAGTCGAAGCCTTCGATGTCGAGAGGGGTGTAGAGCCTGTTGGGCTCAAGGTTTGCACGTTCGGGATTTTTAGCAAGTTTAGCTTCTACGCCAGCCATGTACTTGTCAAATCCAGCTTTCAGAGTTTCATTTGCCATTCTCAAATCCTCCTTAAGAATATTGTTTTTGCACAATCCGGTTTGGACTGACCGAATTATGGTGAGAGTGTCCGTCATAGACGGTGTATATGGCAAAGCCCGAAGGCCTCGTCAACAGAATTTATTTACAGATAAGCTGTAAAGTTTGCCGGCAGAACTAGCTATCTGCCGGCAAAATATTTCAGACAACAATCTCAGTCAATCGTCTTGACTAAGAATTATTTTTCCATGGTGCCGGTTTTTACGAAACGATCATGGAAGGAGAAAGCTTCATCCATAATATGCGGAGTTTGGCTATTGCCACAAGCTTCGCAAGCTCTCTTGAAGTAATCAAGAAGCAGCGGTTGATATTTCGGATTAGCAACTTTATCAATGATAACCAAAGCACGTTCTTTTGGAGACAAACCACGAAGGTCAGCTACGCCGCGTTCGGAAACGATAACATCAACGTCATGTTCAGTATGGTCAACATGAGAGCAGAAAGGAACTACAGAGCTGATAGCTCCGCCTTTTGCAAGAGATGTAGTGAAGAATACGGTCAGATAACCATTACGAGCATAGTCGCCGGAACCGCCGATACCATTCATAATCTTAGTACCGCAAATATGAGTGGAGTTAACATTACCATAGATGTCAACCTCAATAGCAGTGTTCATTGCAATGACACCGATACGACGAGCAACTTCCGGGCTGTTTGCAACTTCTTGCGGACGCAGAATGATATATTTTTTATATTTTTCTACATTGTCATAGAATTTTTTGAGGCAATCAGGGGATGGGCTCAAAGCGGTACCAGAGCAAACGCGGAGTTTGCCAGCATCGATCAAGTCGAACATACCGTCTTGAATAACTTCGGTATATACAGTCAAATCTTCAAAATCAGAGTTAACCAAACCGTTGATAACTGCGTTAGCAACAGAACCTACACCAGACTGCAGCGGCAACAGATTAGCGGGCAAACGACCTGCAGCAACTTCAGATTTAAAGAATTCAACCAAGTTTTTACCCATTTTTTGAGCATCTTCGTCGATTTCGCCCAACGGACGAACTTTATCAGTAATATCGCAGGGAACTACTGCAACGAGTCTGTCCAAATCGCAAGGAATATAAGGAGTGCCGATTACATCTTCCGGTTTTTCAACAGGAATAGCTTTACGATTCGGAGGATCCAAAGGCACATAGGAGTCATGCATGCCTTCCAATTCTACTGGTTGAGAAGTATTTACTTCAACAATAACTTTTTCAGCACATTGAACATAAGAAGAAGAATTGCCCATGGAAGTTGTAGGAATCAAACCAACCTGGCCATTGCCAAGGTCAATGATTTTGCAGGCTTCGACGATAGCGACGTCTACACATCTGCGGTTTTCCATGAAACCATAGCGAGTCATTTGAGCAACATGGCTCAAATGCAGGTCAGTATATTTTACGGAACCGTTGTTGATAGCTTTACGCAGATCATTGTTAGTTTGGTAAGGCATACGACGAGCAACGATACCAGCTTGAGTCATTGCGGTATCCATTTCAGGACCTACAGAAGCACCGGTCCAAACGTTGATTTGGAAAGGAGTTTTTTTGCCTTTTTCTGCCAGAGCAAGAGGCACAGCTTTAGGATAACCAGACGGAGTAAAACCACTGGTACCTACGTTGTCGCCATCCTTTACAAATTCTGCAGCTGCTTCGGCGCTCATAATTTTGCCGGCTACTGCTTCGCATACGCGATCTTTAATGTCGATCATGTTTACCTTCCTCCTTGTAAATAAAACAAATTGTGGCTAATGCCAGCGAAGTCTATTAACTTCACTAGTAAAAATACACTTAGTCGGCTAAATACCAACTATAAAAGCATAAAGTATTATTTGCCGAATAAGATTTTACCCATAAAAAAGGAGCACTTAGAAGTTTTGATTTACTAAAACAAAACATAGCCAAGTGCCAGCTTACTTCTATCCAAAGTGGCTACGCTCTGAATCGCAAACTGTCAGCAGGTAAAGCTTTCAGTTGAACTTCTTCGTTCTTCTGTCTACCAACCGCTAAAACATATCCAAGATATTTAGTTCTGCTTAATTTACTTCGACATTCCAACAAAAAATCCTTCAAAAAAAACTTTAATTGTGATTTCTTTTTGAACTTTTTGTGTCCAGCTCTATTATAACACATAAAGAAGCAGTAAATTTTAGGCAAAATCACTACTTTTTTTAGTTTTTAAACATTTTTTCTTTAAAACGCTATACTACATATGATATCAGTAAAACTGTAACATGGCAAGCATTTTCTTTACAATTTACAAAGAAACACCCCTTGAGCAAAACTACTCAAGAGGTGTTTTGTGGTATCAAATTAGTACTTTCAACGTGTCTGTTGGTGATAGTGCGTATGCAGTAGACTATGAGCTTTTTCTCCGAGAGGTTTACCTAACCAAGTATCATAAAGCTCTTTAATTTCCGGATTTTCATGTGATTTTCGTAACTCATTGGCACTATCACAATCAAACAACCCTTCTCTACGGGCTCTTCTAATTTCTGCATTAACGGGAATCGGTTGACCGCCGCCGCCAATACAGCCACCAGGGCAAGCCATAACTTCAATAAACTGATAATCTGCCTCACCGGCTCTGATACGCTCTAATATCTTGCGTGCAGAAGCAAGAGTATGAACAACTGCTATTTTTACAGTATTTCCTGCAATAGTCAGTTCCGCCTCGCGGGTCTGTTCCATCCCCCGCACATCATTGTAATCAACAGTCTGCAAATTTTCACCTGTTAAAACATCAGCTACAGTACGCAGAGCAGCTTCCATTACGCCACCGGTAGTACCAAAAATAACAGCAGCACCTGTACCTGTACCCAGCGGAGAATCATAGCTGTCTTCAGGCAAATGTTTAAAATCCAGTCCTGCTTCCCGTATCATACGGCCAAGTTCTCTGGTCGTAATAACAACATCTACATCACGATATCCGGAAGCATTCATCTCCGGACGTGCTGCTTCCGCCTTCTTAGCAGTACACGGCATCACCGAAACGCTGACTATTTTTGCCGGATCAATACCAGCTTTTTCAGCATAATAGGTTTTAGCAATAGCGCCAAACATTTGCTGGGGTGATTTCGCAGAAGAAAGATGTGGTAACAAATCAGGATATTTAAGCTCTATCATATTTACCCAGCCAGGACTGCAGGAGGTTATCATCGGCAATACACCTCCGTTAGTCAAACGATGGAGGAACTCATGCCCTTCTTCCATAATCGTCAAATCAGCCGAAAAATTAGTATCGAATATCTTATCGAACCCTAGATTGCGCAATGCTGCAACCATTTTCCCTGTAACGATAGAACCTGGTTCCATACCCAATTCTTCACCCAAAGCCACGCGTACTGCCGGAGCTGTTTGAACTATAACAATCTTATCAGGATCATTGATAGCCGACCATACTTTTTCCGTATCATCTTTTTCCACTATAGCTCCAGTAGGACAAACACTCGCACATTGTCCACAGTAAGAACATTCTACTTTTCCAAGATCCTGTTCAAAAGCAGTAGAAACAATTGTGTCAAAGCCGCGCTCAGCAAAGCTGTAGACGCTCATTCCCTGCACATCACGACAAACACGTATACAACGTCCGCACAAAATACATTTTTCCTGATCGCGCACTAAGCAGGGGTTACTGGCGTCAATAGTATGTGCTTTACGGGCTCCGCCTTCGAATCTGATCTTGCGCAATCCCAAATCAGCAGCTATATTCTGCAGTTCACAGTCACCGCTTTTTTGGCACGCAAGGCAGTCCTTGGGATGATTGGCCAACAGCAATTCTACGACCATTCGTCTTGCTGCGCGGACTTTATCCGTATTCGTTTTCACTACCATACCTTCTGCAACAGGATAAACACAGGAGGCTACAAGCGTACGCGCTCCGGTAGCTTCTACGACACACAATCTGCAGGCTCCTTCCGGAGCAAGTTCAGAATGATAGCACAACGTAGGAATATGAATGCCGGCAGAACGCGCGGCTTCAAGAATAGTAGCATTTTTAGGGGCCTGTACAGTCTGCCCATTGATCGTTAAGGTAATCATTTCCATATCTATATAATCCTCCCTTAACCCTTAGTAATGGCCTTAAACGGACAAGCCGCCATGCAGGCACCGCATTTTATACATTTAGTTACATCGATAACATGTTTCTTTTTCACTTCTCCGGAAATGGCATTAACCGGGCACTGGCGTGCACATAACCCACAGCC
>OGZG01002481.1_pt1 | contig 12389 bp, 12 predicted proteins | sample 1576781 | NCBI WGS metagenome assembly OGZG01 (sample SAMEA3541502, study PRJEB24748) | human gut metagenome | biome: human gut; feature: human-associated habitat; material: faeces | place: China | collected 2012 | reverse complement strand
TTGAATTACTGTTAAAACATTGGCAAAGATACGGATTAAATGCGAATAATGAGTGCTAAACGACGAATTATATAAAGTTGGAAGGACAAGACTATAAAAAATATCTATGTTGCATTTTTGCGATATGTAGTATGAAAAAATGTCCCCATCTTTGGGGCAGGTTGGACGAAGTGTCCGGCTTTAAATAAAAAACGAAAGAGAAAATGAAAAATGACCGGTATTTTCCGTTAGAAATCTGTTTTTGGGCAGGCGACAATTTGAGCGTCATGATGTATCAGATAGGGGGAGTGCAACTTGTAGGGATTTATGTGTTGTTGCTGTATCTGTGTGCAAAGAATAACTACAGCAAATCAGTGGTTAATAGTATGCAAAAACCAGTGGAAAAAAGTGCAGTGGAAAAAACCTCTGAAACGCCGATGGATAAAGGGCGAAAACCGAATGAAACCCAAGAGAGTAGAGTAGAAGAGAAGAGAAATATTACTACTGTTGTAAACAACAGCAGCAATATTGGCGAGGAAAGGAAGACTGCTGCTGTTGTTGTTCGGACTTCGGATTCGGTGAATGACAGGGGCAACGAGATTGTCAGCCCACGCCTCGATCCTGTTCAGTCCACGTCTTGTTTTTGTTCAGCTCACGGCTTGTCTCTGCTCGTCCCACGGGTGAAGTACAGCCTCCCCACGGCTTGCAGAAATAGCCCCACGGTTTGCGGAAATAGCCCTGCGGCCTGCGGAGATTTTCATCCGAGGCTCTTACTTCAGGGCTTCTTTCAGTCTGGTAATCGCCTTTTCCGGGTCTTTTTCTTCTTCGAGCAGAGTGACGAACTTACTGCCGATGATAGCTCCGGAAGCGTGTTCGCAAGCTGCTTGGAATGTTGCTTTATTGGAGATACCAAATCCCACCATCAACGGATTGTTCAGATGCATACCTTCAATCTTTTTGAAGTAAGCCCGTTTTTGTTCGTTGAAATCTTGTTGCGCTCCGGTGGTTGCTGCTGATGAAACCATATAAATAAATCCGTCGGTATGTGTATCTATCTCGCGTACCCGTTCTTCGCTGGTTTCCGGTGTGATGAGCATAATCACTCTGATGTTATAGCGTTCGGCAATGATACGATAATGTTCTTGGTAATCACGGAAAGGGAGATCAGGAATAATGACGCCGTCGATACCACATTCCACACATTTACGGCAGAAATTCTCAAATCCGAATTGCATGATTGGGTTTAAATATCCCATAAGCACAAGTGGGATTTTTACGTCCTTGCGAATATCCCGTAATTGTTCAAAAAGAAGTTTTAGAGACATACCATTGCGCAATGCCTGCGTAGCGGCATTCTGAATAACAATGCCATCTGCCATCGGATCACTGAAAGGAATGCCGACTTCAATCATACTCACTCCGTGCTTTTCGAGCGTGCGGATTACATCAGCGGTACCATCCAAAGTAGGAGTACCGGCACAAAAATAAATAGAAAGTATGTCTTTCTTGTTGCTATTGAAAAGTTGATTAATTCTATTCATGACGTTGGAATTTTTAGATTATGATTTTAATTCGTTTAAAAATGTCCGGATACGCTCCGGATCCTTTTCTCCCGGTTTCAATTCAAAACGGCTGTTGAGATCGTATCCGGCAAGCCGGGGATGTTTAAACTCTTTCAGGGCATTGGCACTGTATGAGTTAATGCCTCCGCTCAATAGGAAGGGTACATGTCCATTGTACATATCCAGGATGCTCCAGTCGAATTGATTTCCCGAACCACCATATTGTTCGCATTTGGTATCGAACAGAAAAAGATCACAGACTTTTTCGTAGTCATATACCTTTTTCAAATCTTTGGGGCGGTCTACTGAAAAGACCTTGATGATTTTCAAACCTGTGGACTGTAAGGACCGGCAGTATTCCGGCGATTCATTTCCGTGGAGCTGCACATAATTCAGTCCGAAACGATCAGCATACATACTGATCGTCTGCTTATCTTCGTTGACGAAAACTCCGACACGCCGGGCATGAATGGGCAAGTAAGCCGGAAGCTCGTAGACATATCGGGGAGATTTAGGATAGAAGATGAATCCCAGCATATCTATGCCTTCGATAGACTCTACGTCCTGTATGTTTTCAGCTTCACGCATACCGCATACTTTGATAATTTTTCCGTTAATCATAGGGCTGTCCGTTTTGAATAATTAGTTTATTGGATTGCTTGCAGGAAATTCTGTAAAGTTTCTCCCGGTTGCTGTGTTTTCATAAATGTTTCACCGATCAGGAATCCACGGAATCCGGCTGCCCGAAGTCGTTTTACTATTTCCGGATCGGAGATACCGCTCTCGGATACCAATACAGCATCTTGGGGAAGCTGTCCGGCCAAGCGGAAAGAGTTTTCTACATCAGTGAAGAAAGTACCCAGATTACGATTGTTGATTCCTACCATATCTATTTTCTTGTCGATATATATTAATTCTTCGGAGCTATGAATCTCCAGAAGAACTTCCAGACCTAGTTCATGAGCTTTTTCTGCAAGTTCATTACATTTCTCCGGTTCTAATGCGGCTGCGATAAGAAGTACGGCATCGGCACCGACAATTTTGGCTTGATAAAGCTGGTATTCGTCAATGATGAAGTCCTTCCTAAGAATGGGGATCTCTACCAAAGGGCGTGCAGTGCGGATGTCCTTCAGGCTTCCTCCGAAAAATTTCTCGTCGGTGAGGATGGAAAGGGCAGAAGCTCCTGCTGCTGCATAGGAGGGAACAATTTCTTCCGGGCATGCTTCTTCCTTTATCCATCCTTTGGATGGAGACCGACGCTTGAATTCAGCGATAATACCCGATGCAGACGAGGCTAATGCCTGCTTCATAGAACGAGAGGTCGGAACTTCGCTGATACCTTCCTGTAATTGCTCGATGGAGATAGCCTGCTTTTGCAGGTCAACTTCAAATCGTTTATTTGCTATAATCTCTGATAATATATCTTTCATTGATGTGGGATTATTAATTGTAAATGATGGATTTGCAAAAATAAAACATTAACTGTTCAATTCAATGAATTTTTTTAGGGTAGCTAATGCGCGTCCACTTTCCAATGACTCTTTGGCGAGAGCAATACATTCTTCAATAGTCTTCTCCGGACAAATCACATGGATGGCGAAAGCTGAATTGACTACCACTACATTTTTTTGAGCTTCTGTAGCCGTGTTATTCATGATCTGGTCGAAAATCTTAGCTGCATCTTCCGGTGTTTGTCCACCATCCAGGTCAGTTTCCTTATAGCGGGAGAATCCGAGACTCTCGGGAGCGTAAATCTTTTCATGATCGCTGGTCGCCACTTTAAACTCATTTGTCAGAGAGATTTCGTCATATCCGTCGAGACTATGAACAACGGCAAATTTCGTCTTGCTTTCCTGATAAGTATAGGTATAGAGGCGAAGTAACGGGAGGTTGTAAACTCCTAAAAGCTGATAGGCCGGTAATACCGGATTAACCAACGGACCGAGCATATTAAAGAAAGTGCGCACTGCCAATCCTTTACGAACCGGAGCAACTGCCTTTAATGCCGGATTGAATAAAGGAGCATGCAGATAGGCAAGATTACATTTTTCCATGCTACGACGCAGTTGATCGACGTCACTGGTGAACTTTACACCGTGTTGCTCCATTACATTACTGGCACCGCTGACTGATGTTGCTCCGTAATTACCATGTTTCACAACCGGGAAACCGGCTCCGGCAACAGTAAAACAGGAAGCTGTAGAAATATTAAATGTATTTTTTCCATCACCTCCGGTTCCTACGATATCTATCGGAGCAAATTCACTTAAATCAACCGGAATACGCATTTCAAGCAATGCATCGCGGAAACCGCATAATTCTTCCACAGAGATATTACGCATCAGAAAGACGGTAATTAAAGAGGCTACCTGTACATCATTATATTTTCCTTGTGCGATGTTCTGTAAAATGGTGCGAGCCTCATCGCGTCCCAGATATTGATGTTCGAAAAGTTTGTATAGAATCTGTTTCATAAGTTTAATCGTTTAAGAAGTTTTTAATAATTTCTTTTCCTTGCGGAGTTAATACTGATTCGGGATGGAACTGAATACCATGTACATTGTAGGTCTTATGGCGGATTGCCATGATTTGTCCTTCCTGACTTTCTGCCGTTATTTCCAGGCAATCGGGAAAACCTTCCCGGCTGACTACCCAGGAATGGTATCTTCCAACAGGGATTTCTTTTCCCAACCCTTCAAAAAGCAAATCCTGGTGAAGGATGGTAATCGGAGTCTGTACCCCATGATATACTTCTTTGAGATTTTCCAGACGTGCTCCGAAAGCTTCGCCGATGGCTTGATGACCGAGGCAGACACCCAGAATGCTTTTGGTCGGAGCATATCTTTTAATAATAGGTAATAGCAGTCCGGCCTCTTCGGGTATGCCCGGTCCGGGAGACAGGATGATTTTATCAAATCGGTCTACTTCATCAAGCTCTATCTGGTCGTTGCGGACTACTTCTACATCTGTAGCCCCTAATTCTTTCACTGCGTGCAGTAGGTTATAAGTGAAAGAGTCGTAGTTATCTAAAAGTAATATTTTCATTTTTATTGTCATTGTAAAATGGTTGTTCAAATACTATCTCTGCTTTCAATTTTTTAATTTGATAGCTAAATCAATCGCCTTTTTCAGTGCTCCCAGTTTGTTGTTCACCTCTTGCAGTTCATATTCATCCTGACTGCGTGCTACAATACCTCCTCCGGCTTGGAACCAGAGTTCATTGTTGCGGCTTACAAAAGTACGGATAGTGATAGCCTGATTTAATTCGCCGTTCAATCCGATAAAACCGATACAGCCACCATAGGCTCCACGATTATGTGGTTCGATTTCGCTGATTAACTGCATAGCGCGTACTTTGGGAGCACCGCTTAATGTGCCGGCAGGAAACGTATCAATAAACGTTTTTATTTTATCTGCGCCCTCATTCAACATACCGCTGACACGGCTTACCAGGTGAATGACATGACTATAATATTGTGGTTCCTTATAGAATAGTACGCGTACATCATGACAATTACGGGAAAGGTCGTTTCTGGCAAGATCAACCAGCATGACATGCTCTGCATTTTCTTTTGGGTCAGCCAGTAAAGCTGCTGTCAGTTCCCGGTCTTTTACTACATCTCCGGTACGGCGGGTAGTTCCGGCAATCGGATCGATGTAAGCACGACCATCTTCGATTTTGCAATGTGTTTCCGGTGAAGAACCGAAGATGCGGTATCCTCCGAAATCGAAGTAGAAAAGATAAGGAGAAGGATTGATGCTGCGGAGTGCGCGGTACACTTTGAAATCATCTCCGGCATAAGGTTGGATAAATCTTCTGGAAAGTACGATTTGGAAAACATCTCCACGCATACAGTGCGCGATTCCTTTGCGGACATTGGCTTTATGCTCCTCGTCGGTGATAGTGCTGGTAACGGGACCTGTTACAGAGAAGTTGTAAGAAGCATAATTCCGGTTTTCGATGGCTGCTTCCAGTTCCGGTAAGCCGCTTTCTTCTCCTTCGGACAACATTTCAACGAGTGTCAATTCATTTTTGAAATGATTGAAAACAATGACATACTTATATAATATGTATAGCAAATCCGGAGCGTCATTTTGCTCATCGTGACTTTCTTTCACCGGGATGTGCTCGAAGTATTTCACAGCGTTAAACGTCGTGTATCCGTAAAGTCCACATACATTCTTATTATCCCCGGTCACCTGGAATTGATTGATAAACCGGTTCATGGCCTTTTCTACATGGAAGGTTTTTGTCAGGGGTTCTTCCGTGCGGCTGTTATCGGGATAGTTGGAAGTGACAATGCCGCCGTTTATACCGATACTTGCCAGGGGACAGAGGGCTATAAATGACAAGGAATTTTCTCCGGCATGATAGTCGGAACTTTCCATTAATGCAGATTGCGGATACATGTCGCGCACTTTCAGGTAAATGCTGACAGGAGTATGCATATCTCCGAGCACTTGTTTGCTATGAGTTGTATAATTAAATGTTTTCATTTCTATAATTGCTTGATTATTGATTACGAATGATGGTTTACTAATTACTTATTGCTGTTCATTAAACGATAAATAGGTTTCAATATCTTTGTCTCCTCGTCCTGAAACAGTCAATACAACGATATCTTCCGGTTTGAACTTCAATTTTCTCAAAGCTCCTAATGCATGGGCGGATTCCAGTGCAGGGATAATACCTTCGAGTTTAGTCAGTTCGTAAGCGGCTTCTATTGCTTCGTCGTCATTGATTGCCAAAACGTTGGCACGTCTTTGTGCGGCAAGATTGGCGTGTATCGGACCAATGCCCGGATAATCCAGTCCGGCGGAAATCGAGTAAGGCTCTTCAATCTGTCCGTCTTCGTTTTGGATGACGTAAGTACGCGCTCCGTGGATAATTCCCATTTTACCGAGTTGGATGGTGGCGGCGGTCATTCCGGTTTCTATTCCTTTACCTCCGGCTTCCGCCAGAATGATGCCTACCCGTTCATCATTGATATAATGATAAATCGTTCCGGCAGCATTGCTTCCCCCTCCGACGCAGGCTATCAGATAATCCGGATAGTCACGTCCTTCTTTTTCTTGCAGTTGTTTTTTTATTTCTTCGCTGATAACAGATTGCAGGCGTGCCACCATATCAGGATAAGGATGAGGGCCTACGGTAGAGCCGATAATATAATAAGTGTCGGCAGGATGGCAACACCAGTCGCGGATCGCTTCGTTGGTTGCGTCTTTCAAGGTCATGTTTCCGGAAGTAACGGGAATAACGGTAGCTCCCAGCATTTTCATTTTCTCCACATTGATGTGTTGGCGTTCTACATCCGTTTTTCCCATATAAACGATACATTCCATATCCATCAATGCACATACGGTAGCTGTTGCTACTCCATGTTGTCCGGCTCCGGTTTCGGCGATGATGCGCTTCTTTCCCATGCGGCGTGCCAGCAAGTGAACATAGGAGTCGAAACAGACTTCCGCATAATGTACGGCTTTATGGATAAACTCAGGCGTGGGATCATCCTTTAGGAACGTAGAAAAGAAAGTTTGTATGGACTCGCAAGCTAATGAGCTGGCTACCTCCCCTTTCTCGGCTCCACCCACACCATCGCAAACCATAAACAATTTTTGGTCAAGGGTCACTTGTTCGGGAAGCGGGTAAATGGAATCCTCGTTATTCGATCTGCCTCCTTTTTCCGTAATAGCACATGGCTTACCGATCGTTATAATCATAACAAATGAGTTTTATTCATTAAAACGTAAGACGGTGCGACCAATAATAATCTCGTCATTATCATTGAGCACGACCACCTCGCCATTCTCTAGGTAACTGTTATTATATAACGTATGGTTTTTACTATTATTGTCGGTAAGGAAATGTTTATATCCACCTTTTGAATCTTTTTTCACCTCAATGCAAATATGCTCGCGACTCATCGTGCGATCAGCCGTGATAATTGGCATCGTAGCTTGTGAGGCGTTCGACTTCCGGCCAATGACAACCTTCCCTTCGTGAAGAGGAAACGCTTGTTCAGGTGTATCGCCGTCTGGAAGAACCGTCAGTCTGCCGATTCCAGTCTTGACAGGTGTCACTAAAATCGTATCGGAATCGACTTCCTGATGATTACTTTTCTCGGATAATAAGGACAAAGGAATAGGCTCTTTGCATTTCGGACACTTAAAGGAGGTAATGCCGAGGGGAATCTTCCCCTCGTCTACCTTTAATCCTACATGGCAATGTGGACATTTAACCGCGATCATACGATAAACGAAATATCTGCGCCATCCATATCCGTAGAGTACAGATCCATCATATCTGTATCGGAAAGCATAACCGTATCGTCCGCCAAGGTTATAAAGTCTGAATGATCGAAAGACTCGATGCTACTATCGTCTATAACTATGGCATCGCCTAGGTCGACACCTCCTCCTTCCACGTCTATTATGACAGCATCCGCTGGCATGACGTCATTGCCGTCTAAAGTTACGAATGTATATTCCTCTTCTTGCATAACCTTTGTTCCTAATATATTAATATTCCGAAAACAAAAGTACAAAAAGCAATGGATTAATAAACTTGTTATTCTCTCTTATAATCAAACATTTGGGTTTCATGTACAAAAGAGGCTGTTTTACTATACGAAAAGAAAAGGCTCATTCTCTCACCCATTTGGCCTTACAGGAAGAAACTGGGCATTGCTTTCGGTTTTTCAATGATTCCCAAGGGATCTCACCTAAGAATGTCCCACATTTCGGACAAACATAGTCTATCTTAAATTGATTGGCGATATCCTGCAATTGCTGGGGAATCTTGGCCGACTGCTTGGCTCCTAGATAGATTCCTACCGTAGGGGCACAAATCGTTATCAGGAGGCTGATGCCGAATAGTTCCGGGCTACCTTTCCCTAAGAAGCCTATCACGACCCCCACTAAGGCTCTTTGAACCAGACCGAAGTCCTTCTCGCGATGTGATGTTTTCTTTCGTACGACTTATGGTGCAACATCGCCTGAATATAATCATCGTAGACTTTTTTCAATGCGGCAAATTCATCGCTATAATCATTATTGTATTTAAGCACCTCGGAAAGATTTAAGACATAGCTATCCCCCAAGCGAATATGATCCGTAGGAGTAACACGTTTCTTTACGATCTGGGCTCCATTCACGAACGTACCGTTAGTAGATCCCGTATCCTCCAATAATAAGTTGCCACCATCCTCACGTATCAGACGGGCATGATGGCGGCTTACATGAGGATCGTTTGCAATAAAATCGTTGTCTTTTGCTTTTCCTATCTTTATAATCATAGTCTTATTCCTTTTCCTCTTCCTCTTGAGGCTTTCCCATCTCCTTCTCAAGATTATCTTTCAGCACTTTCAACGGATCCTTGGATATTACCAACTCTTTAGGCTTACCCTCTTCCGTCAATAATAATAAACGCTGCTTAGGGAGATTTATTTGTAAGATATGATTTTTATTTATGATATGACTTTTTCCGACACGCATTAATATCTTGTTACAACCAGCGACCTGCTTCTCTAAGATCTCTTCTATTTTTCCGATATTTATAGCGAAGGTAAATTGGATGCCATTTGACAACAATAGTTTCGTATAGTTCCTGTCTGCTTCAAAATAAAGGATCTGACCAATCTTAATGCGCAACAACTCATCCCTTGTTTTTATAATTAAATACCGCTCCATACGTAGAAATTGTTTTTTCGTTTCTCTTTCAAAAACAAATATACGGTATTTTCTTTATTTAATAGGTATCTTTTGGGGGAAAGATTGGTAAAGTGCACCAAAAACAAGAGCCTTTTCCCTGCTCAGAAGAGACACCGATACGCCTTCCCAGCCTTTCAATTATATTTTGGCAGATAGAAAGTCCAAGCCCTATGCCTTGCTTTTGGTTTCGTCCTTTATAAAAACGATCGAACACATGAAGTTTTATTTCCTCCGACATTCCTTCCCCCGTATCGGTCACGGACAAAAGAACCTCGTTCTCCATGGCTTGATATGACAAGATGATGCTACCTATAGAGGTGTACTTAATTGCGTTTGTTATAAAATTGCCAAGAACTTGTTTCAAACGGATACGGTCGGAGCGTAATAAAAAGGAATCCAAAGATTCCGGATAGGTCAAAGCTACCCCTCTCGGTACTTTGATCTGGAAAGAAGCTACCGTTTCTACAATAAGTTGTCTTAGATCAAATTCCATGAAATCAAAGGTCATGGTACCAGACTCGAGCTTAGCCAGATCCAATACATCATTAACGATACCCAATAATAACTCATTATTGGTCTGAATAAGATTAATATACTCTTGTCTTAGCTCACCATCCTCTTCATCCCCTAAAAGAGAAGAGAATCCGACAATAGCGTTTAATGGCATGCGGATCTCATGGCTGATGTTTGCCAAAAAGGAGGATTTCAAACGCTCTGATTTCTCGGCCTTCAGCATTCGTTCTTCCATCGCTTTCAGTTCAGATATATCATAATTCATCAGTAATAGGATGGTGCAGCTTGCTGATGGTCTCTTTCAGTTCGCGGGTGGACATCTCCGCGACATCGTTGTTCTCCTCGACCTCCCTGCGTTCGTACCACGGCAAGGCGGCGAGCATTCCGAGCTTCGAGATGCCGAGACTTGCATTCGACTGCAAATATTTCTCGCCAAGCGACTCGAGAGCTTGTATATATGTATAGGCTTGTCGCTGCTTGATCCCGACATCCTGCTCGACATACTCCTCAAACGTCTCGTGCCCGAGTAAAAGATATTTGCGCTCGTCGCGCATCCTTTTAAGATTCTGGCAAAAGTCCACCATAGCGGACGCGGCAAGGTTGCCTTTTGCGATTATCTCATAGTGGAGATTTAGCGCCTCATTCTGTTCCTCGCTCAGGTTCCCGCTGAGTTCCATGCTTCTGATTACTTCGTTCATATGTTTCTCCTCTCTCACGCTGCCGCGTGACTCTTTTTCTTTTTATTTCTGATGTACCCGCTCCACGCGTCTACAAAGGCCTCGACCTCCGGGGTCTTGCCGCAGTTGTGCAAGCCACGGCACTGGACGATGCTCTCGGTCTTCGGGTTATATTCCAGAGTATAAAAAGGCTTGTCCGGCTCGCTTTTCTTTCTGATAAAAAAGATAACCGTCTGCCCGCTCAGGTGCTTTTGGGCATATGTCGCGACGCAGTGGTGCAGCGCGCTTCCCTCGTCGATTAGCTCGGCGTGGCTTCTCGCCGGGCGAATCAACAGGGCGCCGCTTTCAAAATCAAAGTCCCGTTCGAGCTTTTTGAGCCGCTTTCCAAACTCTTCCTGCATTCTGCGCGTCTCTTCGAGCTCCTTTTGCCGTCTTGCTTCCGCGAGCGCGTCAATCGTGCGCTGATGCGCCTGCGCGAGATCTGGCGGCAAGAGGATATCCTCGCGCTTGAGGTCAAGATTAAGCTTTTCGCAGTCGCTCCAATAGTCGCGGAGTGTATACGGCTGCTCGTTCTGCTTTTCGAGGTATTTCACCGCTTTTTTAAAAGGCAGACGCTTTTCAATCTGCGAGACGCAATAATCGTCAGAGGCTCTGTATGCCTTCGCTTGTTCAACTGTGATTTCGTACTTTTTGGCAAGCTGCGCATAAAGCACGGCATCGCGCGTTTTTTGGGGGAGTTCTCGCAACTCCTTTTTCGTCAGCCCGAGAGCCGCCGAAACGGTCTTTGCGCGTCGGTTGACAACTCCATTCGTCCACGAGTCATTGACCGCAAGCCTGATAAAGCCTTCTTTCACCAGCTTTTCCGTCAGCACCGGATATTTGACATATGTATCAAGCCAGCCGCAAGGATTGTTGCCGAAGTTTTCCATATACGCCGACATCTGCGCATACCGCAAATTGGTGTTTTCAAAGGTCTCGTCATTAAAGCCATAATAGTGGTTTTCGGCATAATTTTCACCATTCGTATACCACGGCTGTTTCGAGCTCGGCTCCGGTATGGTCGCCATGCGCTCCCAGTTTTTCTCCCAGCCGTGGAAACCGTATGACCACCTTTTCGCCCACACGGCGTCAACACCTGTGTTGTAATAGACCCGATATTCCTCAAAAAAATTGGTCTTGACTGTTGTATAGTCCAGGCGGTAATCGCGCTCCACGAATCCCGCCCGGACGAGGATTCCGCCGTCCCGCAGTTTCGTGGCAAAAAGGATATATTTTTGGTCATACATATATTTTCTGCCTCTGCCGCTGTCGCGGAACTCGACCGTGCTTTTGCACGCCGGGCAAAAGCCTATTTCCTTGTGTTTGCAGTTGACATTTTGCACATCGGCGGCGCTGTATGTCCGGCCGAGCTCAAGCACCACATCCTTGTGGCAGTGCGTACAGTGTCCGTATCTGACGCCGTTTTCGCGGTGCGTGAAGAGATAGCGGCTCCCCAGCAGGACGCTGTCGTCAACCCACTGCACGACCTTTTTCGGCAGACCGTTGATCGACTTGGCAAAAGCCATTTTCCTCGCGTGCTGATACTGCTTGTCGGTGATCTTCTTCGCTTTCTGTCCCATATCGCCACCTCACAGCAGATCCGCAAGGTCAAGGCTGATAATGTTGTCAGTCTTCGGCTCTTCGGCGATTCCGTAATATTCGCGGATCCAAGAGTAGACCGTTTCATCTTCGACCATTGCGCAGCCGTTCTCGGCATGCTCTCTTGCTTTTCCTGTCACGGCTTTCACACAGTCCGCAAGGCTCTTTTTTTCGTCCGTGACCTTGCCCGCACTGATATCGTCGGTTATAAGCGCATCGATGATATACTGCGCTATGCGCTTCTGATTCGTGCCACCCTTTTCGCCCTCGGCGTCGATTTTGGCTATTGCCTTTTTCATCAGTTCTGTCA
>OGZG01002467.1_pt1 | contig 12437 bp, 15 predicted proteins | sample 1576781 | NCBI WGS metagenome assembly OGZG01 (sample SAMEA3541502, study PRJEB24748) | human gut metagenome | biome: human gut; feature: human-associated habitat; material: faeces | place: China | collected 2012 | reverse complement strand
ACGGATCTTTATGAATTATGCCATTGGAGAATAGCCAAATCGAATCGCCCGTAATACTACGGGCGATTTTTTACATCGATATGATTATATTTTGGTTTTTATATTTGTTTCTATATAAAAAATCTCATTAGGAATTTGATTCATTCTATATTTTTAATTTGAACAGGGTGTCTAATAATTTAGACATCCTATTTTGTTTTTTGGATTAGAAAACAGTGGTCATTGTAAAGCTATATCCTTTTAATTATGCTGGGAAGAGTCTAAACGGCTATTCCAATTTCGAAATATTGTCTTAATGATGTTTTTCTCTTGCTGTTTCCCGTCGGAACGATTTTCACTTTGTCAATAGCGCCCTCTTTCGGTTGCCGTCGGAAAAGATAGGTGCCCGTCCGCGCCTGCGGCGCTCGCTCTCTACGCGGCGGAAAAATCATCCTCGCGCGGGCTTCGGTATTTTTCCGTCGCTTCGTTCGCACGGTGCACCAGTATTCTTTCCGAGGCAACCGATCCGTTCGGGATCGCCCCTCGAAGAATTATCGATTATCGTATCCGATGCAAATAGACTTTGCATCGATCAACACGTGAGACACACGGTAAAAACTGTCCAATCATTATGACGAAGACGAAGAAATCCGCCCCACGGAACACCTCTCTCGCTGTCCCGGAGACGCCCTCTGCTGCTCCCGCAGCACCGCTCTCGGAACAAAGTTCGACAACCTCCGCTGCCGCGTCCGAAGCCGTCGCGTCCGCTTCGGAGGGCACTCCTGCCGCTACGCCGATCGTCCTTCTGGAGCTGAATCGGATCGTTTGCAGCACCTATAACCCTCGCCGCAATCTGAATGAGTCGTCGCTGGATGAACTCGCCCTGAGCATGCAGCAGACGGGCCAGCTGCAACCGATCTGCGTACGAGGCAGCGGCGAGCACTACGAAATCGTTTACGGGGAGCGCCGCTACCGGGCCGCGCAGCGTGCGGGCTTCACACACATCAAGGCCCTTGTCTATGAACATCTCACGGACGAGGATGCGGAGGACATGGCCATCACGGAGAACCTCCAGCGTGAGGACGTAGCACCTCTCGAAGAGGCTGCGGCGTTCCTTCGTGCGCTCAAAACGGGCCGTCATACGGTCACGACGCTCGTCGACAAGTTCGGCAAGAGCGAGCGTTACATCCGTTCACACCTGAAGCTCAACGACCTTATCGAGCCGCTCGCGAACCTGCTCGAACGCGAGGAGATCATCGAAAGCATGGCCATCGAGCTGGCCAAATACCCTTCGGAGATTCAGCAGTGCGTCTTCGAGGAGCATTTCGCAAACGACGGTCACAACTCGTGGAAGAACACGTCACCCCGTCAGGTGGGCCAGTACCTTCACGACCGCTACATGACCAAGCTGAACACCTATAAATTCGACAAGACGGAGTGCTCGACCTGTGCCGAGAATACGGCCAACAACATTCTCTTTTCGGATCTTGCCGAAGGGTGTGCGGGCTGCGAAAACCGGGCCTGCATGATCCGCAAGAACGACGAATTTTTAGTTGAGAAAGCGATCCGTATGCAGCGAAACGACCCTCGCACGCTGCTTGCCGTGGAGGTGGGGCACTATTCGGATGCCGTTCTCGAACGCCTCACATCCCAAGGTTATACGGTCGAGGTCATCGACACCTACAGCATGTGGGAGCCGGACGTTCCCGTGCTTCCTGACGTCGAGGTCCCCCAAGAGTCGGATTACGAGGACCGGGATGAGTATTTAGAGGCTCTGGCGGAGTACGAATCCGAGGTTTCGGAGTACCGTGAGAATATGAAGAAGCTGGATGCGGAGATCGACGCGGGCCGAGTGCGTAAATATGCCCTTATCGGTATGCTGGACGTCGATCTGTTCTACGAGGAGGTTCCGGAGCAGATCGAGGAGACGTCCGACGACGAGGGCGTCACGGTCTATACGTCGATCGCTCCGCGTCCCATTGTCGAGGAGCTTGAGAGCCGCATCGTTATGGCACATCGCTCATGCTATACGCAGATGACGACGGACCTGAAACGAGTACTTCGGGAAACGGAGATTTCTTCCTCCGCTCTTGCGGCTTCCGAGAGCCGGCTGTACGGCTATTCGCTGCTACGCCTGCTTCCGTCGAGATACGCCGAGAAACTGGGTTTGGAGCGCGAAGCCTTGCAGGATGTGCAACAGATCGGCGATTTTCTCGATCATCTGGACGGGGATCGCATGAATATGCTGATGCGCTCGGTGATCTTCGACTGCATGGACCATATCGAAGAGTTCCGGCAGACGGATGAAACGTTCGAGCTTCAACTGCTGCGTCAGTTCGCCCTGCAACAGGACAAGGAGACGAGCGAGCGTGTGATCGCGGAGCATCTGGATCGCCTGGAGAAGACGCAATCCAGACTCGAAGAGCAGCTTCACGCTTTGGAGCAGCGCAAGGCGCAGGAGTTGGCCGCCGAGGTGGAAGCCTTCGATCCGGTGGTTCCCGAGGATCCTGACATCCCGCAGGAGAGCCCTGCGGAGGATGTTCCGGAGCCTGAAGGAGAGCCGTTAGACCCGGATCTGTGGCCGGAAGCGTCAGCATCGCTTGCGGCATAACAGTTATAAATAATGTCGATACCGGGAGGAGCGGATAACCGCTCCTCCCGGCTTTTTATTCCCTAACCAAAACCAACACCATTATGACAAAACCGAGCGAACATTTCCGGGATACGATCCGGGAATATCTGGAGCAGCGTGCAGGCGCGGATGCGCTTTTCGCGGCCTCCTGTGCCAAAGAGCATAAAAACCTCGACGACTGCATCACCTTTATTCTGAACTATGTCCAGCAGAGCGGCTGCAACGGCTTCACGGACGCGGAGATCTATTCGCTGGCCGTGCATTACTACGACGAGGACGACATCGACGTAGGCAAGCCGCTCGATTGCCGCGTCGTCGTGAACCATACGATCGTTCTGACCGAGGAGGAGCAGCGCGAGGCGCACGAGCAGGCGCTTCGCAAAGCCACCGACGAAGCCTATGCGAAGATAACGCACAAGAGCAAATCCCAACCTGCGTCGAATGCCGCAAACGCTGCGAATCAACAAAGTCTTTTCTGAGCCATGAAGCCGAGAACGAAACTGCAACGGCGCATCGTGGCGGCGAGCGGCCGCCTGCCGGAGATCACACCCGCGCAGCTGCATTGGGGCTATGCCCATCTTCTGCCACATGAAGCGTTCCGCACCAAGAGGGGAAAAATCACCTGCACCGAATGTCGGCATACGTGGCAGGGAGATCAGCAAATCGACCGTGCCGTCTGCCCGCATTGCGGCGTGCGACTTACGGTCGTAACTACCCGTCGGCGCACGTCCTGGAATGAGACTTACCTCTCTGTGGTCACGACAAGGGAGGGCTTGCAGGTCATACGCTACTTCCTTCTCGAACGGCGGGTGCGGGACGGCCACCCCGCACGCTACGAATGCTGCGAGGTCATGCAGCGCTGGATCGCACCCGACGGAAAATACGCTACCGTAGCACGCCTGCGCAATATGTCCTGGTATTCCTACGATGTGTGGCGTTACACTACGCCGCTGGAGCTGCGGTCGGAATGTTGGTTTTACAACCGCATATCTGTCGAACGGAGTTACCCTCGCTGCCGCCTTATCCCCGAATTGCGAAGGATGGGACTTCGCTACGACCTTTATGCGGAGAATCCTGTCGGTATCTTCCGATATACCTTCAGTCAGCGCCACGCGGAAACGCTACTTAAAATCGGGCGCTACGACTTGTTCCGCTACTTCTGCCGAGCGGGCGGGCGTCGGATCGAAGATTACTGGCCTTCGCTCCGCATCTGCCTGCGCAACGGCTACCGCATCGATGATGCGGCTTCGTGGTGCGACTATATCGACATGCTGGGCCGGTTGGGCAAGGACATACATAACGCGCATTACGTCTGTCCGTCGGATTTTCGGCAGGCGCACGACCGCTGCCATGCGCTTCTGGCCCGCATCGAGGCCGAGGAAGAGGTCGCACGCCGGCGTGCGGAATACCTCGAATACGAGAAACAGTACCGGAAGGCTAAGGGCAAGTACCTCGGCATCGCTTTTTCGGACGGAGAGATCGAAGTTCGGGTGCTGCAAAGCGTTCAGGAATTTATCGAGGAGGGCAAGGCTATGCACCACTGCGTCGAGCGGTATCACGACAAGAGCGATTCGCTCATCCTCTCGGCCCGCATCGCGGACCGGAGGGTGGAAACGGTGGAGGTTTCGCTGTCGCGGTTGCAGGTCGTGCAGTCGCGCGGGGCGTGCAATAGGAATACGGAGTATCATGACCGCATCGTCCGCCTCGTGAACGACAATATGTCTCTTGTCCGAGCCGCCAGCCATAAAAGAGATAAAGCTCCCCGTGCTGCAACTCTCGGCCGCGCTGCGTCCAACAGGCGGAGGGTTCCGGCATAAGATCTTTGATAAGAAACCGGTTGCTCTTGAATCGGATTCTCAAGAAAAACGGCGCAACAGAGTTGCCGGTGCTGCTGAAAATCGCTATTTTTGCAAATATAACGAACATCAATATGCAGCACTTATGACAAAAGCAGAGATCGTCAAGCAAATTGCCGGACAAACGGGTCTGGAGAGTAAAATGGTCGCAGGTGTCGTCGAGGCATTGTTGGAGCGGATTCGTGCAGCCCAGATAGGCGGAGAGAACGTCTATTTCCGGGGCTTCGGCAGCTTCGTGCGCCGTGAGCGAGCCGCGAAGAAGGCCCGCGACATCTCGCGCAACACGACCGTCCTCGTGCCGGCGCATACCGTCCCGGCGTTCAAGCCTTCGAAGGCGTTCATCGAGTGTCTTAAAAAATAGTCGCCTCGGTATGAAACAATCGTCGCCGCAGGGGACTCGACTCCTGCGGCGACGATGTTGTGCGGTCGTTACTCTGCGAAACGGTTTCCGAGGTCCATCCGTTCGTGGAGGATTCTGACGATTAGAACGATCCGGCCGGATTCGATGCGGTAAAAGAGGATGTGCCGTCCGACCCTGAATCCATACAACCCCTCGGCGATCTGTTCGTAACGGCGTCCGATCGGGACGGTGCTTGCGGCAATCTTTCGACAGGTCGCCACAAGCAATCCGTAATAGCGGTCTGCCTGCTCTTCCGACCATCGCTCTACCGTGTAACGCCAGATGTCCGAGAGGTCCTCGACGGCCTTGCGGGTAAAACGAAGTTCAGTCATCTGCACGTCGGGCTTTCAAATGCTGCAAATGCCGCTCGGGATCGAAACCTTCCGCGATGCCGCTGTCGAATCCTTCGGCGACGGCATTTTGCAGGTCGAGCGTGCGGCTCTCGTTTTCTTCGAGCAGCCGCAGCCCGGCGCGTATGACCTCGCTGGCATTGTTATAACGCCCCTGGGCGATCTTAGCTTTGATGAAGCGCTCGAAATAGTCTCCGAGTGCTACGGATGTCGTTCTCATAGTTCCTTCTCTTGTTCAGCTACAAAGTTACCAATATTTAGTAATATAACAACTCTCCGGCCGAAATTATTGTGCCCGACGGAGCGATCCGCTGCGGATCAAAGGGTCCGTGCCAGGCTGATCTGCTTGTTGCGAATCTCGATACGCTGATGGCGTGCTCCGTTTCGTTCGACGATTTCGAGTACGAGGATCTTGTCGTCGGGCATGGTGAACTTGGGCAGCGCGAAGACGGTTCTCTGGCGCTGATGGGCACGTACGATACGCAGATCGTTGCATACGCGCAGCAGTTCGAGTGGCGTTATCTGCTGTGCCGTTCGCTTTGCGACCTTGCGGTCCTCGATCCGAAAATGCAGGTCCTCGACTTCGAAGGAGATGTTGGAGTTGTTGTATAGCGACAGATGGATGTATATCACGTCGTTGCGGACGTAGATTCCCTGCACCTCCGTTTCGATGCCGTAATGTTTTTTCCGCAGCCGCATCTCGGTTCGATTGAGCCTGTAGATGTCGTTGAGCGTTTTCTTGACTACGGCGGGACGTTCGCGTCCGGTGGCTTCGAGCAGCACGCGACCTTCTGCGGGCGGCGTCTGCACGGCCGGGGACGCGGACGTCGCAGCGCCTATCTCATGCGTTGCGACCTGCGGGTTCTCGGCATAGCGTGCATCGAAGGAGTAGTAGCCTCCGTCCTCGGTGATGACCGTGAGGTTCGTTTCTTTCGGAAAGTCTCGGACGGCGGCCTTCACGCGCACGACGTTCTCGGCTCCTGCGGCCTTCCCGGCGATGATGTCCATCGACCCGATGTCGATGTAGGTCACGGGCGACGGAAAGAGGATGTGTACGGTCTTGTTGAAGCCCACTTCGATACGGCGGGGTGCTACATCGACGTGCTGCGCATCTGCGGCGAGGGCCGCAAGCAGCGCTGCGATCGTAAGGAAAAGACTGGATAATCGGTTCATGACGGTTTTATTCTTTCGACAGTAAATAGATCCTGTGGTCGGCTTTAAGTGTGATCTTGACCTCTTTGAGCTTCTCGGCCGCATACCGCGTCGTAGCGCGCAGGGCCGTGCGGGAGATGTCTGCGAGCACCTGCTGTCCGGCGTTGCGGCTGATGTCGATGCTCGTGCCGGTCTGCTGCCCGATGTCGGCGAGGGCCTCCTTCACGGCTCGGCGCTCGCGCGAGTCGGGGATGTTGAGCCCCGGCTGCCCGTCCAGATCGTAAGCTGCGGCTTCGAGGGGAAAGATCCGCCCCTGGTATCGGATGCTGCGCACGACGATCCGCAGACGCACGCCGTCGAGCGATGCTTCGCCGTAGAGGGAGGTGCCGCGCGGCAGCCGTACGCCGTCGACTGCGGCCTCTTCGAGCAGCCGCAGGCGGACCATCTCTCCCGAGCGCACGGTCTGCGTCTGCGCTATGCACGCGCTGACGGCCGTGTTATGCTCCGGGCGCTTTTCGCCTTCGGCAGTCAGGAATCCCGTGTTGCGCTCCTGTGCGGAATCTGCCGCTGCGCCGAGTGTCGAAGCCGTCAGTGCCCGTTCCGGCACGGGGCGCAGCACGCAGAGCCGTCCCCGTTCGGCCGGTACGGTGTCGATGTGCGGTGTTCCGCCGCCGAGGTACTTCTGAGCCAGTTGATATTGTCGCTCGGCCAGCTCCAGCGGATCTGCGGAAGCTGCCGGCGGCGACGCATCGAGCCGTGCGGAGAGTTCCTCGACCTGACGCCGCAGATGCTCGACTTCCCGCTCGGAGGTGCGGGGTGCATAGGTTTGTGCGAGCTGCCGCTGCAGGGCGCGGTTGGCCTCATCTGCCTCCTGCATGGGGTTCTGCCGGGACGGAGGTTGCTCCGTGCGGTCGTCCAGCAGCGAGAAGGACTCCTCGCCGAGCGTGAGCAGCCGCTGGGCCTGCAACGCCTCGGTCCGGACCTTCGCCACGACCTTTTGCTTGGAGCTTTCGATCTGTTGCTCGCGGCCCTCCGGCACGGAGAAGTTGATCCCCGCAGCCCCTTCCTGCTGCGGTGTCTCCTTCGTGCCGAATATCCGCCACATGAACAGCGTGAAGGGTACGAGCAGCGCGGCAGCCACGAGCAGGACGTTGACCTTCGGCCGCCTGCGGGAGCGGATTTCATCTTTTGGTTCTTTCATCTTCATCGGAATTTGATATTCAGGATAAGACGCCCCGCAGCAGCATCCACATATCGGCGGCGGCGAAAAGCAGCAGCGCCGCAAGAGCGATGCACTGCCGCTGGCGGGGCGCCAGACGGTCGTGTCGGCGGCGCAGCCACCGCCTCGCATAACGTGTTCGTACGCGCAGCCTGTCAACGGTCATAAGTTGCGAGGTCCTTGTTTTCGATGACGTTCAGATTCTCCAGCAGAAACCCCTGGGGGTTGTTGTCCGAGCGCACGGCGTTGATGAGGCGGCAGGTCGTTACGAGCGACCGCTCGGTGATGGTGCTCTCGCGCATGATGCGCTGCCGGGCGTAGGTCGTCACCTGGTAGGGATAGCTGTCGAAGTTGCAGCGTATGCTGTCAATGCGTACGGTCTGCGAGATGCCGCCGGCGATCAGGCGGTTGAAGAATCCCTTTTCGCTCAGGGCCTTGTAATACGACAGGGCCGATCGGTCGGCCATCAGCAGCGCACGGTTCAGGTTGGACTCGATGGCCGCCTTGTCGGGCGAGAGGGTGAAGAAGAGCTCGTGGAAGCGCCGCACGTGCTCGCGTGCCTCCACGGGGCGGTTCTGGGAGAGGTCCTGCGAGAGTGCGACCATGAGCGATCGTCCGCCGTCGAGGACGTAGATCTTCTGCCGCTGCCGCTCGGCGAAGGCATAGGAGAAGCCTACGGAGGCTACGGCCACGGCAGCGCACAATCCGGCGAAGAGGGCGCAGCAGATGCGTATGAGCCGGAAGTTGCTTTCGATATTTTTAAGACTTTTGAATTCCATACAGCGAATGTAAAGCGGTTATTGACGTGTTCCCCGGAGTTTTCCGGCAACCCACCTGACGCCGTGCCACGCGGCCTTGCCGCCGGCGTATCCTTTTCCTGCGGCCATGCCCATTAAGCCGGCCGCCAGTGTCGTGGTGCGGGCTACGGTATGGTTGAAGCTCGATATGCCTCCGGTCTGCACGATCCACGTAGAGATCGAGGGGATGCACATGTAGCCGCAGATGCCGATGACCATGAAGATCAGCGTGACGGCCGTGCCGCTCGTCGTCTCCTGCTGGAGCGAGAGTATTTGCAGACGAGCGATGATGGCCGAGAAGAGATCCGAGATCGGCAGCCACAGGTAGATCGAGACGTACTTGGAGAGCCAGTTGGTAAGCGAGCTCTGGAATCCGTCGAAGACTGCGATGGCGAATGCCAGAGGTCCGAGGATGGAGAGCACGACCAGATAGAAGGTCCTCAGTGCGTCGATGACGATCGCTGCGGCGGCGAAGGCCAGCTCCAGTATGTAGGCTAAGCCTTTCATCAGCCAGCCCTTGAACGACCACGAGGAACGCTCTTCGTCCATCTTGTCGAGGGTGCTGCGCGTCTGCTCGTCCAGCCCCAGTGCGTCGAGCTCGCGCTCCATTTCGGGATCCTCCGCGTAGTAGGAGTCCGCAGGCAGCCGCTCGCGCTCCTCGCGTTCGAGCGCTTCGCGCTGCTCCATGTAGCGTTCTATATTGAAGGTCTGGTCGACCATAAGCGAGTGCGTGGCCTGCACCACGGGCGAGAGGATTCCGTTGAGCGAGCCCAGTACGAGTGTGGGGAAGAACATGATGCAGATCCCCAGTGCGAAGGGCCGCAGCAGCGGAAAGAGGTCTATGGCCTCGCCGCGTGCCAGCGATTGCCACACACGGTAGGAGATGTAGAGCAGCGCTCCGAGACCTGCGATGCCCGAGGCTACGGAGGTCATGCCCTCGCAGAGCGTCATCATATCGGTATAGAGCTGACGGAGGATGCCGTGCATGTTGTCCATCGATAGCAGCATGTGAACCATCACCAGTAGCGTTGTTCGTCCGTGCCGTAGAGCGCCACCACGCGCTCCATATCGCGGTGTGTGCGTGCGCGCAGCAGCGAGACGCTGATGCAGCGGCGCGTGAAGTAACCTGCGAGGCGCCGGTGGCGCATGAGCGTGCCATAGACGCGCTCCACCACGTCGATACGATCCTTGTCCGTGAGACTCATATCCGTGGGGTTGATGATCTCGCCGAGGTCCTTCAGCTCTCCGGCCGCCTCCTCGATGATGCGTTTGTACCCTATGGCGATGGCCGCCAGCTCCTCGACCGAGAAGTTCGTGTCGGTGACGATGCGGCGGTAGCCGTCGACGTAGATGTCCGAGATCTCGCCCACGAGCAGCATACAGAGCTGAACCTTGCGGGCGTCGCGCACGAGTTTGTTGACCTTGCGCAGCGCATCGTAGTACTTTTTGTTCTGCTCGTATATTTTCACCGTCTGCTGGAAGTTCTGCAACATGCTTTGCGCCGTCGAGGAGGTGTGTACCATTTCATTGGTGGAGTTGACGATACCCTGTGCGAGGTTCGAGGGGTCGGAAACGACCCACTGGGCGCGGGCTGCCCCTGCGCCGAGGAGCAGCCACACCAGAAGGAGTGCCAGACGTCTTTCCATAGCTATTCGACGGGTGTTTCGAACTCTTCGGCGGCGGGATGCGTAGCGTCGTCGGGCAGAAACAGGCCGTAGCATCCCAGCGTGAGCCGGTCGGCCGCAGGGTCGTACTCCACGCGGTTGGCGCCGCAGTCCTCCTCCTCACCGAAGAGCAGACGGTGGCGTCGCAGCGTGACGACCGCATCCTGCACCAGCCGTCGGTAGCAGAGCGTGTGGTCGTAGACGAGCATCCGGTAGGTTGCCGTACCGATGCGGCGCAGGGAGGCCGTGAGCGTTCCTTGTGCTGCGAGCCAGGCCCCGCAGATGCGGTCGCTGTCGAGCTGCTCTTCGAGCGAGGCGATGTGTTGCACCACCTGCTGACGGCGGCGTATGTCGTCGCGCAGAGCCGTGACGACGGGATTCATTTTTTCCATCATGAGTCGTGTTTTTTAAGGGTTCGTAATTCTTCGATAGCTGCCGCCCGGCAGGAGCAGCAGCCGATTCGTCGTCGGGGCGTAGAGCTCCACGCGGCGCCCCGCATCGAGGTAGTAGATGCCGCGCCGGTAGCGCAGGCGGAAGATCCGGCCATGGCGGAAGCCCTCGCCGGGGCGTCGCAGCGTGAGGATGTAACACTCCGGCCCGCGACGTATGTCGGCCGTGGCGCCGGGGTGCAGCACCGAGGCCCAGCGGCCTGCGAGGGGTGCGATGCGTCGTTCCTCCATATCCACAGTCAGGAGCAGCAGGCACGGCAGGACAACGAGGGCGAGGGCCGTGCCGACAATCCCGAAGGCATATCGCCGCATGGTCTTACGCCTCCCGCTCCCTGCGGCGGCGTTCGGCCAGCTGCCGGATCGCCGCCTCGATGTCGCCGTCCAGCTTCTCGGCCTGAGCGTACACCTCCATCTTCTCCGTCTGCTCCGTCGTAAACGCTAAATATTCCTCGTCCGAGACCTCCGTAGCATAGACGGCGGACTGCACCCCGCCGAGGCTGATAAAGACCTCCTTGTAGCGGCGCGCGGGGTCGTTCGAGAGATTGATCGACAGAACCTGCGCACGCTCCTTGTCCGTCAGTCCCAGCAAGGTCTGTATCTGGTCGAACTTGTTGCGCAGTTCAAAGAAATCTCCAAGTGCAATAATCGCAACACTTGAACCTTTTCGTACGACCTGATATTTATTTAGTAAAGAGTAATCCGTGGTATCCTCAATTCCCGTCTCAGGCATCATCATTGGAATTCTGATAGCAATGGGATGCGCTTTCTGTGTAGTGGCATACTTAAACATGGCAAGATACTCCTCCTTGCTCGTCGGAGCAAGATATACCAGATTGGGTATATGTGAAATCATCGGAATATCATAGATCCCCAAATGAGTATTACTATTCATCCCATATACTGAAGCCATAAACACCATGATTACAGCCGGATTATTATTTAAACACAAGTCTGACGAAAGTTGGTCATACGTTCTTTGCAAGAACGGACTGAAAACTCCAAAAATCGGTGTTCCTCCATTCCTGGCAATACCACTTGCCATTGCAACAGCATGTTCTTCCGCAATACCTACATCAACAAACTGTTTGCCGGCACGCTTCCGATAGTCTTCCGTAAATCCTATTACAGACGGTGTTCCCGCAGTAATTGCAACTACATCCGACCTCTTTTCAATCAAGTCTAAAACAGACTCCCTGACAGTTTCATTCACCGGCCATCCGGGTCCTTTGGGAGAACCGTCTTCGATGTGAAAAGGACCTCCTGCATGCCAGTATTCTTTATTTTCTTCTGCATATTTCAATCCCTTACCTTTGATCGTATGGATATGCAATACTACTGCACGGTCTATATCTTTGACAGACGTAAATAATTTTATAAGTGCTGACACGTCATGCCCATCTCCAAGGTAATAATACTCCAGCCCCATAGCCTTAAAAATATTATCAGGACTCTCCCCATTCGTGTCTCTAAGCTCTTTCAATCCTTTATAAAGTCCTCCATGATTTTCAGCAATGGATTGATCATTGTCATTGACTATAATAATCATGTTAGAGCCAAGCATTGCCGCATTGTTGAGTCCTTCCAAAGCCTCTCCCCCACTCAACGAACCGTCACCGATTACAGCGATGATGTTTTCTTTGCCACCTGTGAGATCACGTCCTTTTGCAAGTCCCATTGCCAGTGAAACAGATGTTGAGGTGTGTCCTATCGTAAAGAAATCATGTTCGCTTTCATCCGGATTAGTATATCCGGTAACATCATTATATTTAGCCGGATCAAGAAATGCAGCCATTCTTCCGGTAAGCATTTTATGAACATAGCTCTGATGGGATACATCAAAAACTATTTTATCAATGGGAGAGTTAAAAACATAATGCAGTGCAATTGTAGTTTCCACCATACCAAGATTCGGGCCGATATGACCACCGTGTTCACTTAA
>OGZG01002466.1_pt1 | contig 12446 bp, 10 predicted proteins | sample 1576781 | NCBI WGS metagenome assembly OGZG01 (sample SAMEA3541502, study PRJEB24748) | human gut metagenome | biome: human gut; feature: human-associated habitat; material: faeces | place: China | collected 2012 | reverse complement strand
GCGCGGGTGCTGGGCAACAACCAGCCCAACATCACCCACTCGATGAACCGGCTGGAAAGCCAGCTGAACTGTGTGCTCTTTACCCGCTCCAACCGGGGCGTCACCCTGACGCCGGAGGGCGAGATGCTCTACTCCCGTATCGCCTCGGCGGCGGTGCAGATCCAGGACGCGGAGGAAGAACTGAGCGCCAGCGCCACCCTCGAGCACGGCTCCATCAGCATCAGCGCGACGGAGACGGCGCTGAACATCTATCTGGCCGAGAAGCTGCGGACGTTTCACACCGAGTATCCCGGCATCCGGCTGCGCATCTCGAACCACTCCACGCCCCAGGCAGTGCAGGCTGTGAAGAACGGAGAAGTGGATTTTGCCGTCATCTCCACCCCGGCGGAAGTAGAACAGAGCCTGAAGATGGTGGAACTGAGACCGTTTTATGAGGTGCTGGTGGGCGGAAAGACCTTCACTGCACTGGCCAGCCGGCGCCTGACACTGAAGGAACTGAGCTGCTATCCGCTCATCTCTCTCAGCGATGAGAGCATGACCCGGAACTTCTACCGGCAGTTCTTCCTCGACCACGACGCCGTGCTCCGGCCCGACACCGAGGCCGCCACCACCGACCAGATGCTCACGCTGGTGAAAAGTGAGCTGGGCCTTGCCTTTGTGCCGGAACCAATGGCAAAAGAGCTTCTGGCCCGCGGCGAGCTTGTCGAGCTGCATCTGCAGGAGATCATTCCCTCCCGCTCTATCTGCCTCATCTACGACCATCACCGTCCGCTGAACACGGCGGCCCGGAAGTTCCAGCAGATGCTGACGAAAGCGGAGCCGGGCCATCCGGCAGCGCCGAAGCAGGCGGAGGGCGTCTCTTTCATATCCCAATAAAATGATTTGTCGTTGTCCCATGCCGGAAAGCCGCGGCCTACAGAGGCCCGGGCCTCATCGAATCCATCTGGCGCAAAAAGGCCAAAGGGAAGGAAAACCAGAATGATAGACAAAATGCTCGTGCGCGGGGCAAAGGTACACAACCTGAAAAACATCGACGTGGACATCCCGCTGAACAAGATCGTGGGCATTGCGGGCGTGTCGGGCTCGGGCAAATCCTCGCTGGCGCTGGGGGTGCTGTATGCCGAAGGCTCCCGCCGGTATCTGGAGGCGCTGTCCACCTACACCCGCCGCCGGATGACCCAGGCTTCGAAAGCCTCGGTGGAAGAGGTGCTGTATGTCCCGGCGGCGCTGGCGCTGCACCAGAGGCCGGGCGTGCCGGGCATCCGCAGCACCTTCGGCACCGGCACGGAATTGCTGAACAGCCTGCGGCTCATGTACTCCCGCCTCGCAAGCCACCGCTGCCCGAACGGGCATTACATCCCGCCGACGCTGGCTGTTGCGGCGGGCAGGGAGCTGGTCTGCCCGGAGTGCGGTGCGCATTTCTATGCGCCGTCGGCAGAGGAGCTGGCTTTCAACTCTCAAGGTGCCTGCCAGAAGTGCGGCGGCACAGGCAGCGTCCGGACGGTGGACATGGCGTCGCTGGTGCCGGACGACTCGCTGACCATCGACGGCGGCGCAGTGGCCCCGTGGAACAGCCTGATGTGGTCGCTGATGACAGACGTCTGCCGGGAGATGGGCGTGAGGACGGATGTGCCGTTCCGCGACCTGACCGAACAGGAAAAGGACATCGTCTACCACGGTCCGGCAGAGAAAAAGCATATCTTCTACCACGCCAGGAACTCGAATCAGGCCGGCGAGCTGGACTTTACCTATTACAATGCCGTCTACACCGTAGAAAATGCTCTTGCAAAGGTCAAGGATGACAAGGGCATGAAGCGGGTGGAAAAGTTCCTGCGGGAAGATGTCTGCCCTGAGTGTCACGGCTCGCGGCTCTCAGCGGCGGCGCGTGCGCCGAAGCTGCGGGGCATCTCGCTGGACGAAGCCTGCCAGATGACGCTGGAAGCCCTCGTGGAGTGGGTGAAGGGTGTGCCGGGCAGTCTGCCGGAAGAGATGCGCCCGATGGCGGAGAGCATCTGCGAGGCATTCGAAAGTACCGCCAAGCGGCTGATGGATTTAGGTCTGGGCTATCTGACGCTTGACCGCTCGGCCTCGACCCTTTCCACCGGTGAGCGCCAGCGGATGCAGCTGGCCCGGGCCGTCCGCAACCGCACCACCGGTGTGCTCTATGTGCTGGATGAGCCGTCCATCGGCCTGCATCCGTCGAACATCGTGGGCCTGACCGGCGTGATGCACGACCTCGTGGCCGACGGCAACTCGGTCATTCTGGTGGACCACGACACCCAGATCCTGAAAGAGGCCGACTGGGTGATCGAGATGGGGCCGGAAGCGGGAGCTAAGGGCGGACATGTCATTGCCGAAGGGACGATAGCTGATTTGGAGGCAAAGCCGGAGTCCCAGATCGGGCCGTTCCTCTCCGGAAAAGCTGAGACGAAATTGCGCCGGTGTGCCGGGACAGGGGAGATGTTCGCAGAGGGGGGGATCCATCTCTTCACCGGAAGCATCCACACGGTCAAGCCTTTGGAGCTGGACATTCCCAAGGGGCGGCTCACCGTGGTAACGGGCGTGTCCGGCTCCGGCAAAACGACGATGGTGCTGGAAAGCCTCGTACCGGCGCTGGAAGCAAAGATAAACGGCAGCGCCCTCCCGGCACATATCCGGGAGATTCGCGCCGAGGGCATCGCGCACGTCAAGCTCATCGACGCGACGCCCATCGGCATCAATGTGCGCTCTACCGTGGCGACCTACGCGGGCGTCCACGACGAGCTGCGGAAGCTCTATGCCAGATCTCCGGACGCCAGGCAAAAGGGCTTCAAGGCCAGCGATTTTTCCTACAACACGGGCAGTCTGCGCTGCCCCGGCTGCGACGGCACCGGTGAGGTGAGCCTGGACGTGCAGTTCCTGCCGGATGTGAACATCGTCTGCCCCGACTGCCGGGGTTCCCGCTACGCGCGGGCGGCTTACGGCGTGAAGCTGATGAACAAGGCGGGGCAGGCCGTCTCCCTGCCGGAACTGATGGATATGGACGTCAACTCCGCCCTTGCGTTCTGCGGCGGGATGAAGACGGTGAGCCAGCGCCTGCAGACATTGCAGCAGCTGGGTCTGGGCTACCTGACGTTGGGCGAGGAAACGCCCAGCCTCTCCGGCGGCGAGGCCCAGCGCCTCAAGCTGGCCAGCGAGATCGGCCGCACCCAGACCGACTCGGTGTTCGTTTTCGATGAGCCCAGCATCGGCCTCCACCCGCTGGACGTGCAGGTGCTGCTGCGGGTGTTCCAAGCCCTGCTGGACAACGGCGCAACGGTCGTTGTCATTGAGCACGACCTCGACGTCATCCGCAACGCGGACTATGTCATCGACATGGGGCCGGGCGGCGGCGAGAGCGGCGGCCGCGTCGTGGCAACAGGCACGCCGGAGGAGATCCAGAAAAATCCGGAGAGTATTACCGGAAGATATTTATAACAAAAAGGGGGCAGGTGCTGCATGACACCTGCCCCCTTCGTCGATATTCTTATTTGCTTTCCGGGACACCGCGCAGTTCGGCACGGAAGCGCTCGGGAACATCTTCTTCCCGGATATTTTTGACGACTCCCGGAAGCTTTGCGGTTTCGCCTACGGGATAGACCATGATGCACTTCCGATGCTTTGCTGACGATCAAAACGAAAAGTTAATTCTCGGAAGAAATATCCTGACCGAAATATTTCTCGCCCAGCTCCTTGAGGGTGCCGTCAGCGCGCAGCTCGTCGATGGCGCTGTTGAGGGCGTCGAGGAAGGAAGAGTCTTCGCTCTTGACGATAGGGATCGCAACGTGAGAAGCATCTTCGGTCTGGGCGACCAGCTTGAAGTCGGCGTCCGGATGGACGTTCAGGTAGTCGTAGAAGGAGACGTTGGCGTTCAGGGTGGCGTCGATGCGGCCAGCGGTCAGCAGCTGGATGGTCTCTTCCAGCGTGTCGATGCCCTGCACGGTCGCGCCGTAGCTCTCGGCCAGCTCCATGTAGGTGGAAGCGAGGCTGTTGGCCGTGGTCTTGCCGGCAAGGTCCTCGAAGCTCTTGATGTCCTCGTTATCCTTGCGGACGGCGAGGGCGGTGTGGATGTAGCCGTAGGGAGTGGTGAAGTCGTAGGTCTTGGCGCGCTCTTCGGTGACTTCGACACCGTTGCAGACGAGGTCGTAGCGGCCAGCGTCCAGACCGGCAAACAGGCTGTCCCAGTCGCTCTCGACGTACTCGGGCTCGACGCCCAGCTTCTCAGCGATGGCGCGGGAGACTTCGACGTCGTAGCCCACAAGGGTGTCGCTCTCATCATGGAAGCTCCAGGGCTGCCATGCGCCTTCCAGCGCGATGACCAGCTTGCCGTTGGACTGGATGGTCTCCAGCTTGTTGGCGGCAGCAGCGGCAGCAGAAGCTGCGGTGCTGGAAGCAGTGGAGGCGGAAGTGTTGGAAGAACAGCCAGCCAGCGAGAGAACACCGGCAGCGGCCATGACGCTCATAAGAGAAATAAAGGTTCTGCGTTTCATAGGGGATGATCCTTTCTGTAGTAAAACAAACTTGGGAAAAGCAGGAGAAGGCTCTCCCTTTGGGAGAGCTGGCGCGTGAGCGCCTGAGAGGGCAAGGACGCTGACGTAGAAGCATAAGTGCGGCGATAGTATCGCTCTGACAAAGAGCCTGCATATCGCTGTGCGGTAACTCTGTCACAGGCGGCTTGCCCTCTCCGTCATTGCTTTGCAATGCCACCTCTCCCAAAGGGAGAGGCTTTAGGCTTCCGTATGCGAGATTTTCTGCAAAAACTCACGGGTCCTTGCCTCTTTGGGATGGGCGAAGAACTCCTGCGAGGGTGCTTCCTCGACCACGACGCCGTTTTCCATAAAGACGGTGCGGGACGAGACGTTGCGGGCAAAGCCCATCTCATGGGTGACGACCAGCATGGTCATGCCCTCCTGTGCCAGCTGCCGCATGACGGCCAGCACTTCACCGGTCAATTCCGGGTCGAGGGCGCTGGTGGGTTCGTCGAAATAGATGATCTCGGGGCCGGAGGCAAGAGCGCGGGCGATGGCCACGCGCTGCTGCTGACCGCCCGACAGCTGACGGGGGTAGTAGTCGGCACGGTCGGCGAGGCCGACTTTTTCCAGCATCTTCATGCCGACGGCATCGGCCTCCGCTTTGGGCGTCCTCCTGGCGACGATGAGGCCCTCGGTGACGTTCTGCAGGGCCGTTTTGTTGCGGAAGAGGTTGTAGTTCTGGAAGACGAAAGCCGTCTTGCGGCGCAGCCGCGCGATGCTGGCGCGATCGGCGTGGGCGAGGTCGAAGGTCTCACCGTCGAAGGTGAGCTGGCCTGCGTCCGCCGTCTCAAGGAAGTTGAGACAGCGCAGCAGGGTGGTCTTGCCTGAGCCGGAAGGGCCGAGGATGGCCACGACGTCGCCCTTTTCCACCGTCAAATCGACGCCGCGCAGCACGTCCAGACTGCTGGTCGGCTTGGGGGCGCGGCCAAAGATGCCGGGATGGACGCCGGGCTTTGCGTAAGTATGGAAGGATTTGTGGACGTCGCGTATCTCTAACATTGCCATAACAGCCACACTCCTTTCTTACTGGAAGCCGTGGGCGTTGAGCTGGCGCTCCAGCAGCCCTTGCAGCTTGGTGATGACGGTACAGAACAGCAGATACACCACAGCCACCTCACAGTAGATGGGCAGGAAGATGTAGGTGCGAGCGGCGACGCGCTGGCCGGCCATGAACAGCTCCGCTACCGTGATGTTGGAGGCCAGAGAGGTGTCCTTTATCATGCCGATGAGGGAGTTGGAGAGGGCAGGCACGGCGGTGCGCAGGGCCTGCGGCAGCACGATGCGGCGCATGATCTGCCACCAGCTCATGCCGACGCAGCAGCCGGCTTCCAGCTGGCCCTGCGGCACGCTCTCGAGTGCGCCGCGCATGGTCTCGGCGCAGTATGCACCCTCGTTGAAGGCGAAGGCGATGACTGCCGCCGGGAAAGCGTCCAGCATGATGCCCACGCTGGGCAGGCCGTAAAAGATGATGAAAAGCTGCACCAGCAGCGGCGTGCCGCGGATGACCCAGATGTAGAACCGGGCCAGCTGGCTCAGCACCGGCACTTTGGCGTACTGCACCAGCGCCACGGCCACCGCCAGCACCATCGCCAAGGTGAACGAGACAAGGGTGAGGGGGATGGTCATGGTGAGGCCCGCCGAGAGGATGCGGGGAAGAGCCTCCCAGAGCACGCTGACGGTGCGGTTGGATAAGAGTGTTTCCAGCATGGATACTCCTTTTTCAAAATTTGAATCAACAGACAGGACAGGTAGGTGGATACATTATATACCTTAAAGCTGGGTCAAAGTCAAGAGGAAAAAATGAAAATCCTACAAAACCTACCAGAATACTATAACATGATTTGGAAATGAACGCAAATGGTTTCGAAAAATTGCATGGTATAGACGAAATGGACGAAAAACAGGTGCTGACTTTGTGCAGAACGGCAGAGTAGTTGACGCGGCAGAAGCTTTCGGGTACAATAGAGCTGTATAGACCTGTAAAGGTACAAACAGGCCGCACGCCCCGCCAGACGGGAGCGCGGCGGATACGGAGGACAAACGTGATGAAACGTATTGGTATTCTGGGCGCTGGCACCTGGGGCATGGCCCTTGCACGGATGCTGACTGTGAGCGGGAATGATGTGCTGGTGTGGTCGGCCATCGAGAAGGAGATCGACAGCCTTTCCACCACCCGCAAGCACCCCAACCTGCCGCAGATGAAGATCCCCGACGAGCTGCGGTTCACCAAGAGCATCGAGGAAGTCTGCAAAGACAAGGACATCCTGCTGTTCGCAGTGCCGTCGGTGTTCGTCCGCTCCACGGCGGCAAAGGCCCGGCCCTATGTGGCCGACGGCCAGATCATCGTGGACGTGGCAAAGGGCATCGAGCCCGACACCCTGTACACCATGACCGAGATCTTGGCCGATGAGCTGGGAAAAGAGGGCGGCCCGAAGGGCGTGCGTCTTGTGGCCCTGTCCGGCCCCACCCACGCCGAGGAAGTGGCCATCGACCTGCCCACCACCATCGTGTCGGCCAGCAAGGATAGGGAGGCCGCTGCCTATGTGCAGGAGGTCTTCACCAACAATGTCATGCGCGTCTACACCAACGAGGACATCAAGGGTGTAGAGCTGAGCGGCGCCATGAAGAACGTCATCGCGCTGGGCGTCGGCATCTCCACCGGCCTCGGCTACGGCGATAACGCCCGCGCTGCCCTCATCACCCGCGGCATCGCCGAGATCGCCCGTCTGGGCGTGGCGATGGGCTGCAATGTCCACACGTTCGCAGGTCTGGCCGGTATCGGCGACCTCATCGTGACCGCCACCAGTATGCACAGCCGCAACAACCGCGCCGGTATCCTCATCGGCAAGGGCGAGACCCCGGAAAATGCCGTCAAGGAAGTCGGCATGGTGGTCGAGGGCATGAACGCCCTGCCCGCTGCGCTGGAACTGGCCGAGCGGTATCGGGTGGAAATGCCCATCGTCCAGACCGTCAACGCCATCGTCAACAAGGGCATGAGTGCGGCAGAGGCTGTCAAGTCCCTGATGGAGCGCGGCCTCAAGAACGAGCTGCCGCAGGGCTACGAAAAATAAACGAAAAGGGGCGGTATCATGCCTTCTACCTACGCACACCGCCGCTTTGGTGCGGATGTTCTGGCCCTGCTGCCGGACGGTCTGCGCGCGACGCTGGAACAGCACCGGGAGCTTTACGACATAGGTCTCCACGGGCCGGACCTGATGTTTTATTACAAGGCCCTGCAGTCGAACCCGGTGAACCGTCTGGGCAACACCATGCACGAGCAGAAGGGCGAGGTGTTTTTCACCCGTGCCTGCACCGTGGTGGAAAATGCAACGGATAAAGATGCTGCTCTGGCTTATGTGCTGGGCTTTGTCTGCCACTTCGCGCTGGACAGCACCTGCCACCCTTATGTGGAGGCCTATGTCCGGGAGAGCGGTGTGGGCCATTGCGAGATCGAGACGGAGTTTGACAACGCCCTGATGCGGGAAGACGGCCTCGACCCCATAAAGTTCTTCACGGCCAGCCACATCAAGCCCAGCCGGGAGCGGGCCAAGGTCATCGCGCCCTTCTACGAGGGCGTCACGGTGGACGAGACGCTGGCGGCGATGAAGGGGATGATAACGGTGCATCATCTTTTGCAGGCGGCGAACCCCGTCAAGCGCTGGGTGGTGCTGACCGGGATGCGCGTCGCGGGCAAGTATGAGTTCATGCACGGCCTTGTGGCAAACCCGCAGCCGAACCCCAAATGCGTCCAGAGCAGCCAGAAGCTCGAAGAGCTGTATAAAACGGCTGTGCCGCTGGCGGTAAGGCTCATCGAAGAGTATGCAGAGAACGAGCCGCTGGGGGTGGAGTATCAGCATACGTTTGGGGAGAACTGAGAAAATTTGTTGCCCGCAGGACGTCGGAAATTCTGCAGGCAATCATTTTGATTTATTTGATGTTTTGCTATTGATAGAGAGGGGTATTTATGGAAACGGAAAGTGTGAAAGCAAAACCGTTTTTGAAATGGGCGGGGGGGAAAGGACAGCTGCTGACTGAAATTCAAAAATATTATCCGTTTGCAGATAAAAAAATAACAAAATATGCAGAACCTTTTATTGGTGGCGGAGCTGTCCTTTTTGATGTTTTGAACAGGTATGATTTATCGGAAGTCTATATCAGCGACATCAATGCAGAGCTGGTGAATTGTTATTGGGCGGCACAGCAATGTGTGGAAGAACTTATTCAGGCGCTGACCAAAATGCAGGACGAATACCTTCCGCTGAATCATGAAAAGCGAAGAGAATATTACACCGAGAAAAGAGTACGTTTTAATGAACTTAAAAACGGAGAAAAGAAAAAAGGTGACATTGAAAAAGCTGCGTTGATGATCTTTTTGAATCGAACATGCTTTAATGGGCTGTTTCGGGTAAATAAAAAGGGTCAGTTTAATGTTCCGATGGGGGCGTACAAAAATCCGATAATCTGCGATGCACAGAATCTCAGGGCAGTATCTCAGAAGCTAAAAGCGGTGAAAATCGTCTGCGGGGACTATAAAAAGTCAGAAGTTTTCGTGGATGAGAACACTTTTGTTTATTTCGACCCTCCATACCGCCCGCTAACAGAAACATCAAATTTTACATCTTATACAGAAAGTCAGTTTGATGACAACAAGCAGATTGAGCTTGCACAGTTCGCAAAGATGCTGGATGCGAGAGGTGCCAAAATTGTAATCAGCAATTCGGACCCGAAGAATGAGAATGCAGAGGATGATTTTTTTGATACGCTTTATTCGGCACAGAGAGTTCATCGGGTGGAAGCAAGCAGAATGATCAACTGCAACAAGAATTCCAGAGGAAAGATAAAAGAGCTGTTGATTACAAATTTCGAACGGCAAGGCTCTAAGGAGAATGCGTCAAAGCAAGATAGAGAGAGGAGTGAAAAAAAGATGGAAAAAAGAGAATTTAAGAACTGGATGGCAAGCTTCAAAGAGAGCATTGCGGACTATGGATATTATGTTGATTTTGACAAAGTATATCGTAACGTCAATGAAGTGAAAGTTGAGCTGAATATTCTGAATTCACTGATTGGGGTGCCGAATATTGAAGTAGAATTCGAAAATTTGATTCGAAAGTATCCAGACGTGCTGAAATGCATTCCTCTTCTTTTGGCAGTACGAGAAAAGGAAATTTACTGTCAGGATGAAAAGGGAGGTCAGACATATAAATTTACCCCGAAGCAAATGCGTCCAGAAGAGTTGGCACCGGAAAAGTATGCGTATTTTATGGAGCATACAGGACTGTTTGACCTGCTGAAAAATCATATTATCCGAGATCTGGTGGACTATGTGACGGGAGTAGAAACCGGACTGGACTCGAATGGAAGAAAAAATCGCGGCGGTCATCTGATGGAAGATTTGGTGGAAGGGTACATAAAGAAAGCAGGCTTTGTCAAGGACAAAACTTACTTCAAGGAAATGTATATCCACCAGATTGCAGAAAAATGGGGATTGGAGTTATCTGCAATTTCAAATCAGGGAAAAATGGAAAAGCGTTTTGATTTCGTGGTAAAAACGGGTAAAATGGTATACGGAATTGAAACCAATTTTTATGGCAGTCAGGGAAGTAAGCTGAATGAAACCGCAAGAAGTTATAAAACACTTGCATTAGAAGCAAATACCATCCAGGGTTTTACATTCGTTTGGTTTACCGATGGCAAGGGATGGTCAAAGGCAAAGCATAATTTGGAAGAAACATTCGATGTAATGCAGCACATTTACAGCATTCAGGACATGGAAAATGGAATTATGAGTGAGGTTTTCCGGTGACGAAGAAAAAGATTACAAAATGGGAACCAGACGGTTTTGAGCTGGAAATGACGACTCACTGGTCTTTTCCATCGCGTGGAAGCTGGGCAACACATGACGCAAAGTGGAGAGGAAACTGGTCGCCATATATTCCCAGAAATGTCATACTCAGATATTCAAAAGAAAACGACTTGGTACTTGATCAGTTTGCCGGAGGCGGCACGACGCTGGTAGAGGCAAAGTTGCTGAACAGGGATATTATCGGTGTGGATATTAACGATGTGGCATTGGAAAGGTGCAGAGAAAAAATAAACTTTGAGCATGAAGGTGCAGATGGGCGTGTATACCTGAACAAGGGTGATGCACGAAATCTGCCCTTTGTACAAGATGAGTGCATTGATTTGATTTGTACCCATCCGCCATATGCAAATATTATTGGATATAGCGAAGACATTGATGGGGACTTGTCTCGGCTGGACATAAAGGATTTTTTGAAAGAAATGAACCCGGTAGCCTCCGAGTGCTACCGAGTTCTGAAAAAAGGAAAATTCTGTGCAATTCTGATGGGAGATACACGCAGAAAAGGTCACATGGTTTCGCTGGCCTTTGATGTAATGAAGGTCTTTGAAAGTGCAGGATTCAAGCTGAAAGAGATTATCATTAAGGAACAGCATAACTGCAAAGCGACAGGCTATTGGAAAACAAACAGTGTGAAATATAATTTTTTGCTGATTGCGCATGAGTACCTGTTTGTGTTTGAAAAGTGATGATTAGGCAAGCCCTGCTTCACAGAGTGCGTTAAAAAGCATCTGTCGTCCGGAATAATTCCAATAGGCACAGTCCTGCTCCATAAATAGCCACTTTATTGCAAGCAAAATAATCTGAATCGGATGCTCTGTGCTGGCATAGTCAAGAAATCCGGCATGAATTTCGGAGAGCGCGGTGTCATTGCAGGCATAAATATCTCGAATAGCGGATGCAACAAGTGGATACGATTCAGGATAGCATATTTTGCAGCTTTCAAGTGCGGTGATGATGTCGTTATGACTGGGAGAGTGGTAAATACGCTGCTTTTTGAAGGCAAGTCCGGAGATGTTGACGGTGAAGTCAAAGCCCTTATTCAACTGTGTTGGACGCAGAAGATAGATACTGTAATTCCCATAAGACTCGACGTTATATCGGTAGCGCGAGGCGGCATCTCCATTTCCGTGGCCGGGCTCTTCCTGCATAAAGTGTGTGATAAGGGAAAAGCGTTTGTCAGCACGGCTTCCAGAGGGTAAAATATAGTTGGAAATTCTGCGCTCCATTTTATTCCTCCATAAATAATTTATAAGTCTCGATTTCTAGAGCATCCGCAATGCGTTGCACATTCTCCAGTGCGATGCTCCGGCGATAGCATTCAATCGCGCTGATATAGGTGCGGTGTAAGCCGCACTTAGAAGCAAATTCTTCTTGTGATAACCCACGGGCAAGTCGGTACTTTCGAAGGTTAGAGCCAAAGACTTTTATAATATCCATAGAAACCTCCTACAATATTAAGATTAATGTCTGAATACTAAAAATCTACATACAATAAGTCACATTTGAGAGGAGCACCGGATGGAAAAAAGCGGCAAATTCCGCCTGACGAGCTTGGAGCGGAACTGGATCCTGTACGACGTGGGCAACTCGGCCTTTGTGCTGATGGTGGCCACCCTTATCCCTATTTTCTTCAATGCGCTGGCAGAGAGCGGCGGCCTGAGCTCGGTGGAGTATCTGGCCTACTGGGGCTATGCCAGCTCGGCTGTGACCGTCATCACGGCTGTTTTGAGCCCGATTTTGGGAACAGTGGCCGACACGAAGGGCTTCAAGAAGCCTATCTTCATACTCTGCGTCTTCGTGGGCATCGTGGGCTGCTGCGCCATGGGCGCGGCGTCGGCGTGGCTGCCGTTTCTGGTCATCTTCGTCATTGCGAAGGTGGGCTTTTCGGGCAGCCTGGTGTTCTACGACTCGATGCTCAGCGACGTGACCACTCCCGAGCGGATGGACGAAGTGTCCAGCCGGGGCTATGCGTGGGGATACATCGGCAGCTGCATGCCCTTCGTGGTCTGTCTCGGCCTTGTGCTGGGGGCGGG
>OGZG01002461.1_pt1 | contig 12486 bp, 10 predicted proteins | sample 1576781 | NCBI WGS metagenome assembly OGZG01 (sample SAMEA3541502, study PRJEB24748) | human gut metagenome | biome: human gut; feature: human-associated habitat; material: faeces | place: China | collected 2012 | reverse complement strand
TAGCCACCAGCCAAGATACAGCTCGTTTTGAAGAGATAACGGCTTAAACCGCTGATCGTCTGCGGCGGTGGGGTGAAATACTCCGGCGCGGGCGAAGCGCTGTCCCGTTTCGCCGAGCGCTACGGGGTGCCCTTCGCCGAAACCCAGGCCGGGAAGGGGACGGTGGTCTCGTCTCACCCCCTGAACGTCGGTGGCGTCGGCGAGACGGGCTGCCTGGCGGCGAACCTGCTGGCGAAAGAGGCCGACCTGGTGATCGGCGTCGGCACCCGTTTCAGCGATTTTACCACCGCCTCGAAATGGATTTTCCAGCACCCGGAGGTGCGTTTCCTGAATATTAACGTCAGCAACTTCGACGCCTGGAAGCTGGACGGCATTGCCATGCTGGCGGACGCCCGGGAAGCGATGACCGCCCTCGACGCGGGGCTGGCGGACAGCGGCTGGCAGGCCGGCTGGGGCGCGCAGATCGAGAGCGTGCAGAGCCGTCAGTTAAAAGAGACCCAGCGCGTCTACCAGGCGGTGTGGCAGGAAAAATCCTTTGTGCCGGAGATCGACGATCACCTCGATCGTGAATCGGTGTATCGCGAGTTCCGCCAGATCACCGACTCCACCCTGACCCAGAGCAGCGTCCTTGGGGTACTGAATGAAACGCTGCCGGCCGAGGCGGTGATCGTCGCGGCGGCGGGCAGCCTGCCCGGCGATCTGCAGCGCGTCTGGCGCAACCGCGCGGAAAACACCTACCACGTGGAGTACGGCTACTCCTGCATGGGATACGAAGTCAACGCGGCGCTGGGCGTGAAGCTGGCGCAGCCGCAGAGCGAAGTCTACTCCCTGGTCGGCGATGGCTCCTTCATGATGCTGCACTCTGAGCTGGTCACCTCCCTGCAGGAGCGGGCGAAGATCAACGTCGTGCTGTTCGACAACATGGCCAACGGCTGCATCAACAACCTGCAGATGGAGCACGGGATGGACAGCTTCGGCACCGAGTTCCGCTACCGCCAGCCGGAAACCGGCCAGCTGCAGGGCGGCCTGGTGCCGGTGGACTTCGCCACCATCGCCGCCGGCTACGGCTGCAAAACCTGGCGCGTCACCACCCTGGACGAACTGCGCCACGCACTGGACGCCGCCCGTCGCGAAACGGTCAGCACCCTGATTGATATTAAAGTGCTGCCGAAGACCATGGTGCACAAATACGGCAGCTGGTGGAACGTCGGAGTCGCCCAGACGGCGCTCTCAGAGCGGATCCGCAAGGTGGCGCAAATGATTAATGAAAAGCGCGCCCAGGCGCGTGATTACTAAAACGAACCTCTACCCTGAATCCTACAGACTTACGGAGAAAACCATTATGTCGCTCAAATTAGGTGTCATCGGCGCTGGCGCTATCGGTAAAGAACACATCCGTCGCTGCACCCAGGTTCTGCAGGGCGCCACCGTTGTGGCGGTGTCTGATATCAATGCCGACAACGCCCGTGCGGCGGTCGCGCTGCCGGGCGTGCAGGCGGAAGTCTACGCCGACGGCCACGACGTGATTAACGCCAGCGATGTCGATGCCATCCTGGTCACCTCCTGGGACCCGACCCACGAAGAGTACACCCTGGCCGCCATTGCCGCTGGTAAGCCGGTGTTCTGCGAAAAACCGCTGGCGATGTCTGCGGAAGGCTGCCGTCGCATCGTCGATGCCGAAATGAAGGCCGGCCGTCGTCTGGTGCAGGTTGGCTTTATGCGCCCGTACGACGAAGGCTATCTGGCGCTGAAAAAAGTGATCGACGATGGCGATATCGGCGCGCCGCTGATGCTGCGCTGCGCCCACCGCAACCAGTCAGTCGGCGAGAACTACACCACCGATATGGCGATCACCAACACCCTGATCCACGAGCTGGACGTGCTGCGCTGGCTGCTGAACGATGACTACCGTTCCGTGCAGGTGCGCTTCCCGCGCTCCACCTCGCACACCCATGCGCGCCTGAAAGATCCGCAGATCGTCTCCTTTGAAACCAAAAAAGGCACCCTGATCGACGTCGAAGTGTTCGTGAACTGCCAGTACGGATATGACATCCAGTGCGAAGTGGTCGGCGAAACCGGGATTGCCCGTCTGCCGGAGCCGTCTGCCGTCCAGATGCGCAAGTCCGCCAGCCTGTCGACTGCCATTCTGACCGACTGGAAAGACCGCTTTATCAAAGCCTACGACGTCGAGCTGCAGGCCTTTATCAACGACGTCAAAGCCGGCCAGCTGCACGGCCCGTCGGCCTGGGACGGCTACGCGGCGTCGGTGGCGGCGGATGCCTGCATTAAAGCGCAGGGAACCAGCGAGTCGGTTGAAGTGACGCTGCCCGAGTGCCCGGCATTCTACAAACGTTAAGGATGTTTTGCTGACGGAACTTCTTTGCACAGGTAACGACGATGAAAATTGCCTTTGATGTGGATGTGATTAAGGACCTCGGGATCACCCGCATGGTCCATCAGGTAGCGGAGTGGGGCTACAAGTACATTGAACAGTCGCCGCACCCGCAGATTAACCCGTTCTACAAGCACCCGCGCGCCAGCCGGGAGATCATGGCGGAGTACAAGCAGGCGCTGCGCGATACCGGCCTTGAGCTGTCGTCGTTTATCTGCGTCTACCGCTGGTCTGGCCCGGACGAACTGCGCCGTCAGGCGGCGGTGAAAAACTGGAAACGGCTGGTGGAAATTGCGGTGGAGATGGGCGTTCAGGTGATCAACACCGAGTTCTCCGGCGATCCGAATCAGCCCGAAATCTGCGATGAAATGTTCTATCGCTCCATGGAAGAGCTGTTGCCGATTTTTGAGCGGGAAGGCATCCGCGTGGAGATCCAGGCGCATCCCTGGGATTTCTGCGAAGAGAACAATGAAACCGTCGATATTGTGAAATCGTTCCGCAGCGATAACGTGAAGTACGTCTACAGCGTGCCGCACACCTTTTTCTACGACAAAGGCGTCGGCGATGTGGCGAGCATGCTGCGCTATGCCGGGAGCGATCTCTCCCATGTCCTGATTGCGGATACCCGCAATCATACGAAACATTGCCGCTATATCGTTAACCCGCCGGGCGTGGATGCCGTGGTGCACCAGCATGTAGGCGTCGGGGAAGGGGATGTGGATTTCGACGCGCTGTTCCGCACCCTGCGCGAAATGAAATTCGCCGAGCAGACCTTCAAGGTCGGCGGGGAGCCGATTGTCGCCACCTCGCTGTTTGGCTACCCGGAAAAAATGAAATACCAGGCAGTGGAAACCCGTGAACTTATTGAACGTGAATTGCTGCGCCGGTAAGGCGCAGCGGCAGGAGCCCTACTATGAACAAAGATAACGTCAAACTGGCTATCGCCCCGATCGGCTGGACTAACGATGATATGCCGGAGCTCGGCAGCGAAAACACCTTCCAGCAGATCGTCAGCGAAATGGCGCTGGCTGGCTTTACCGGCAGCGAAGTCGGCAGCAAATATCCGCGCGACCCGGCGGTCCTCAAGCCGATGCTGGACATCCGCGGCATTCAGATCTGCAACGCCTGGTTCAGCACCTTTTTCGCCAACGGCCAGCGGGAAAAAACCATTGATGAATTCGTCAATCACATGAACTTCCTTCATGCGATGGGGGCGAAAGTGATTGGCTGCTCCGAGCAGAGCGGCAGCATCCAGGGGCTGGATAAACCGATCCTCGGCGATGCGAAGCCGTGCTTCAGCGAAGAGGAGTGGCAGCGGGTAGCGGAAGGCTATAACACCCTCGGTCGCCTGGCGGCGGAGAAGGGGATGCAGGTCTGTCTGCACCACCACATGGGCACCGGCATTCAGACCACCGCGGAAATCGACAAATTTATGTCGCTGGTGGACGAGCGCGTCTTCCTGCTGTTCGATACCGGCCATGCCTGGTATTCCGAAGGCGGCGAAGCGGCGATGCTGGCGATCCTCAAAAAGTATCTGCCGCGCATCAACCACGTTCACCTGAAAGACGTCCGTCCGCCGGTGATCGACCAGGTGCGCCGCGACGGCCTGTCGTTCCTCGACGGCGTGAAAAAAGGCACCTTCACCGTCCCGGGCGACGGGGTGATCGATTTCCGTCCGGTGTTCAAGCTGCTTGACGACTTTGGCTATAAAGGCTGGATGGTGGTGGAAGCCGAGCAGGATCCTGCCCTGGCCAATCCTTTCGAATACGCCGTCAAAGCGCGCAAATATATCCGCGAAACGGCAGGGATCTAATCGTTGTGACATTTTCAGGCCATACCGGGTATGGCCTGCTTTTTTTCCTTTCACAACCGGACTCAGGGCTTAACCACGGCGCCGTACCGTCCCCTCTCCCTCAGGGAGAGGGCCAGGGTGAGGGTGACGATGACGGGTAAAGCGTCACTTCACTTCCGCCAGCGCGGTCTTATCCACATAAGGTTTCATCAGCGCGTCGGCTTCCTTCTGCGCCGCCTGAACCGCCGCTTCCGGCGTCACTTTGGCATCATTGACCACCGCCGCCAGCTGGTTCTCCATCGCCTTACGCACCGCCACGGTCTCCCAGGTGGAGTACCACGGATGGGCGTACTTCAGCTGCTCAAGCGCGATCGCCGCCCGCGGATCCTGCTGCAGATAGGCCTTCATCTCCGGCATATCGTATGACGCCTTGCGCGGCGAGAAGTAGCCGGTGAAGCGGCTCCACGCGCCGTTCACCTCGGGGCTCACCAGATAGGTCAGGAACTGATACGCCGCTTTCTTCTGCGCCTCGTTGATGCCTTTAAAGCTCACCAGGCTGGCGCCGCCGATCGGCACCGCACGCTGCTCTTTGGCCGGCAGCATCGCTACCCCAAGCTCAAAATCTTTGCTGTTCTCGCGCATAAAGCCCAGCGCGCCGGTGCTGAGCATCGCCATCCCGAGCTTGCCGGAGAAGAACGCGGCGCTGATCTGCTTCGAGTTCAGCACCCCGGACGGCATCACCTTGTCCTTGTAGATCAGATCCTGCCAGAAGCGCAGGGCGCCGATGGCGGTCGGCGAGTTGTAATAGACCTCGCCCGGATAGTCTTCGTTAAAGTACTTCCCGCCGTTGGCGCGCACCAGCGCCGAGAAGATCCAGCCGCCGTAGTCGTCGTTGGTCGACGGCAGCATGATCCCCCACTGGCCTTTGCTCTCGTCGGTCAGCTTTTTGGCATCAGCCAGCAGCTCGGCCCAGGTCTGGGGCGGCTGTTTGATCCCGGCCTGATCGAACATCGTCTTGTTGTAGTAGAGGATCGGCGTCGAGTTATGGAACGGGATCGCATAGGTGGTGCCCATCACCTGGGCGTTCTTATGCATCGCGGGCCAGAATTCCTTTTGCAGAAAATCGCCAGCCTTTTGATCGCCATATTTAAACAGCTCGTCCATCGGCAGGATCTCATCCTTCAGCGCCAGATCGGTGGTGAAGTTGGCGGACATGATCACCAGCGCCGGCGGCTGGCCGGCCTTCTGCGCCGATTCGGCTTTGATCTTGGTGGTGTCGTAGTTGCCGGTGAAGATGCCGCGCACTTCGACATCCTGCTGCGAGTCGTTGAATTGCTTAATGACGCGGGTCATCTCCATGGTCAGCTTGCCGTCCACCGGCGCCGGGAACATGAAGTCTATTTTTTCTTTCGCCAGCGCCGCGCCGCTCAGGGCAAGGCTGAGGCCAACCGCGACTAGCGTAAGAGGTTTAAACATGATCTGTCTCCATCAGTAAGCACCTGTCCACAGGCTATTTTATTTGCCAGTTTGGCCCTGGGCAGTGCTCAGAATCCTCACGTACTACGTGTACGCTCCGGTTCTTCCGCGCTGTCCGCGTCCAAACTGACTGCAACAATTACGCCTGATGTACCGGCGCTAAATTATGCTGGGTCTCAGCATGAAAAAGATGCACATCGGCAGGCGAAAAGCCGAGGATCAGCGACTCGCCTTTTCCCGGCACCGTGCCGCGGTGGCGGCGGCTAAAGCGCAGGGTGCCGATCGGGGTGCTGACGTGGAGCAGGTAATCGGCTCCCATCAGTTCTCGTTGCAGAACGGTGGCCGGCAGGCGCAGATGGCCCTCCTCCACGCGGTCGGTAATATGTTCCGGGCGAACGCCCAGCCAGACGCGGGTCTGATCCCGGTGGCGCGGCGGCAGCGGATGGCGCTGTTCTCCCAACAGTACTGCTCCGTCGACGCAGGGCAGCGACAAGAGGTTCATCGCCGGCGAACCGATAAATCCGGCGACGAACAGGTTGGCCGGATTGGCATACAGATACTCCGGACGCCCGACCTGCTGTACGTGGCCGCCGTTCATCACCACGATGCGGTCGGCCATCGACATCGCCTCGGTCTGGTCGTGGGTCACATAGATGGTGCTGGTTTTCAGCTGCTGGTGGAGGGCCATAATGCTGTCGCGCACTTCGCTGCGCAGGCGGGCGTCGAGGTTGGAGAGCGGCTCGTCCATCAGGAACAGCCGCGGATTGCGCACGATCGCCCGGGCCATCGCCACCCGCTGGCGCTGGCCGCCGGAGAGTTTCGCCGGTTTGCGGTCGAGCAGCGCCTCCAGCTGCAGCATCTGCGCCACTTTATCCACCCGCGGCTGCCAGCTGCTTTTCTCTTCCTTGCGCACCTTCATGCCGAAGGTGATGTTGTCGCGCACCGACAGATGCGGAAACAGGGCATAGTTCTGAAAGATCATCGCGAAGTTGCGCTCGCGCGGCGTGGTAGCGGTGATGTTCTCATCATGCAGCCAGATTTGGCCTTCGCTGACCGGCTCCAGCCCGGCGAGCAGGCGCAGCAGGGTGCTTTTCCCGCAGCCCGACGGGCCGACCAGCACCACGAATTCGCCTTCGTGAATATCCAGCGACAGGGCGCTGAGCGCCGGTTTGCCGTCGAAACGTTTACTGATGTTTTGCAGACTGAGCATGGCGGTTAGCGCTCTTCCGTTGGGCAACTGATGTTTTCGTCGTACAGCCAGGGGCCGGCGTAGTGGGCCAGCGAGTGCTGGTAGCTCACCCACTGATCGCCGACCTGACGGTGCATCAGGCACGACGCCGGGGAGAGGTCGTAATAGGGCCGGGTGTCTTCGTGGCAGTACGGCACCTGATGGACGGTGCCGGGAATGGTGGAGATCAGCGCCTGGCGATACTGGGTCATGGTCAGGCTGTGGTTATGGCCGCAGAAGATGCGCGTCAGCGACGGGAAACGCTCCACCAGCGCCAGCAGACGGTGGCCGTTTTCGCAGGCAATCGGGTCCATCTGCGCATTGCCCAGCGGCAGCGGCGGGTGGTGCATAAACACCGTTGCCGGTTTGTCGCCGCCCTCGAACAGCTGCGCCTCCAGCCAGCCGATGGTCTCGTCGGTCAGCCAGCCTTTTGACGTGCCGGCGCGACTGGAGTCGATAAACAGCAGGCGGGTGGCGAAGTCATCCACGGCATAGCGCATATTTTGCGGATCGTTGCCCAGCTGCGGGCACAGCGGGTGAAGATGCTCCAGAAAATGGGCTTTGTCGTCGTGGTTGCCGGGGATCAGATACAGCGGATAGTTCAGGCTGCCGAGGATCTGGCGGGCCACCTGATACTCCTCCGGGCGGCCGCAGTTGACGATATCCCCGCTCACCACCACCGCGCCCGGACGCTCGCGCAGCGCGTTAAGCTGGGAGACCACGTCGGCGTTGGCGGCATTGACGTCGATAAAGCCGTACAGCTTCTCGCCGCGGCTGCGGAAATGGGTATCGGAAATGTGCGCTAACAGCATGAATCACTCCTTATTTGATCCCGGAGAAGCCGAAGCTCCGCAGGAACTGTTTCTGAAAAAGGATGAACGCCAGCATCAGCGGCAGGCAGACCATCAGCGTCCCGGCGCCGATGGTGCCCCACTGGCCGCCGGATTCGGCGCCCATGGCGAAGGAGACCAGCCCGACGGTCAGCACCTGCTTATCGGGATCGTTGAGCATCATCAGCGGCCACAGGTACTCGTTCCAGTGGTAGGTAATGCTGACGGTGGCGAAGGCCAGCACCGACGGCCAGGACATGGGCAGCAGTACGCGGAACAGCACCTGCCACCAGCGGCAGCCCTCCATCAGCGCCGCCTCCTCCAGCTCTTTCGGGATGGCGAGGAACGCCTGACGCATCAGGAACACGCCGAACGCCGAGGTGAAGTAGGGCATCATTACCCCGGTGAGGGTGTTGAGCAGGCCGAAGGTTTTCAGGGTCAGCATGTTCGGCACCATCATCACTACCGGCATGATCATCAGCTGCACCAGGAACAGAAGAAACAGCGTCTGCTTGCCGCGAAACTCGTGGCAGGCGAAGACGTACCCGGCGGTGGTGATGGTCAACAGCTGCACGAAGAAGGTGCCGAAGGTGAAGATAATGGTGTTGGCATACAGGCTCAGCCAGTCGGCGCTGTTCCAGGCGTCGCGGAAGTTATCGAGGGTCAGCGGCAGGCGGGGCAGCAGCGACGCCATATCGTCGCCGAAGGTGGTAGCGCTGAACGAGGTCGCCAGCATCCAGATAAACGGGCTGATCCACAGCAGCGCCAGGCAGCACATTAATACTGTGAGCGTAAAGGGCGACGAGCGGCGCAGGCGCAGCCACAGCGGACGGGCGGCGGCGGGTGTGCGGACCAGCAGCGGCGAGATGTCAGCGCTCATAGTGGGCTCCTTTCTCCAGCAGTTTCAGGTTAATCAGCGAGAAGGCGAACAGCCCGGCCAGGGTCAGGAAGGTGGCGGCGGAGGCTTTGCCGAGGTCGTGGGTATCCCAGGCGAGATTCTGGATGTAATAGAGCAGCACGGTGGTGGCGTTGTCCGGCCCGCCGCGGGTCATCACCGCCACGTGGTCGATCTGGGTGATGGAGTAGATCAGCGCGGTGGTGATCACAAAGCTCAGCGTCGGGCGCAGCAGCGGTAACGTGACCTTAAAAAAGACCTGCGTGCGGGTAGCCCCCTCCATCAGCGCCGCTTCCCGCGTCGAGGCCGGAATGCTCTGCAGCCCGGCGAGGAAAAACAGCATGTAGTAGCCGGCGAACTTCCACACGCCGATCAGCGCCAGGGCCAGCAGCGCGCTGTTGCTGCGTCCCAGCCAGTTGTTGTTCATCGGCCCGAACAGCTTCGCCAGATAGTGGTCGAGCAGGCCGAGGCCGGGCATAAAGATAAACAGCCACAGTGCGGCGGCGCTGACCATCGGGATAATCATCGGGAAGAAGAAGGCGGTGCGCAGCCAGCGGTTGACGCGATGGTTCTCGCTCAGGGCGACCGCCAGCAGCAGGGCGAGGGTCACCCCGGGCACCACCGTCAGCAGGATATAGAGCAGGTTATTGCCAAGCGACTGCCAGAAGACGTTATCGGCAAACAGGCGGGCGAAGTTATCCAGCCCGACGTACTGCGCGCCGTCGCTGGCCATGCGGGTATCAAACAGGCTGTCATACACCGAACGCCCCAGCGGGAACCAGGTAAACAGCAGTAAAAACAGCAGGGAAGGCGACAGGATCAGCCAGGGAAGCCAGGTCTTTCTCATGGTGACGCGCATCTCGTTCAGCCATTTATCGAAGCCCGGATTGTGGGAAGCAATGACTACAGAGGCATGGCGGGGAGATGACGGTTTGATGAAGCGACGGGGAAAACGCCGGGCGAGCGGGCCGCCCGGCGGGAGAGAACGATCAGAAGTCGGCTTTCAGCACCGCGCGGTAGCGGGCTTTGCCTTCACGAACGTGCTTCAGCGCTTCGTTAATTTGTGACATCGGGAACAGCTCGGTGGTCGGGGCCACCTTGCTGCGCCCGGCGAATTTCATCAGCGTGCGCAGTTCGGACGGATTACCGGTCGCCGAGCCGGAGATGCTGCGGTCGCCGCCGATCAGGGTAAAGGCCGGCACCGGGAACGGCTTCATCACCGCGCCGACGGTGTGGAAGTTGCCGCCGTAAGCCAGGGCTTCGAAGTACGGCTGCCAGTCGAGATCCACCGCCACGGTGTTGATGATCAGGTCAAACTGACCGGCCAGCGCTTTTAAGGCTTCAGGATCGCGGCTGTTGACCACGCGATCGGCGCCCATCGCCAGCACTTCCTGCTCTTTGGCCGGGTTGGAGCTGAAGGCGGTCACTTCCGCGCCCATCGCCCGCAGCAGCTTAATGGCGATATGGCCGAGGCCGCCGATGCCGATCACCCCGACGCGGCTGGTGGCGGTGACGTGGTGGGTCAGCAGCGGTTTAAAGACGGTGATGCCGCCGCACAGCATCGGGCCGGCGGACGCCAGATCGATGCTCTCCGGCAGGGGGATCACCCACTGCCAGTCGGCGCGCAGCTTATTGGCGAAGCCGCCGCGGTTGAGAATGGTCGGCACCGAGCCTTCCAGACAGTTGATCTGATTGCCGCTGATGCAGGCGTCGCAATGGCCGCAGCTGCGCGCCGTCCAGCCGATGCCGACCTTCTGGCCAATCTTCAGCCCTTTATCCTGCGCCGCGCTGCCCAGCGCCGACACCCGGCCAATGACCTCGTGACCGGCCACCAGCGGGTAGCTCGACATCCCCCATTCGTTGTCGATCATCGACAGGTCCGAATGGCAGATCCCGCAGTACTCCACCTCAACTTCGACATCTTCCGGCTGCAGCTCGCCGGCATCGTATTCCCACAGCGACAGATCGGCGCCCGCTTCTTTGGCGGCGTAGCTTTTAATGATGCTCATGTTCATTTCCTTGGGGTTGGCGTAATAACTCAGAAAGTGTAGAGCATGGTATTCCCCGGCGCTTGGCAATCGGAGGGGTCGCGCAGCGGGCGGACCAGCCGCCCGTTAAGGTCAGCGGCTGGCCAGCGGCCACTGATTAAGCTGGATGCCGCGCTGCGGGGCGTTCTCGGCAAAATCATCCAGCACCGCCTGCACGTCCGGGTCGAGATAGCCGACGCTGTCGTGCTCGACGATCACCACGCTCTTTTCCGGAATTTTCGCCAGCAGGGCCAGCAGATGCGGATTGTGCATAAAGGTCAGATTCTGCTGGATGCGCAGCACGTAGTGGTCATCGTAGCGCGCCAGCTGCAGCGAGTGGCGATGGCTGCGCCAGAGGCTGAACGCCATCTGGGTGGCAAGACCAATCCCGATCCCCGCCAGCATGCCGAAGGCGATAATTCCGCCGATGGTGGCGAGGAACGGGGCGTACTGCGCCGCACCCTGGCGGAACTGCTCGATGAACAGCCGCGGCGTCGCCAGCTTATAGCCGGTATACAGCAGCACGGCGGCGAGGCTGGCGAGCGGGATTAAGGTCAGCAGGCCGCTGAACCACAGGCCGCAGATCAGCAGCAGGACGCCGTGGATAAAGATCGACAGCTTGCTCTGCGCGCCATTGCTGACGTTCACCGAGCTGCGGACGATCACCGCGGTGATCGGCATCGCCCCCAGCACGCCGGAGAGCAGATTGCCGACGCCCTGGGCGACCATTTCGCGGTTCGGCGAAGGGGGCGGATTTTGCGGGCGCAGCTTTTTCAGCGCCTCCTGGCTGAGCAGGGTTTCGAGGCTGGCGACCAGCGCCAGGGTCACCGCCACCACCCACACCGACGGATTACGCCAGGCGCTCCATGCGGGGGACTCCAGCTCGCCCAGCAGATCGCCGAGGCTGCCGAACGCCGGCAGGGTAATACGCGGCAGGGCGGCCAGCTGCTGCGGCGCAAAATGGGTCAGCAGCAGGGTGGTCACGCAGCCGAGCAGGACGGCGATCAGCGGCCCGGGGATCCAGCGCAGGCTCTTCACCCGGCGGATAAGCGGCGAGCCCCACAGCCAGAGCACCAGCAGGCCGCCCGCGGCGACGGCAATCGCAGTGACGGAGAAAGCGGCATTGCCCTGAACCACTTCGGCAAGCCCGGTCTCTTCCGCCGTGCCGAGCGCGACGGGGATCTGCTGCATAATCAGCAGGATGCCGATCGCCGCCAGCATGCCTTTGATGACGCTGGCGGGAACCAGCGAGATAAAGCGCCCGGCCCGCAGGATGCCGAACAGCAGCTGCAGCACGCCGGCCAGCACCAGCGCCATCAGGAAGAGGGAGAAAGAACCCAGGGATTCAATGGCGGCGACGACGATGGTGACCAGTCCGGCGGCGGGGCCGCTGACGGCGAAGCGGGAGGGACTGAGGGCGGTGACGACCAGGCCGCCGATGATGCCGGTCAGCAGGCCGACGAAGGGCGGTAAGCCGCTGGCCTGGGCGATGCCGAGGCACAGCGGCAGGGCGACAAGGAAGACGACGATGCCGGCGAGAGAGTCCTGACGAAGCGTGTTCATGGGGCGTGCTCCTGCGGTGAGAGGTGTTCGACGAGGGTGGTTAAATGGCCGGAAGCCAGATCGTAGACGCAGCCGTGCAGGCTGAGCGGTCGCCCGCTGGCGAGCACCGTCTGCACCGGTTCACTCTCCAGCAGACGGGCGAACTGGGCGCGAACGTTGGCTTCCACCAGGGCATCCAGCGTACGGTGAGAGCGCTCCGCGTCGGTGCTGGCGCTGGCGCCGGGGGAGCGTCGATAGTGGAAAACTGCGACAACAGCCACTCCGTCACTTGAAGGTCTGCCAG
>OGZG01002445.1_pt1 | contig 12532 bp, 8 predicted proteins | sample 1576781 | NCBI WGS metagenome assembly OGZG01 (sample SAMEA3541502, study PRJEB24748) | human gut metagenome | biome: human gut; feature: human-associated habitat; material: faeces | place: China | collected 2012 | reverse complement strand
CGAACGCAACTTTCGGCAACAGGTTGCTCTTGGCAATCTTCTCCTTCTGTTCGGCCTGTGCAGAACGGATATCAAAAGATCCCTTTCCCATGCCCTTTGGCATCGGTGTTGCCAATGTTGTTTCAGGAAGTATGGAGCCTGCTTTAAAAAAAGGAACCCTGCTGTTGGTAAGAAAAAAGGCAGATGCAGAAATTGGGGACATTGTAGTCTATCAGTCAGGTGAGTCCATGATCGTACACAGGATCATTTTCACAGAAGGGGATCAGGTTATTACAAAGGGGGATGCCAATGAAACAGAGGACATTCCCATTAAACGGTCTCAGATCAAAGGTGTGGTAATGTTTAAGATCCCGGAAATTGGAAAAGGGATGCAGTGGATGCAGACTCTTGCCGGATACAGCGGTGCAGATCATAAGCAGGAAAGCGCAAAAGTGGCTGCATTTGAACATGGGGAACAGATCCTGCAGCCCTTTAGCAGAGCAGGGAAAACAGGTGATTTGCAGCCGGGAACAGACAGGGTATACGCCCTTACAGTGACAAATGAAAAAAATGGAAATGTAAGTGAGACCAGACAAAACTATTCCATTCAGGTTACAACAGCCGGAACGCTGCCCCTTACATATGTATTAAAAAGAAATAATACTGAGCTGGGACGTTTTTCAGAAATGGTCACAGAAAATTATCTGTTTCAGACGGCTGATATGTGGTTTGAAGCAGGAAAAAAAGAGGGCCATGCATATGAACTGGAAGTAATATGGCCGGAAGATAAGAAAGATGTTTTATGGGCGGATGTTCCGGATTTTATAAAAATACAGGTACATATGGAACAGGCAGAAACTATAGCATCAACTCTTGTAGTACCCGTTCTTGCCCGGTATCATCACAGCAGTACCTATATTTACGAAATGGCTGCAGTTCCTTTTTATTTTACCAGTGACCGGTTGACAGAAGAAGGAAATGAATACCAGTTGTCACCGGAAACAGAGGCGCTTTCTATAGAGCTTCGCAATGATCAGGACGGAAACAGATGGTCTGATACGCCCGTCCATTACATTTATCAGGTGAAAAAAGATGGGGAAGAACAGGAAGAGAAAGGCGGAGAAGGTATTTTGTATCCACAGCAGGGGGCAGGAAGTTCTGAGCGTATCATAATTCAGGATATGGCTCCGGGAGTTTATGACATAGAGGTACAGTCGTTGTCTCCTTTTGAAAAAACATTAAAGGGAACCTTTGTGATACTGGAAAAGGAAAACGATATTTTCTGCGTAAAAGAGGACCAACAGGGCAGTTTTTGTGTACAGCTGATTGTTTCTGTAAAAGATTACGAGGGGAATATAAAGATTTCCTGGCCGGAGGGACTGATACCGGACAGTACCCAGGCGGTTTTTGAGGATGTAAAGACCAGGCCGGAAGATCTGTATGAGGCAGGGGAGCTGACTTTGTGGATGGAACCTTATACGTCCAGAACCTTTCGTTTTTTTAAAACAGATGCAGAGACCGATTATACATGGGATACGAAGTTAAATGCAGAGGCAGCAGATTAAGATGTCTTAGGGCACATTAAAAAGGGATATGGGATTATGAAAAAGCAGAAGAGATATAAAATCTGCAGAGGGTTGTTTTTTCTGGTATTTCTTCTGGCAATTGGTACCCGGCTGGCTTTTTGGGGAATGGCAGCAGAAAAAGAGTCAGCAGAAACGCAGACAGGGGCAGCAGGAGCATATTATGAAGAGGATGCTTTTACAGTGCTTCTGGAAACAGAGTATGCAGAGAAAAAAGTTTCTTTAAAAGAAGCATTTCACTGGTGTCCGGAATACTTACAGGGCCTTAGGGTAAAAGAGGTAGAACTCTCCCCGGGGCTTTATTTAACAGAAGAAGATCCCGGGGATTTTACAGGAGAAAGAGCCAACGGACAGTTTCGGGTTTGTTTAGAGATTAATGACAGTGGAAAAGAACTGCTTACAGAAGATGGCTGTCCCGGAAACTGGTGGATACAGGAAGAGGAAACGGTAGATCTGAATATGATCCTGGAGTTTTCAAAAGCCCTTACAGACAATGAAAGAGAGCGGTACATTGATGTGACTCTGGGAAACGACCAGGTTACCCTTAAACGCAGGATCTGGCTGGTCTGTAAGGTGATACCGGTCAGTTTTTCCGGCTCTGGAATACTCCCAGGCTCCTGTTACCAGTTAAGATCAGCAGAGGCAGAAAAAAATAAAAAAGCAGTTATAGATGGGGCTTCATCTTTTACAGCATTTTATCATGTGCGTTCTTTTATTCCCGGAAACTATGACAGCCGGAAGATCGTCTGGAAAAAAGATGGGATGGAAGAAGGATTGCCTGTGGGAACTTCGATCATTATGACAGAGCGGTCAGAAGAGAGAAGCACAACAGATTTCTGGTATTACAAGGTGCAGGAGAAAGTCAGCAGGATTGACCTGAATGAATTTACCCGTATGAGTGGTGATGAGGAATACAGTTATGATATGGAAAGTACAGAGTATAACTCTTTGGACTATCAATTCATGGCAGATTTTGAAGAGTCAGAAGAGAAAGCAGAAGAAGGTTTATATCAACTGGGTTTCATAGCATCAGACAGCTCAGAAGAAGTGAAAGTTTGCCAGATGGAACTGGAAGTGCAGGTGGTGCCGGGAAAAACATATGATCTTGAAATAAGAGAAAGCGAAGAGAGAGAGGAAACACCAAAAGTTACAGTAACCTGCAAAACAGAAGATCCCCGGGAAGAGATTGCGCAAAAAGAAAAAACGTTCGCTTTGGTACTGACTGGCACAGGAGAGACCGAACTTCCCGAAGATGCCCGGTTAAAAGTGGGAAAAAGAGAATACAGGACCAGCGGAAAAGACAGTTTTATCCTGCCGCTTGGTGATATGCAAAATGAAAATTCCAACTGGGAATTTACTTTACTTTCTGACCTGTTTCCGGAAGAAGAAAAAGAGTACCATTTTACAGCGCAGCTTTGCCGGACAGATCCATTCACAGAAAGCGGGATTTTAAAGGGGAAAACAGTAACAGAACCCCAGATGGTTGTTTTCAGGAAAGCCCAAAAAGATATAACCGGTCTGAAGATCACCGGTGTCAGGATATCAGACAGTGAGGGATGGCGAAAGGGACAGTCTTTTAATGTTCAGGTATTAAATATGCCTCCGGAAGGTCAGATAACAGTAACTGCCTATGAAGGCCTCACAGGCTGGCAGAGATCCGATGCCTGGAATGTGTCAATGGAAGAAGGAAAGATCTCAAATCCTTCTGCAATAAAAGGTATTTTCCGCCTTATATTTGAAATAAAAAATGCTGCCGGAGAAGTTGTCAGTCTGGCACCTTACTATCTGATCGTAAAATGAGTACCGCCTGAAAATAGAACGCTATATTCAGTAAAAAGAAAGAAAAAAACAGGGAACTGCTGCAGTCAGGGGAAATTTACTGCACAGTTCCTTTTTTGCCATAATTTTTCAAGAAAAAAGTAAGGAAGTAGGCGTATGTATATGGTATAATGAAAGGGATGAAAGGGAAAAAACAACCAAAGAGGAGGACAATCAAATGCCCGATATTAATATTCTTGTTGTAGATGATGAAAAAGAGATTGCGGACCTGATCGAGATCTATCTGGTCAGTGATGGATATAAAGTATTTAAAGCTGAAAATGCAGAGGCTGGTCTGAGTATCCTGGATAAGCAGGATATCCACCTGGTTCTGTTAGATATTATGATGCCTGGTATGAATGGACTGGAGATGTGCAGAAAGATCCGGGAGACAAACAATATTCCCATTATCATGCTCAGTGCTAAATCCACAGACTTAGATAAGATCTTAGGACTTGGTACAGGTGCAGATGACTATGTGACAAAGCCATTTAACCCATTGGAACTGACAGCCAGGGTAAAATCCCAGCTGCGCCGTTACACTCAGTTAAATCCAAACAGCGGTGCAAGGGAAACAGTGAACAATGAGATCACCATTAAGGGAATGAGCATTAACCGTGACAATCATAAAGTGATCGTAGACGGAGAAGAGATCAAATTAACACCCATTGAATTTGACATCCTTTATCTGTTAGCTTCCAATCCTGGAAAGGTATTCAGCACCGATGAGATCTTTGAAAAGGTGTGGAACGAAAAAGTATACGAAGCCAACAATACAGTTATGGTACATATCCGTCGCTTAAGAGGAAAAATGAAGGAAGATACCAGGCAGAATAAGATCATCACAACTGTGTGGGGAGTAGGTTATAAGATTGAAAAATGATGTAAGCAGACGCTACCGGACCAGGGTGATCACGAACATCATATACAGCGCCATTATTACCTGCCTGGTAGAGGTGTTTTTTGTTACAAACCTGTCTATGGTGGCACGGTATATGGGAAACAAGGGAAAAATGGTCCTGATGGTCCAGGCGATCGAAAAGCAGCATACAGCGGTGGTGCTTTTGTATCTGATCCTGGGGATCCTGCTGTTTTCCATTACATTTATGATCCTTCAGGAACCCTATATCCGCTATATCAGTAAAATATCTGATGCAGTGCAGAATATATCAGAAGGAAACTTAAATACAGTGATCGATGTGATCGGGGATGACGAGTTTTCCGGTATGGCTGCCAATTTAAACAGGATGGCAGCGGATATCAAGCAGCTGATGGAAAAAGAGCGTGAGTCGGAGCGGACGAAAAACGAGCTGATCACTAATGTGGCCCATGATCTGCGAACCCCCCTTACTTCCATTATCGGTTATCTGGAACTTCTGGCAGGGAACCGTCAGATCCCGGAAGATATGCAGCATAAATACATAGAGATCGCATATGGAAAGTCAAGAAGGCTGGAGAAGCTGATCGAGGATCTGTTTGGTTTTACCAAGTTAAATTATGGCAAGATCGCCATGCATGTGGGACAGCTTGATATTGTGAAGCTGTTGGGACAGCTTTTGGAAGAGGCGTATCCTAATTTTGTGGAAAAGGGTCTGTCTTATGATCTGCAGAGTAATGTGCCTGCCAAGACTATTAACGCAGACGGAAATCTTTTAGCCAGACTGTTTGACAATCTGATCGGAAATGCCATTAAATACGGGGCAGATGGAAAGCGGGTCCTGGTGCAGATCCATGCAGAAAGCGAAACAGTGACAGTTTCTGTTACCAACTATGGATATGTGATCCCGGCAGACGAGCTTCCTCTTATTTTCAATAAATTTTACCGTGTAGAGCAGTCCCGCTCCAGCAGTACAGGAGGAACCGGACTGGGACTTGCCATTGCAAAGGAGATCGTGGATATGCATGGAGGGACCATTAGTGTAGCCAGTGATCTTAACGGAACCGTATTTACTGTAAAACTTCAGGTTCGTTTTGATGTAAATAAGGAAAATTTTGGAAATATTGAGGACGAAAAACAGTAATTAAAGAGGAATTACAGGATGGATACAGGCAAAAATAAAATGGTTGGAATGAGAAAAAAAAGGGCGCTGAGAGGCACCCTTTTTGCGGTCATATTGTCCGCTTTCATGAGTTTTTCGGCTCTGGCTGCCATGACAGCAGACGGACCGGGAATGGGGACAGCGGCAGGGGCATCAGCGGATACTTCCGACAGTACGGACAGTGAGCAGGTGCTTAAAACAGAAGCAGCGCCAGAGGAAGGCCCTATCCGTATGGATGTGGTCTATGGATATGACAATGTGGCAAAAAGCGGGCGTTTTCTTCCACTGGATATACAGTTAGACAATACGTCAGAGGAAACCTTTGAAGGAACTTTGTGCGTTACTTCCCAGGAACCGGACTATGACGGTTACAGCAACAATTCCCAGGAAAAATATGATACATACCGCTACGAATTTCCGGTCATGATCCAGGGAGACAGCAGCCTTGAAAAGAAGTTAAATATCTCTCTTTGCAGCAAGTCAGACCTGATGTACATCACACTTATGGATGGGGCCGGCAATGAGGTACTTAGCAAACGGCTGAAAATGGATCTGAACACAGATGCAGCCCAGCTGTTTATCGGTGTACTTTGTGATGAGCCGGAACGCCTTTCCTATCTGGAGCAGGTAGGTGTCAATTACAGTATGCTGCGTACAAAGACCATTGACCTGTCTGTGTATGATCTGCCGGATACAGAACTGGGACTGGACCAGTTAGATGTGCTTCTGATCACGGATTTTAACTCAGAGACCCTTACAGAAGAGCAGACAGAGGCGATCTGGGAATGGGTACACCGTGGCGGTATTTTACTGTTTGGAACAGGTGCCAGGGGAGATGAAACATTATCTGCTTTCAGTAAACAATTGCTGGAATATCCGGTTTCACCTGGAATGGTTTACGAGATCCAGATGGGACAGGACCGTACAGCCAGGGAACCGGGGGAAAATATTCTTTCCCTGGAAGGAACAGAAGTGGATTTAAAAGGCGGAACAGACCTGCTTACAAGTGGTTCCCTTACGGTTCTTTCTGCTACTTCTGTAGGAAATGGAATGGCAGCGGCAGCAATTTTTGATTTTACGGATCTGGAAGAATATTGTTTAAAAGACAACTCCTATGCAGATTATTTCCTTACAGCACTCCTTGGTGAAGACAGAATCAATACCTTAAACAGCAACGCAGGTGGTGGAAATTACAACCAGTTCTGGTCTGTCCAGAGTCTGGTAAATACAGGAAATATTCGCAATCTTCCAAAGATCGGATTTTACATGACCCTGGCAGTGGCATATATTGCCCTGGCAGGTCCGGGACTTTATTTCTTCTTAAAACAAAGAGATCTGCGGGAATATTACCAGCCTGCAGTGGCACTGATCGCCATCTGTACCACTGGTATGGTGATCTTAATGGGAACAGGAACCCGTTTTAAGGGCCCGTTTTTCACTTACGCTACCATAGAAAATACCAGTCAGACAGATAAAACAGAGACGACTTTTATCAATATGCGGGCTCCTTATAATAAGACATATTCAGTGGAATTAAATCCCCAGTACCGTCTGTATCCTGTTACAGGCAGTCCTTATTATGACCAAAATCCATCGAAGGAATTTTTCGGTGAAGGAGAAGCAGATATCACCATCCGCTATGGGGAAGATGCCACCTGGATCCAGGCAGTGGATACAGGGGCCTTTAATTCCAAAATTTTCCAGATGGAGCTTCACACCCAGAATGAAACAGGAGAAGGTTTCTCAGGTGAGATCCGGGCTTTTAACGGAACAGTTTCCGGTACTCTTACCAATAACTATTCTTATGCAGTAGAGAACGCAGCAATTCTTCTTTACAATCAGCTGCTGCTGATCGGAAATATGGAACCAGGTGAGACGATCTCCTTAGATAACCGTCAGGTGACTTTCTGCGCGACCAATTTCAGCTATGCGCTGGCTTCCCAGATCACAGGCGTTTCCCTGTATGACAGAAACGGGGATATGGAAGATGCCACCTATGTTCAGGCATTAGAGCGGGCCAATCTGCTTTCATTTTATATTGAAAATTATCTTTCCGGTTATCATGCACAGGCCAGTGTGGTTGCTTTTGGAAGAGGAAAAGAAAATCTGGATTTCCTGAAGAAAAATGACTATGAGGCTTATGGCTGTACCCTTCTTACCTCAGAACTGGATGTAAATTATGAAAAGGGCGGAAATGTATACAGATCTGCCATGCAGAAACAGCCAAATGTTCTTTCCGGAGAATATGACGCGGACAGAAATACCATGTATGGAATGGCGCCTGTGATCTTGGAGTATTATCTGGGAAATGAAACAGATGTGGAAGCTTTGGACTTCCATCCGCTGACAGCAGAGGCTTCTGACAGTCTGCGTTATTATTACACAGTTCCATTTACAGGCGGCATGTATTTTTATAATTACAATACAGGGGACTATGATCTGATGAAGCCGGAGAAAGATCACTATACCAGGGAAGAGCTGGAAGAATATCTGTCACCGGGAAATACCATTACAGTGAAGTATGTATATGATACCACAGGAGAATATACCTGGAATATCATGCTTCCGGTACTTACAGTCACAGGAAGGAGCAAGTAATGCTTAAGATTGAAAATCTGCATAAAATATATGGCAAATATCATGCTTTAAGTGGTCTGGACATGACTGTAAAGGAAGGCGCTCTTTATGGATTTGTCGGTCCCAATGGAGCGGGAAAGACGACGGCGATCAAGATCATGACCGGGCTTTTACAGGCAGAAGAGGGAAGCGTATTGATCAACGGAAAAGATGCTCTGGCAGATCCGGACCAGTTAAAGTCCTGTATTGGATATGTGCCTGATTTTTTCGGTGTTTACGATAACCTGACAGTAGGGGAATATATGAGTTTCTTTGCTTCCTGTTATCAGTTGGACGGACTGGTGGCAAGGAAACGTTACACTGCCCTTTTGGAGCAGGTGGGTCTGGAAGATAAGCTGGATTTTTATGTGGACGGTCTTTCCAGAGGTATGAAACAGAGGTTGTGTCTGGCAAGGGCGCTGATCCATGATCCTCAGATCCTGATCTTAGATGAGCCAACTTCCGGACTGGATCCCCGCACAAGAGTGGAATTTAAAGAGATACTGGAAGACCTGAAATTTGCGGGAAAGACCATTCTCATCAGTTCCCATGTGCTCTCGGAACTTTCTGAAATGTGTACGGATATCGGTATCATTGACCAGGGAAGGATGATCTTAGAGGGAAATATCCAGGACATTTTATCAAGAGTCAATGCGTCCAATCCCCTGGTGATCTCTGTTTACAGCAACATGGAAAAAGCGTTGTCTATTTTAAAGAGCCACCCCTGTGTGCGCACTATTTCCATGAGGGAAAAGGATATCTGTGTCCGCTTCACCGGGGATGCCCAGGATGAGGCGATCCTGCTGCAGCAGTTGATCGACAGTGATGTGCTGGTAAATGGCTTTACCAGAGAGAAAGGCAGCCTGGAAACAGTCTTTATGCAGCTGACTGACCATGAAGAAGAAAGGGTGGTGACGTCTTATGAAGCAGAATCCGGTCTATAACCGGGAAATGCGGGTAAGTTCCAGAAGCATGAAGCTGCCCCTGATCATTTTCCTGTTTAATGGGATCTTGTTTTTGGTAACTCTTTTAAATATGTATTCTGTGATCATGCAGGTAAAGGCGTCAGCCAGTATCCAGTACAGCAGTTTTATGGAATTATATGAATTTGTTACGTCTATGGAATTTATCCTGCTAATGTTTATCGTTCCTGCAGTGACTGCTTCAGCGATCAGCGGGGAACGGGAGCGGCAAACCTTAGATCTGATGCTGACTACACGGATGAGTGCCGGACAGATCGTAACAGGAAAGCTTTTAAGCGCCCTCAGTACCTTATTTTTGCTGATCCTTTCCAGTTTTCCGGCAGTTGCCATGGTATTTGTATATGGAGGAATTACCTGGACAGATGCGTTTTCTCTGATCCTATGTTATGTAACAGTAGCTTTTTTTGCAGGAAGTATTGGCATCTGTTTTTCAGCAGCTTTTAAGAGATCTACGGTTTCAACGGTTGTAACATATGGAACACTGACCGCTGTGGTTGCGGGAACTTACTTTCTGAACCGCTTTGCTCTTTCCGTATCAGGAATGGATCTGCAGCGGAGCGCAGCCTATGTTTTAGGTGAGAGCAGTGCGAAAGCTTCTTCCGGTGGTTTCTTTTATCTGTTTTTGTTAAATCCGGCTGTTACATTTATGGCAGTGATCGGGGGACAGGCAGGAAGAGGAACACCGTTAGCAGATATTGTAAGTTATTTTGGAATACCGGAAAATGGATTTATCATAAAGCACTGGATCGGTTTCAGTATCCTGATCCAGCTGGCAGCGGGAATGGCCCTGATCAACCGGGCGATCCATTTTGTAGAGCCCATAAAGCATAAGAAAACCAGTAGAAAGGGGAAAAAATAAATGGGAATTATAAAAGCGGCAGCACATGCAGTAGGAACGGGACTGGCGGATCAGTGGCTGGAGGCCTTAGAACCTGACAATATGGGGGCCCAGACTGTTTTTACAAAGGGCGTTCAGATCCGTAAAGGAAAAGGGGAAAATGGAAAAGGTTCCGATAACATGGTAACAGAAGGTTCCATTATCCATGTATACCCGGATCAGTTCATGCTTTTGGTAGACGGCGGAAAAGTAGTGGATTATACGGCAGAGCCTGGATATTACAAAGTAAGCCTGGATACACAGCCTTCCCTGATGAACGGAACGTTGGGAAAAGCAGTAAAAGAGTCCCTGGGAAGGATCCGTTTTGGCGGTATTGCCCCCACTGCACAGAGGGTATATTATATCAATCTTCAGGAGATCCGGGGACTGAAGTTTGGTACCAAAAATGCCATCAACTATTTTGACAGTTTTTATAATGCAGAGTTGTTTTTACGGGCCCATGGAACGTATTCCATTAAGATCACAGATCCGCTGAAATTCTATGCAGAAGTGGTTCCGAAAAATGCAGAACGCCTGGAAATGGAAGATATTAATGAGCAGTACTTAAATGAGTTTTTAGAGGCACTGCAGACTTCCATTAACCAGATGTCAGCAGATGGTATCCGCATTTCCTATGTTCCGTCCAAGAGCATGGAACTGGGAAAATATATGGCAAATGTACTGGATGAGCAGTGGAAAGAACTGCGTGGTATGGAGATCCAGTCTGTGGGAATTGCAAGTATTTCCTACGATGAGACATCCCAGGAACTGATCAACATGCGCAACAAAGGCGCTATGATGGGAGATCCTTCCGTAAGAGAAGGTTATGTACAAAGTACCATTGCCGAAGGTCTGAAAGGCGCCGGAACCAATTCAAATGGTGCCATGGCAGGATATATGGGAATGGGATTTGGCATGCAGAACAGCGGTGCGTTTATGGGAGCCGCTTCCGCAACCAATATGCAGCAGATGCAGATGAACCGGCAGATGCAGCAGGGACAGCAGATGCCATATGGAACAGGAAATGGAGGCTTCCAGGGCGGACAGATGGGTTATGGAGCAGCAAATGCAGGCGCCCAAGCAGTCCGGCCGGCGCAGACTGCAAATCAGCCGTGGATCTGTCCTGCCTGCCATGTGGAAAACACAGGAAAATTCTGCAGCGAGTGTGGAAAACCAAGGCCTTCCGTAGAGTGGACCTGTCCAAACTGCGGTACTGTTAATAAGGGCAAGTTCTGCAGTGAATGTGGAAGCCCAAGAGGAGAAGCCTGAGTATGGGAGTGATAACCTATAAATGCCCCAACTGCGGCGGTGGGCTTACGTTTAATGCAGAAAAGCAGAAATATAAATGTGAATACTGCCTTTCCGAGTTTTCACAGGAAGAACTGGACGAGATAGAGAAGCGGGAGCTTGAGAAGGCCAGAAAGCAGGCAGAAGTCCAGCGTGATCCTGAACCAGAAGGAGCAGGATCTGAGGCTGGGACAGAGGAACATGTATCAGGCTCCAAAAAGACTGTTACCCCCATCATGTACACCTGCCCCAGCTGTGGCGCCCAGATCGTCACACTTCGGCGGCGTGTTTGCGCTCGGTCCGCTCCGCGAGTTTGATGCTCAATTCATACAGTCCGTATAGCGGCAGGATCACCAGAATGAGGCTGAATATGTCGGGCGGGGTTATGATTGCCGCGACGACGAGCAGTATGACGAACGCATGGCGTCGGTATTTGCGGAGGAATCCGGCCGAAACCAGCCCCATGCGGGTCAGGAAGTAGATCAGCAGCGGCAGTTCGAACATGAAGGCGCAGGCTATCGAGACGATGATGACGGTGGTCAGGTAGTCGCTGATGTCGAACATGTTGGTGATGAACTCGCTGGCCTGGTAGTTGGCGAAGAAGTTGATCGACAGCGGCGCCATGACGAAATAACCGAACAGCAGCCCTCCGAAGAAACAGAGCGACACCCAGAATACGAACAGGTGGGTTCCCTGAATCTCCTTCGGCGTGAGCGCCGGGCGTACGAAGCGCCAGAACTCCCACAGCGTGTAGGGCATGGCCATTGCCAGTCCCGTCAGGAGCGAGATCTTCATGTGGAGGTTGAACTGCCCGGACAACGAAGTGTTGATGATCGAGAAACGGTCGTTGGCGATGCGGAAGGTCTCCGGATCGGTGTCGAACGACGTGCCGAGCACGCTGTTGAGCCATTCGGCCATATGCGCCCACTGGGCGCCCACCCATGTCAGCATGCGGTTGGTGGGGAAGTCCGGGCTTTGTGGCCCGAACAGCACCGTGTCGATAATGAAACTCTTGCAGAAGAAGGCCACCAGTCCGATGACTCCGATTGCCATCACCCCTCGCACCAGATGCGGGCGCAGGGCGTCGATGTGCTCGAAAAAAGTCATCTCCGTCGACTCCGGATCCTTTTTTTTCATGTTCATTTGTTTGCCGCCGCGGAACAGGTGTGATTACTCGGTCTTTCCGGAGTCGGATTTGTCTCCGGGTTTGTTGTCTTCGGCCGTATAGTCTTTGTTGACGGCATCCTTGAATTCTTTGACGCCGCGGCCCAGTCCGCGCATCAGTTCGGGGATTTTCTGAAAGGAAAGGACGATGAGAAGAATATCAACACAATGTCGCAAGCCTTATTG
>OGZG01002437.1_pt1 | contig 12555 bp, 10 predicted proteins | sample 1576781 | NCBI WGS metagenome assembly OGZG01 (sample SAMEA3541502, study PRJEB24748) | human gut metagenome | biome: human gut; feature: human-associated habitat; material: faeces | place: China | collected 2012 | reverse complement strand
CCCTTCCGATAGCCCTGAACAATCCGTTTCCCAGCTTTCACCCGTTGGATTTGCTGATTGGTATTCTCTGCGGCGCAGGACTTCGGCTGGCTGTCTATCTAAAAGGCAAAAACGCAAAGAAGTACCGACACAATGTTGAGTACGGTTCTGCTCGTTGGGGAACGGCAAAAGATATTGAGCCGTTTATTGCACCAAAGTTCGAGGACAATGTGATCCTGACGAAAACGGAGCGGCTGATGATGAGCAATCGCCCGAAGAATCCTGCCAATGCCCGAAATAAGAATGTTCTGATTATCGGCGGTTCGGGTTCCGGTAAAACTCGCTTTTGGTTGAAGCCAAACCTTCTCCAGATGCACAGTTCCTATGTGGTCACTGACCCGAAGGGCTATAATGAACAAGGATAAAACAAAGATGCGTTTACAAAAGGATAAAAATATCGTATCTTTGTTACATATCAAGCAACCAAACTCCAACCAAAAAACAAAGAAGGTGAAACTATGGCAAAATCCAACCAAGGAAAAATCACGGCTCTGTATGAACGGCTTTCCAGAGATGATGAACTGCAAGGTGAATCCAACAGCATCCTGAACCAGAAAAAGTATCTGGAAGACTACGCCCGCAAAAGTGGTTTCAACAATATCAAACATTTTACTGATGATGGCTACAGCGGAACAAACTTCAACCGCCCCGGCTTTCAGTCAATGATTGCCGAAATCGAAGCTGGGCATATTGCAACGGTCATTGTAAAAGACATGAGCCGTTTTGGACGGAACTATCTGGAAGTTGGATTTTACACCGAAATTCAGTTTCCATCAAAAGGTGTTCGGTTCATTGCCATCAATAATAATGTAGACAGTGCCAATCCAACAGACAACGACTTTACGCCCTTTCTGAACATTATGAACGAGTGGTACGCCAAAGATACCAGCAACAAAATTCGTGCGGTGTTCAAGTCCCGGATGCAGGACGGTAAACGGTGCAGTGGCAGTATTCCCTACGGGTACAAACGGATTCCCGGTGATAAGCAGACGCTTTATGTGGACGAAGAAGCCGCTGCCGTTGTCCGTAGAATCTTCGATATGGCAGCCAGCGGTGCCAGTCTTGCACAAATTGGCCAGACTCTTTCGGATGAAAAAGTGCTGATCCCGTCTGCATATGAAGAACAGTATCATCCTGAATCTGCTCGGCACCATTCGTACCACGACCCCTATCGATGGAATACGACCACCTTGACCTATGTTCTTGACCGTTAGGAGTATCTTGGGCATACGGTGCTGTGCAAAAGTATTCGTGAAAACTTCAAGCTAAAAAAGCGCCGCGCTGCAACCCCGGAAGAAAAAATCGTATTCAAAAATACTCATGAAGCTATCATCGACCAAGAAACATGGGATAAGGCACAACGTCTTCGGAAACGTTGCCCGAAAAGACTGCCGGATGGGACATATACACATCGGCTGTCGGGTATGGTTTTCTGTGCTGACTGCGGCTCCCGGATGAGCTTTTCCAGCCCAGAATCCAAACATCGGGATTCTAATGTAGTGTACGATTCGGATTCTTCATGGCAGTGCAGCAAATACCGTAATATGTACGTCTCCTGCACATCCCATTTTATCAAGACCTCAACCATTGAAGACGCCATTCTGGAGGCAATAAAAGCAATGGCGCAAAAAGTCCTTGAGGATGAAACAGAATTTGCAGAACAGCTTCGAACTTTATGGGAAAGCCAGAACAGTCAATCTTCTAACGAGTACAAAAAAGAACTGCTCTCTGTGCAAAAGAGAATGGATGAGCTTGATACTTTGATTCGCAGCCTATATGAAAGCAGTGTTATAGGTAAAATCCCGGAACGTCAATTCCAGCGGCTGATGGCACAGTATGATGAAGAACAAACGGGCTGTGAAATCCGTATGGCGGAACTAAAAAAAGAACTGGACGACGCTGAAACAACGAAAGTTGACCTGAAACGCTTTGTAAAACTGATTCGGAAATATAAGGACTGTGAAACGCTGACAGATGAAATGCTGTACGAGCTGGTAGAAAAAGTGGTGATTCATTCCGCATCCGGCGGACGGACGATCTACCGTCAACAGCAAATCGACATTTATTTCAACTTCATTGGCGATACTTTTCCCAGCCAAATCGAGATCAACCACGACGATGCGAAAAAGATTACAGAACAGCAGATAGCCAAGCGTAAAAAGTACCAAAAAACATCTGGAGAAAACCGCAAGAAAAAACGAGCGGCTTTGAGAGAAGCTGCTAAAACTGACCCGCAAGCAGCAGCAGAGTACGAAGCACTCTTACAGAAAAACCGGGAATGCTGCCGCCAATATGCCCAAAAGAAAAAGCTGGCTCAACAGGAGTCTGCTGATACAGTCCCCATTCAATTTGAACCATCTGAAGAAATGAAAGGAGAATCCGCATGAACGAACTGAAGAAATCCATCCATGACAACACTACCGGCCTGGACTACACCCTTGTTAATAACCACTATCTGCCGAACCTGACCGCAGCAGCCCCGGCAGAGCACCCCACCGGGCGGTGGGGCCGCTTACATAAGACGTATCTGAAGTAGCAGCACCCTGTCCGGTACAACCAACTGCTCCTGTCCGGTGAGCTGGACGGCTACCTTGCCAAGCTGGACAAGCAGGCCGAAGAACAGCTTGCATTGACCATCCGGCAGATGCAGGAAGCCGAGGGCGTGACCGAAGCTCTGAAAGCTGCCGATCAACTAGAATGGGTACGCCGGATGAACAGCATCCGCAACCGTGCCGAAGAGATCATCAAGACTGAGCTGATTTTTGTCTGATACAATATCGCATCTCTGACCGCCCTGCACAATGCACGGCGGTCTTTTTGCTACATCGGGTCTGCACAGGGCAGGCCCTTTTTTAATACGGAGGAACAAGCCTATGAAACTGACGTTTGAAGAAAAGAAGCTGCTCTACACCTATGGCTGCGCCGATCTGGAACTGACCCGCAAGCGGCTGTGCGAGATCGCCGGGCTGACGGTTGACCCCGACCAGAACAAGCTGGTGCTTGACCTCTGCCGGAAGCTGGAGGACGAAACGCTGGCAGACTGGTACGACCAGATGTTCTACTTCGTCCGTTCCGAGATGGAGCATTATACCATGATGCAGAAAATGTCACGGGACATCGAGGAGGACGAGGACTGGGGCCCGACCATCTTTGACGAATCCGAGGAGGGAGAACTGATTGACGATGTTTAAGCTGGAAACAATGATCTACGCCAGCGAGGACGGAACAAGCAGCGTATTTACGCTGAATCCCGCCTTGCAAAAGCAGCTGGATACCCTTGCTACGGAGTACCCGGAGGTGTGCCAGAGAAAGGCAGGGGGCGAAGCTGGCGGGGTAACGTATCAGGTGCGGGGTGCTGCGCTGGCTATCCAGCCGATGCGGGGCTCCTGAAAGCGATAACCAATCTGCTATGATAGAATAAAGAACAACGGGCAAAGCGTCAGGAGGGATGCTTTGCCCGTTTTACATAGAACGATGAAATTCACTTTTAGCAGAGGGGGCGATTTATTGGGGAATTTATATGGCTATATCCGGGTCAGCACCCGTGACCAGAACGAGGACCGGCAGTTGATTGCACTGCGTGAACTGAAGATCCCGGAGAAAAATATCTTCATGGATAAGCAGTCCGGCAAGGACTTCAACCGTCCGCAGTACAAGCGGCTGGTGCGAAAATTGAAAAAAGACGACCTGCTCTACATCAAGAGCATCGACCGTCTTGGACGCAACTATGCGGAAATTTTAGAACAGTGGCGGCTGCTCACCCAAACAAAAGGCGCTGACATCGTGGTGCTGGATATGCCGCTTCTGGATACCCGGCGTGGCAAAGACCTGATGGGCACTTTTCTGAGCGACATCGTGCTACAGGTACTTTCCTTTGTGGCCGAGAACGAGCGCACCAACATCCGGCAGCGGCAAGCAGAGGGCATTGCAGCGGCGAAAAGCAAAGGTGTGCGTTTTGGCAGACCGCCCAGCCCCCTGCCAGAGAACTTCTACAGCGTCTACCAGAAATGGCGCTCTGGCAAAATGACAGGTACGGAAGCCGCTCAACAATGCGGAATGCCACTGTCCACCTTTCGGTACCGTGCCAAAATCTACGAAAAAGCCACTTTTTTGTAAACGCTTCTTTTTACAAGAAAGTGTACCTTCTTGCAAAATGCCCTCAGATTTGCTTTTGTACCAATTATAGCATATTTCCCGGTTAAATCCACAGATTTTCAGCTATTCGTTTCATCTCTTGAGCCGCTTGTCAAAAGGTACACTTTTTGGCAAGCCCTTCAAAGAGGTGGAACGAATGGCAGAAAAACAGGTCAAATCCCGGCAGCGGGTGGCAGACCACGGCGAGGTCTTTACAGCAGAACGAGAAGTGCGCGCGATGTGCGACCTCGTAAAAAGCGAGACGGAGCGCATCGAGAGCCGTTTTCTGGAACCCGCCTGCGGCAACGGTAACTTTCTAGCGGAGGTGCTGCGCCGCAAGCTGGCTGTGGTAAAAAGCCGTTACGGCAAAAACCCAAGCGATTACGAACGTTACTCTGTGCTGGCGGTGACCAGCATTTACGGCGTGGATATTCTGGCAGACAACGCACAGGAATGCCGGGAACGGCTTTTTGCGCTTTGGGATGAGGAATATACCGCCGTTGTAAAATCGGCAGCCAACCCGCAGTGCCGGGAAGCTGTGCGGTATATTCTGCAAAAGAACATCCTGTGCGGCGATGCGCTGACCATGGAGCAGTCCGACGGCAGTCCCATCGTATTTGCGGAGTGGAGTTTTCCCACCGGCAACTTTATCAAACGGCGGGACTACCGGCTGGATGTCCTGCTGAAAGAAAACACTGACAACGATGCCTATTCCGACCAGCTTTCCCTGTTTGCCGATGAACCGGACGGCACGGAAAACTGGATGATCGACCCAATCACCCATGAAACCATCCCGCGTCCCCTTCGTGAATACCAACCGGTGGATTACAGGAGGGTGCAGGAAAATGGCTGACGTTTATCAGAATCTTTATAACCCCGATGTGCTGTCCTGCCTTGCCAACTTGTCCAACGATGAGGTGTTCACCCCACCAGAGGTAGCAAATCGGATGCTGGACCTTCTACCGCAGGAGCTGTTCCGCAGCCCGGACACCACATTCCTTGACCCTGCCTGCAAATCCGGCGTATTTCTGCGGGAAATTGCTAAGCGGCTGCTGGTGGGGCTAGAAAATGAAATTCCCGATTTGCAACAGCGAGTGGACCACATCTTCCACAAGCAGCTCTTCGGCATTGCCATCACGGAGCTTACCAGCCTGCTTTCACGCCGCAGCGTGTACTGCTCCAAATATCCCAACAGTAAATATTCTGTTTCCTACTTTGAAAACCCAAGCGGTAATATTGCGTACAAACGCATACAGCACCGCTGGAAAGATGGAAAATGCGCCTTTTGTGGTGCATCCAAAACAGAATATGAACGCGGAGAGGAATTGGAAACTCATGCCTATGAGTTCATCCACACCATCCGCCCTGAGGATATTTTTAAGATGAAATTTGATGTGATTATTGGAAACCCGCCGTATCAGCTAAATGATGGAGGCGGAAATGGAAAAAGTGCGCGTCCAATCTATCATTTGTTTGTTTCAAATGCAAAGAAACTCGAACCTAGATATTTAACAATGATCATTCCGGCAAGGTGGTTTTCGGGAGGTAAAGGGTTGGATGATTTCAGAAGAGAAATGTTAAACGATAAACGTATAAGAGAGATTGTTGACTATGATAATTTCAGGGAAGTGTTTCCGGGTGTTGATTTGGCTGGAGGTGCGTGCTATTTTTTGTGGGATAGAGACAATCCGGGTGACTGCGAAGTAACAAATATAAGCGGCGGAAAAAGAGATGCGATAGTGCGGCCGCTGGATGAATATGAAATTTTCATTCGGCAAAATAGGGCGGTGAGCATTGTCCGAAAACTTCGGAAGTTCACCCAAGCACAAAATTTGAGTAATCGTGTCTATTCGAGAATGCCGTTTGGCATTCCATCGACATACCAACCGCAAAACGAGGGTGTCCCTTGCTATTTTACTCAAAAAATCGGGAAAAAGTATGTCAAAAAGCAAGACGTTACAGATTCTGCAAATATCCTTAATAAATGGAAGTTGTTGGTACCAAAAGCGCCAATCGCTGGGCAAACAGACTTTTCAAAACCGGTTGGATTCTATTATGAAGGCAATACCATTATTGCAACACCCGGTGAATGCTGTACGGAATCTTGGCTTGCAATAGGTGCATTTGATACGTTGGCTGAAACCGAAGCATACAAAAGCTACATGTTCACTAAAACTGTCCGATTCCTGCTATTGCAAACTGTTGTTTCACAAAACATTTCCAAGAAAAACTACTGCTTTATTCCAGACCTTGGAAAATATTCAGGGCAATACACGGATGAAATGCTTTGCAATATGTGGAGTATAACACCGGATGAATGGGCTTTGATTGACTCCAAAATTTCGGCGATAGGTGGTGACAACTGATGCCCACGATGGACTTTTTCCCGCAGCGTCCACCGGTTAGCCCTAAAGTTTACGCCTACGAGCTGATTGGGGTGGCATCCCACAGGGGCTACATTAAGGTCGGCTACACCGAGCGGGATGTGGATACCCGCATCCGGGAGCAGACCCACACCGTAGCCGTACCCTACCGGGTGCTGGAAACATGGCCCGCCATGCGCAGCGATGGTAGTTGCTTTACGGATAAAGATCTCCATGCCGTGCTGCGCCGGAAAGGACTACGGCAACTGAACGAGGGCGAGGACCGAAATGAATGGTTCCGCTGTACCGTCAGCGATGTAAAAGCTGCCGTTTATGCGGTACGCAACCGCACCGAAAACGTGGAAAACCGCACCAACGATTTTTCCATGCGCCCGGAGCAGAAAGATGCAGTGGATAAGACCGAAGCCTATTTCCGCTCGGCAGCCGCCGAGGGCTACCCGAAGTTTTTGTGGAACTGCAAAATGCGGTTTGGTAAGACCTTTGCCGCCTATCAACTGGCAAAGCGGATGGGCTTCAAGCGGGTGCTGGTGCTTACCTTCAAGCCCGCCGTGGTCAGTGCGTGGCAGGAGGACCTGAACACCCACAAGGATTTTGAGGGCTGGCAGTTTATCTCCCGCACCACGGAATTGACCTACGAGACCGCAGACCAGAGCCGTCCCATCGTCTGCTTTGGCTCGTTCCAAGACTATCTCGGCGTGGACAAGACCACCGGCACTATCAAGGGCCGCAATGAGTGGGTACATACCATCAACTGGGATCTGGTCATTTTCGATGAATACCACTTTGGCGCATGGAAAGAGAACGCCAAGAAGCTGTTTGAACAGGACGATGAGGACGACTACGACTCCGAGAATATGGAGCAGTACAGCCGTGCCGACGCCTACGATGAAACATGGCTGCCTATCACCACCGACCATTACCTGTATCTGTCCGGCACGCCCTTCCGTGCCCTCAACTCCGGCGAGTTCATTGAGGAGCAGATCTACAACTGGACCTATTCCGATGAACAGCGTGCCAAGGAAAACTGGCAGGGAGCGCACAACCCCTACGCCGCTCTGCCCCGGATGGTCATGATGACCTACAAGATCCCGGAAAGCATTCAGCAGATCGCGAAACAGGGCGAATACGATGAATTTGACCTGAACGTGTTCTTTTCCGCCAAGGGGAAAGGCCGGGACTGCCGTTTTGTCTACGAGGATTATGTGCAGAAGTGGCTGGACCTGATTCGGGGTTCCTATCTGGAAACCACCGTGGACGAGCTGAAGCTGGGAGCCAAGAAGCCCGCTCTGCCCTTTGCGGACTCTCGTCTGTTGAACGTGCTGCAGCACACCCTGTGGTTCTTGCCCAACGTGGCATCCTGCTACGCTATGGCAAACCTGCTGGCAGATAGGAAAAACACCTTCTACCACGACTACCGGATCAATGTCTGCGCCGGTACGGAGGCTGGCATTGGTGCTGCCGCATTGGAACCAGTACAGCGTTCCATGGGCGACCCGCTGGAGACCAAGACCATTACCCTTTCCTGCGGCAAGCTGACCACCGGCGTGACGGTGAAGCCGTGGACAGGCATCTTTATGCTGCGGAACCTCTCTAGCCCGGAGACCTATTTTCAGGCTGCATTTCGTGTGCAAAGCCCTTGGGAAGTGACCACGGACAAGGGGCAGAAGGAAATCATCAAGAAAGAGTGCTATGTGTTCGACTTTGCGCTCAACCGTGCTCTGCGGCAGATCTCCGATTATAGCTGCCGTCTGAACATCCACGAGGGCAACCCGGAAAAGAAGGTAGCGGAATTTATCAACTTCCTGCCGGTCATTGCCTATGATGGCAGTTCCATGCGGCAGATCAACGCCGGGGATATTCTCGACATTGCCATGGCTGGCACCTCTGCCACCCTGCTGGCAAAGCGCTGGGAAAGTGTGCTGCTGGTGAACGTAGACAACGAGACCCTCTCCCGCCTCATCGCCAACAAGGATGCTATGGATGCCCTGATGAAAATCGAGGGCTTCCGCAGCCTGAACTCGGACATCGAAACCATCATCGCCAAGTCCGAAAAGGTGAAAAAGGCGAAGAAAGAAGGCACCAAAGACCTTACCCCGAAGCAGAAGAAGGAGCTTTCAGACGAGGAAAAAGAGTACAAGTCCAAGCGCAAACAGATTCAGGAAAAACTCATCAAGTTTGCCACCCGTATCCCGGTGTTCATGTATCTGACTGACTACCGGGAGCGCTGCCTGAAGGATGTTATCACGCAGCTAGAGCCGGGCTTGTTCAAAAAGGTCACCGGTCTGTCGGTGAAGGACTTTGAACTGCTGGTTTCACTGGGCGTATTCAACGATTCTCTGATGAACGATGCCGTGTATAAATTCAAGCGGTACGAAGATGCCAGCCTGAGCTATACCGGCATTGACCGTCACGAGGGCGAGGATCGTGGCGGCTGGGATACGGTGCTTTCGGATGCCGACTACAACAAGATGTTCTCCCTGCAACAGGCATCTATGGAAGCCCCTGCGCCCGCCCCGGACGACCTGCCCGCAAAGCCTTATTTCACCCCGGACGAGGACGAGCCGAAACCGGCTTCCGCAAAAAATCCTGCACCACAGCCCACGAAACCTATCATCAGCTATGGCGGGTTTACGCCCAAAATCAACACATCACAAAGCACACAGGCTTCCAGCAGCAGAATCCACAAGCCAAGCAACAGCTATACGCCCCGCCCAGCTTCCAGCACCCCCGGCAGCTTTACACCCCGCCCGGTGAGTTCGAGTGGCAGCATTGGAGCTGTAAAGCCGAACTTTGGTCTGAACAGTCAGTCTGCCGCTCAGCCAAAGCCGCAGGTCAAGGTAGACGTTTCCAAAATTAAGGTCGGTGTCAAGGTCAAGCATAAGGCGTTTGGCGTTGGCACGGTAGCAGCCATCCAGCCCGATATAGTCACGGTACGCTTTGGCGGCGTGGAGAAGAAATTCCTGCTGCCTGCCGCAATTGTGCAGGGGTATCTGACGCTGATAGAAGAGTAAAATCAGATTACAAATCAACAAAACTCCGGTTTGCGCTGAACGCACCGGAGTTTTGTTGATTTATAGCGATAAATGGCATATAATTGATTCTATCAGACAGACAGCGTATGACAGAAAGGAGCCATTATGCGTATCCAAATTGAGAATTGTAATGTGATTGATTCCGGCTCAATAGATATTGAACCCCGTAAGCTGAATATTAAATATGCCATCAACGGAACCGGAAAATCCACTATTGCAAAAGCAATCCAAGCGAAAGTCACTGGTAATGAAGATGGGCTAAAACAATTACTGCCATTCCGGTATGAAGGAGATGCCGATGAACATCAACCCAGCATCTCCGGATTGGAAGATTTTCACAGTGTCCAAATTTTCAACGAGGATTATGTAAATCAGTATGTCTACCAGCCCGACGAGCTGATAAAAGATAGCTTTACAATTTTTGTTAAAACACCTGATTATGACAGGAATATGGCGGAAATCACCCAATTGCTAGAAAGTATTAGTCAAACATTCCAATCTCATCCTGAACTTGACCAATTGATTCAAACACTAAATCAATTTGTAGTTGGTTTCGGGAAGGCCACCCAGCGTGGACTCTCTGCAGCAAGCCCGATAATGAAAGGTCTTGGAAGAGGAAATATGATTCACAATATTCCTCAAGGGCTGGAATCGTACGCTCCTTATTTACAACATACAGAAGGTGCCAAAAACGTCGCGTGGATCAAGTGGCAATTAAGCGGAAACGATTATTTGGAAATGGCTGATCAGTGTCCTTATTGCTCCGGATCAATTGAAAAAACTCGTGAAAAGATTAAGCGAGTTCGCAATGTTTATGATGCGAAATCTATTGAACATCTGGACCATCTTATAGAAGTATACACTGCGCTTATGCCATATCTTCCAGAAGATGCTCAACGACAACTGCAAACAATATTAAACAATGCATCGAATATAACTGATGACCAAAAGCATTTTTTACAAGCAATCAAGAATGATGTTGATTGCTTGTATCAAAAGCTATGTGATCTGAAGTCCATCGGTTTCCGTAATCTAAAAGATGTAGCTCAAATTGAAAGTACTCTGCGAAATAAGAAGATAGATCTTCCTAATTACGCTAATCTCAATTCCGATTTAATGCGAAGCAAAACAAACGTTTTAAATACTACAATAGATGGTGTACTCAATAGAATTATTCAGCTTCGTATAAAAATTAGCCGTCAAAATGCTTTGATTCGGAACATAATTTCAAGAAACCAAAAAGAGATTAACGATTTCTTACGATATGCAGGGTATCATTATACTGTCAGCATAGAAGAATCTGAAGGTAAAAATTACAGGCTGCTTTTGCACTATGAAGATCATCGTGAAGCCATCAATGCAGTACAAGCACACCTCAGCTATGGCGAAAGAAATGCGCTGGCGTTGCTTCTGTTTATGTACAGTATAAAACGTGAAACACCAGATTTGGTTATATTGGATGATCCTATTTCTTCTTTTGATGGAAACAAAAAATTTGCAATTGTCAATATGCTTTTTAAAGAGCCTGGATATCTACGAGGAAAGACTGTACTTCTTCTAACCCATGAATTCGGAACGGTGGTTGATATGGTTCACACTATGAAACGAAACTTTGGTGCTGTTTCGACTGCTGCTTTCTTATCAACACGAAATGGGGTACTTCAAGAGCAGCAAATTCACGCGGATGACATTAAGGCATATCCAGCTATTGCAGAAAAAAACATTGCAGAATCAACCGATCCCTTAAATAAACTTATCTATTTGCGTAGGCTCATGGAGTTTGAAAACAACAAAAACGATGCATGGCAGTTACTTTCTAATGTTTTTCACGTAGGCGATGGCACACGAGAAGCTCCGATGAAATGCATCGGCAACGGTATCGAAATTCCCATGACCCCGGATGAAGTTCAAAAAGGAACTGAAGATATAAAAAAATACATACTTGATTTTGATTATCAGATGGCATATCAACGCATGGAAGATCAAAATTTACTGATATCTTTATACGATTCAACTGAAGCAAATTATGAAAAGCTACAAATCTATCGACTCATTTTCATTGGGAGACCAATGAATGTAGTAGTTCAAAAATTTGTTAATGAAACATACCATGTTGAAAACGATTATATGTTCCAGCTCGATCCTCGAATCTATGACACTGTTCCGCAGTACATTGTAGACGTGTGCAACCAACCAGCACGAAGTGGGCAACCCCGCCGTGAGGACCTTCGAGGAGCTGAAGCTCCCCGCGGAATTGCAGCGCAACTGCCGGGAGTATGTCCGGTGGGTGCAGTCGGTCGCGACGACCTACCTGATCTTCGACGACAGCAATTTCAAGCACTGGCTCAACGCCCTGCGCGCCTACCGGGAGATGCACCTGATTTCGCAGGAGAGCGTTCGCGTGCTCCGGGACGAACTCTTCGCCATGCTCGACGAGATGGAGACGGTGGCGGTCAAGGGGGAGTTCGAGAACGGCAACAGGATCTTCCTCTATCTTTCGGACATCGACCTCGAGTCGTCGTACAGCTATGTCACGACCAGCAGACACCAGGCCGTGAACATCGGAATGTTCTCGCTGAACGGACTGCGGACGCCCGATCCGCAGATGTACGAATACGTGAAGAAATGGATCAAGACCCAGAGCCGGTTTTCGACGCTCATATCCGGCAGCGGAGAGCTGCGGCGCATCCACTATTTCAAGCGTCAGCGCGAGATCGTCGCCCAGCTGGGCTGACGCCCCGTTCCCGATGCGGAGTCTCTCCGGCGGGCACGAAAGGAAAGGGGAGGGTTTCACACCCCTCCCCTCGAAGCCTCCGGATGTGCGGAACATAGTTGCGTCACTGTCAAGCAATCCTTCCAACTTCTGTGGGCGTCACTACATGCAAACTGAATTCTTCATAGCCCCTTTCGGTCGGCTTTCGGACGGCTGTGTTCCGGGCGGACGGCTTTTACCTGAACGGGAAAAA
>OGZG01002436.1_pt1 | contig 12555 bp, 13 predicted proteins | sample 1576781 | NCBI WGS metagenome assembly OGZG01 (sample SAMEA3541502, study PRJEB24748) | human gut metagenome | biome: human gut; feature: human-associated habitat; material: faeces | place: China | collected 2012 | reverse complement strand
CGCATTATATCCCACAGCCGCAAACACACTGAACCGCTCAACAACACCAAAATATTCTTTCGGTACGATATTCATTCCAAGTGCACCAACTAACATCATTCCCAGAGCAATTCCTGCAAACACACCGAAGCTTCGATATTCTTTGCTCTTTGCTCCAGCTATGATAAGCATCACAAGCGAAACGATGGATAGCAGTACAACTAAAATCGTTGAAAGAATATGCATTTTATCCTGAAATGTTCCTGCATAGCCACTGTCACTTAATGGAAACATGGAAAATCCCACTGCCGATATCCACTCCATTGCGGTAAACAGATAAATTCCGCTTCGTAATAATCTGCTTCCTTTTCCCTGTATCCCTGCGCAAACCATCATGGCACAGATTAAAGTGCAGATATTATACAGGCTGCTAAGCTGATTCCATAATCCAAGAGACGGAGCATTCGATGCACTTAGGTCACTGACCGCCTGTGCCATCCAGTTATATCCCGGATAGTCAATTGGAGAAAACACAACCGCCACTGTGTAAGAAAGTAATGCCACAATTCCAAGCAGTCCACAATAATTCATAAAATTCTTTTTTCTCATGTTAATCACCAGCTTCCACTTGATTCTCCGTACAAAACCATTTCAGATATTCATCCAGAAGATTTTTGGGTTCTTCATCATATCCATACTTCTGATCCAGTTCATAATCCATCAGTCCATGAACTGTCATTGCAAAGCTGACCGCACTCATATCTGCATTATCAAAGTGAAGCAGCTTATGTATCTCCATTGCATAAAATAGCTGTTTTGTTGCAATGATCATTCTCTCAGTTTCTTCCGCAACGATTCTGGCTGCCATCGGCTGAATACTTCGTTCCGAGTAAATCACCTTATAGAATGTCAACATCTGCTCCTGATGATTCATATTGATATATCCCTGCACCACACCCTTCAGTACTTCATAAGCTGTTTTTTCAGAAAAAAGTATGCTGTAATCCACAGGCTTGATGTTTGCATTTTCCTTCGATTTGTCTCTTAGGAACTGATACATTGCCTCCACTATTTCATCCTTGGATGAAAAGTGCTTGTAAAGCGATGGCTTTTTTATCCCTATCTTATCAGCAATCATGCTCATGGAAACACCCGCAAGTCCTTTTTCAGCGGCTAACTCTAACGTTGTCAGAATGATTTCCTCTTTTCTGTTTGTGCCCATTGTCATTCTCCATTAAAATAATCATTTAATAGCCTGCAAGCTATCGTTCGTTAGCTTTATAATAATACATTCACAGAGAATATGCAAGTCCTTTTCAATAAAGCGAATGCTATACTGATTGACTTGCATATTATAAGCTCATCTCTCTAATTGTCATTTTCTTTATTAAGATACAATATGGCAAATAGCACCATTAATCCAAGAAGTACCCATGGCAATGCAGCCGAAATAAAATCAATGAACGGATTGTCGTCAAATACATTCCCAAGAATAATCATAACAACACCGATTACAATAGATATCCTTTCCTGCTAATTCAACCTCCTGTTCTATAGTTCTAACATAATGCAGGCATAAACTTAGCAAACAGATAAAGCCCATCATCTCCTGCTAAAACTTCATGTGGTATCTTTGCTGGCATAATAGATATTACACCTACCTCATATTTTAACTCAGTTCCATCATTTATACATACTCCCGTGCCAGCAATAACCTCATGCGTTTCAAGCTGGGTTTCATGAATATGATTTTTGATAGCCTTACCTGGTGCAATTCTGACAAGATGATAACTGAACTGACCTCCAGTTTCTTTCCCTGTAATAATATGCTTCAATTCCACACCCTCAAAAGTCGGATGTTTATACCACTCAATCTGATCAAACTTAATTATCTTCCCTGGAATTGACAGGTTTCCAATGTTAAATGCTTCAAATACATCTTTATTCATAGAATTGTCCTCTCTTTCTTTGTTTATGAAGCAATTCTACATTCTTCTTATTTGTTTGGCTTGGATAAAATTGCGGATCTTATATATTCTTCCGGGGAAATTCCTACCTGTCTCTTAAATACTCGGCATAAATGGCTCTGGTCACAAAAGCCAACAGCTGCAGCAACATCTACCACCTTCATTCCTCTTTCTAGTAGTTCCTGTGCCTTCCTAATACGACATTGAAGTTGAAACTTGTGTGGTGTTAATCCATTTTCGCTAGCAAATTTTCTAATCATATGATATGAACTTATGTGTACTTTTTCAGACATATCAGCAATGCTAAGTTCCAATTCTGGATTTCCAATTATTTCTCTCCTAATAATATCAAGTTCTCTATCTATATTATCTTCTTGCGGGAAACATATGCTTATCATAGAATAAGTATCTGTTACCGGGTAAATTGAATGTGGCAAATTAACAGCCACAGAAAATATTTCTCCCTCATTGCAAAAAAATTCCTCTTGGTCAATTTTCACCCCAACTGTTCCCTCTGTTACAATACCGAATATAAAATGACCTATATGTGTATGTTCTGGGTAAGCAATATTTACTTTCTCATAACTAATAGTTTCAATACCTGTAGAGAGATCTCTTATATATTCAAGCTTATTCATGCTATCACCCTTCAGTTTATATAAATGAATTTATAAATAGGCAAATCATAATATTAAAAATTTCTTACTGTAATATAACCCAACAGAAAAAAATAAAGATTTGATGAAGATTTATTCCCGTATGGAATAAACCATCAATTGAATATCATTATCAGAACTCGGCTTTCCACTGAAATCAGCAAAGCTGTTACAAATACGAAGTCCTAATTTACCGAATATCTCCGTGATTTCATCCAAACTATATAACCTTATAGGATTTCCTTCTTTCATTTCAGGCTTATGCTCTGGATATTCAGATGCCATACGATAATATTCCTTGCCAGCTCCCCATTGTTCTAATCGCATAATTCTCCCTTCTCTCTAATACGTTCCCTATATAAGACCGCTAATACTTTTTTCAAACCGCTCTTTTATTCTTGTTTTATCCTTTGCTCCATCATACAGACTATAATAGAAAAACATGATGGAATAGAACATGGTTGCTTTTTTATCTGCCTCCACAACACTCATGCTCTTGAATAAATCCTTCACATATCCTGCCGGACCGGACACAATATACTGCTGATACAATGCCTGCATCTCCTCATTCCGAAACTGCTCTAACGTAAGCATCTTTCGAAATGACGATGCAAAATCATTTTCTGTCCAATACGAAAACATAGATTTACTGTATTCCATGAAATTGTCCGTAGAAATCTCTTCATACTGTTCAGGTTCATTTTCCTTTTTATCAGCAGGCATATCATGTGATTCTGCCTGTTCGCCATCCCCCTGCTCCATCCGCTTTACGATATGGTCAAAGATATCTCTTTTACTCTCAAAATGTCTGTACAATGCACCTTTTGTCATGCCAAGCTCACCCGCAATCTGACTGACAGAAACTGCTTCATATCCATCTCTCGCAAATAAATGTAATGCAACAATCAATATATCTTCCTTTGTAGTTTTTGACATACCCAAACCTCCTTTCCCATAAAATAAACGACCGTTTACATTTTAATTATAGTAAACGACCGTTTATTTGTCAAGTCAGATATTTCTAAACACTTTTACATAATTTTGTTTATGACTGTTTTGTCTTTAATGGAAAACAGATGTCAATCTCCATATAACCATCTTCCTCTATCTTCCGATAAATATCAATAATCGGTCGCTCATCTATCTCATTTCCTGTCTTAGACAGCCATCTGCAAAAAATCTCCTGATATACCATAAACAGAAGCTGCGGCACTCCCTTAAAATGATACACTGCATACTTTCCGCCCTCGAAATCATGGAGCAAAATCTCTTGGTGAGCTTTTAATGCCGGATGGTCTGGTATAACGGTCTGACACAATTCATACATACAGCCATCCTCATCTGTAATGGATGGATCATCAATCGTACAGTCAATATACAGTGTGTCTTTTGTTGCAAGATACCTGTACTTTTCAATAAAATCACACCATTCATCCGATATGTTATGATAATTTCCTTTTTTACGCTCATATAACACTGTAAAAGATTCAAGATATTCTACCGTAATTTTACTTCCGGCATCATCCAGATCGTCCAGTGTCATACCATGGGAAAAAGAGCTGTCCTCCACCATCTGTTCGCTGCTCCTGCGGTAATCTGCCGGAGAAATATCCAGATGTTTTTTAAATGCGGTAGCAAAATTAGACGAAGAATAACCATAAGTCTCACCTATCTCCGTAATACTTCTTTCCTTCTCCACCTTCAGACGCCATGCACTACGCTCTAAGCGTACTCTTTTGATAAACTGATAAAGAGCTTCATCTGTATCTTCCTTAAACATCCGTGTCAGATGATATTTGGAATAGGAACAGTATTTTGCCACATCCTCAACGGTAATATCCTCATCAATATGCTCAAAAATATAATTGATTGCCTGATTGATCACAGCTTTTCTTATGGTAATGCTCTCTTTATCTTGCATTTTCTTCCTCTTTGTTCTTTCTCACCTGCCTGCGAATCAATACAAATGTGACGATTGACGTCAGTGTTTCCGCACAAGGTGATGTCATCCACACTCCATTCATTCCAAAGATTGCCGGAAATATCAGTATAAATGCCAGCAATAGTACGATCCCCCGCAGCGATGAAATAATCGCTGATGATTTTGCATCACCACAGCTTGTAAAATACATGGAGCCTGTCACATCATATCCCATAGCAAGAAATGTAATTGCATAGATGCGAAAACCGGTTGCTACCATATCTGCAATACTGTTACTGCAGCCAAATATTTCAGCATATCTTTTTCCTGCTATAAAAAAGCTAAGTGCAGTCAATGTTCCGATTGCCAGCAAAATCCGGTTTGTTATACTGCGAATCTTAGTGGCTGTCTCTTTTTCTTTGGCACCCCAGCAGATGCTTACAATCGGTGAGATTCCCTGTCCAAATCCAATACAGACCATACTGTATCCATATACAACAAACCCCAGAATTGTGAAAGCTGCTACTCCGTCTGCTCCCACATACTTCATCAGTACATAGTTAAATGCGAACATAGAGATTGCACTTGCCATCTCCCCGATAAATTCAGAAGAACCATTCAGAATCATCTCTTTACCGATTGCTCTGTCAAAGACAAAACGCCTGAATCTGACAATGGTATCCGGCAGAAAGAAAAACATAAGCTGTGCCAACACCGTTACCAACTGCACCAGCAAAGAACCTATTGCACTTCCTTTCACTCCCAGTTCCATCCTTGCGACAAACATATAATCCAATACTACATTCAATATACATCCGGCGATACTCACCAACATACATAACTGTGGTTTTCCATTCACCCGGATAAACATTCCAAGTATTGTTCCCAGCACCATAATAGGATAGGTAAACAACATAATCCTGTAATAGTCTGTAAAATAACCTGATAATTCACCATCTGCTCTTAAAAATCCAAGTATCGGTGTAAACAGCACAAATACTGCTAACGATAGAATAACACCAATTACGACCGCTGTAACCATAGTCTGTGAAAACACCTCAGATGCTTTTTGTCTTTTTTTTGCTCCTAAGAGCCGTCCACTGATGACAGAGCCACCCACACCTACACAAAGTCCTGCTCCCAAATAAACATATAGGATTGGTAGTCCAAGATTGATTGCTGCCAGTGCATTGTCTCCCACATAATTTCCTGTAAAATAGCCATCTGTAATCGTTATTACCGTCTGTAACAGCATTGCAATAATACTTGGGATTGAAAACTGAAGTATTGTTTTCAACTTATTTTCTTTTAATTGTCTGATATCCATAATTGCATCTCTCCTTTACAATGACCTATTATAGAGACTCAATTACGCATATGCTTCTGAATTCGTGCTATTGTTCATTTTGTTTTTTCTGTCTTTTCTTTGCCTGAATAGTCTATATCATTTTGATTGAATTGCTTTCAATTCGATATACCCTCTTTCGCCCCGAGGCTCCAACTGAATACGTGGCTTTGTTTCATCCCATACATATCCGATTATCGATGGGTCGTATCGTTCCATTGCAAGTTGCACCGCTTCGATTGCTTGGCAATATTCCCCCTCCTTGAACGGTTCTCCCTGAAACATCAAGTATTTTGCCGCAGGCAAAGTGATGACATCAAACCCATCCGGGATAATACCAGTATAGTCCATTGTTACTTCAACACCCTGCACATATTCAGATGTGTTCAGTTCCCGATATTTCTCTGGCAACCACATACAAACCGGTTCTCCGCAAAGAGATTTCATGCTGGTGAGAATACCCCAGACATCGCAGCCTACCTCCTGACAATAACTCCAATACTCTTTTGCTGTTCTTCCTCGCTTGATAATAGCCTTACGCTCGGGCTTCTCAACTACTTGAACAAAGACGCTTGCGATATGTTCCATTGATTTTTGCTCCTTCCATAGTGTTTTGAATTTAACGCCGTAGGCGGTGAAAAGTGGGAGTGGAATAGGAGCTTTTGCATATTCATAAGGATTGCAGCCGAACTCGTTGCGAAATGCCCGTTGATACCCGTCGACGCTGTCATAGCCGGCATCGTATGCTATATCAATCACTTTGCACTGTTCGTCACGCAGGCGCAATGCTGAACTGGACAATCGAAGCCGCCTGATGTATGCTGCAGGTGTAAGCCCTGTCAACTCCTTAAATATTCGCGCGCAATAAAAAGGAGAGTATCCGGCTGTGCAAGAAAGGTCGCAGAGAGTGATCTTTTCTGAAAGATGCACTGCGATATAGTCCTGCATTTGTTGAACTGCCAAAACCTTTTCCGTCACTTTATCATTACCTCCTGACGAAGCCATTATAGCTTAAGGATAGAAAGCATTCTCGACTTTTCTTGCACTTCTTCAAATTTCGGTTTTCTTTACTGCATACACATACCCAATACCATTAGGCGACCTCATCTGATATCCTGAATTTGCCTCATTGTATTTCTTAAAATATCTATCAGTCATTTTCTCAGCATCCAAATGCTCTATCAGTTCAAATCCATACTTCCGCTCAAATCCAGGGCAGAAAAAGTCTATCCCATCAGACATACTCTTTGCTATCTGATGGTAATCCTCTCCAAGCAGTTTTTCCGCAATATCATCTGTAAAAATGTGAATGCTGTTATTTTTATAATGATAAGCCCTTGCAAAACAGCTTACCTTTGCTGTCATATTGTCCATTCCAATCCCCCTCGTATTACCCAAATAGTATTTTCGCAGCTGACTCTAACCGTCTTCTTTCCTCAGTATCATCATATCCGTTCCTTCGGTCATCAATCCCTTTCACTACATCCAGATAAAACAGACCACTCCGATTGCAGTATAAATAGATTTTCTTCACACCATTCTATTTCAGCGTATGAATATCCTCAACCTACGGAGAGTAGAGTTCGAATTTGCTCATTTATTTTTCCATCCCATCCAGAAGCTTTATAAACCTTTTATCATTCATCTGCTCATTCGTAAGGTATTCTCCATTATAAAACAATGCATAGGTTGTAACCGGTGTCGGAGCATTCTGCGCTTCTTCTTTCGTTTCCAGTCTGATTGCCTGAAACGGAATCTCTCTTTCCTTGGCAACTTCAAGAAGCATCGGAACATATTTTGCATTAAACGGACATTGATCGGTATAGTACAATACATAGCCTGCCTGCTCAATGTGTGGATGCTTCGCACACTCCTTAAATTCAGGCTTAGCCGCATCCAAAGAAAAAGGCAGATACCAGAGCTGAATACCATTATCTGCTTCATCGCAGACCGTAAAGTCCTTATATTTCAGGAACTTCGGATCTGCCAGAAAAGGCTTTTTCTTAGCGGCTGACAGGATACAGATTCCCTTTTTTCCCTTCGCTTTGCTGTCTTCTATACAGGCATTCAGTAAATCATTTGAATAACCATTGCCTTTGAAAGAACCAGCCACCCACAGACAGTCAATATACATATAACCCTCTGCCATGATTGGATTCCATGCATTTTCTGCCGGAATATACTCGATAAAGCATTTTCCACGCTCTACACTCTTGAGAAATACCAATCCATCATCAAATCGCTCTTTCAGCCAGTTTTTCTTTGATATTACCTGTATATCCTTGTTGCTTGAAATCGCACAGCAGATATGCTCTTTTTCAATATTTTCTTTCGTCACTCTTATATATTCCATGGTTTTCCTCCCTATTCTTAAAATTTAAATCGTCTGACGCTGATTCTGATACGGATTCATCAAGTAATGTGTTCACAGATGTATTTAATTCGTCTGCTAATACAATATCTATTTCCCACTTTTCTGTTTTGGTGCTGGTAACTCCGCATACATAGCATCAAACAATCCGGTCAGGAATTTCTTATTATCCACTTCCTCTACCAACAGCATCCTCTTTGCTCCATCATATGGCAATTCATACGGAGCTGTCGGCATATATCGAACAGCTGATTTTACTGGTTTCACGAGTAATCTATCATCATAGATACCACCTACGATTTTGCCTCGATAATAAATAATAAATTCTCCTTAAATTCTTATTTTTCTGAATCTTACTCCCATCTTCTTGCCCTTCGGACAAGAAGTATCCCTAATTACTTTCAATTGAATCATTCTATTCTCTTCAATTCCTTACAATTCCGCAAATCTATCACAGCCTTTTGTTTTAAGCCAAATATACAATGTCAGACCAAGCACAACATTTGCTACTATAAAAATCCCTATATAGAGCATATATCCCAATGTATAACCAGGAAGCACCATATATCCGATAAACAGAAGTGCTGTATATCCAAATCCACCAAACATTGTAATCATCACAGAAGCACTCTGCTTAATCGGTGTAAGCTCATTCGTCCAGGTAAGCACCGGCTTTATCACTCCCATAAATAAACCAAATACCGCCATTACAAACATGAAGGACAGTACCTGCAGAATCATCATCACAAACTGTCCGATTTTAATTGGGCAGACTACTGCTGTACAAATCATGCAAAGTATCACAGGTATCCCATTTAAAATAAGCTGCATATCCAGTTTCGCACGAAGTACCTGCCATGGTGTCACAGGAAGAGACTGTGCAATCCACAGACTTTTACCCTCCAACGATATCGAAGGTGCCGTCATGATATCCATGGATATAAAACCACACAGCATAATCGTAATCAGCAACATAACACTTCCATCCTGACTTCCAAACATGCCATTAAGCAACATAAATATTTTTCTTCCCTTCCATAAAAGTCCAGCCGCACATACCGGCATCAGGAACACTCCTAGTCCGCTGTTTAACATATATCCCGGACTTGATGTAAAATGCTGAAACTCCCTGAAAAGCAGTGCCTTTGTTACACTTTCCTGTTTCATTGTCTTTTTTTGATATACCACTTTGCTGAATTTTCCTGTAGCTGTTGCTACCTGTAAAAAGCTTTTTGATATCAAAAACCACATCATTAAAAATGTAACTGCAACCAGAGCAATCATTATAAGAGTGGCTTTCACATCTCCTACGCCCACACTTCCAAACGCAAAAAGCAGATATGCAGAACCCTTAATCTTTTCACCATACACAGTCAGGTTGGTAAGCAGGTCTGTAATCATATGCTGTGCCTGAAAATAAAAGAAATAGTAAGCACCAATAAATACAAGCGATACCAGTACCGTAATCATGCTTTTGTGCTTTAATTTAAGGCTTACTTTTGCAACAACATATCCAAGTAAACAGGACAGTGTCATAACAAATACAGAAATCATCAGCGTAAGAATCATTCCACCAAATATGTTTTGCGTATTAACTCCTGCTGTTACCATATATACAATCCATGCCGGAATAATAACTACTGCCGAGTACATCAGTCCCATAATGTAAACACTAAACAGTCGTGATGCAGCGATTACTGATACCGGAATCGGCATAGATAAAAGCAGGTCATTATCCTTTGCCAGATACAGACCGGAAAATGTGTTAAACACACTTCCAAATGTTCCAAGCAAAATTGCAAGAAGCCCCATAAGTGCAAAATACATCCAGCCCATATCAAGTGCTGCCATTGGGGCACATAATTTTCTTGAAAGCATCGTAAATATGCCCGCAATAATTCCTGCCATAATAACCGCAAACCATATCATAAACATGATAGTGGACAGTTTTGAACGGGCTTTATTCTTCTTTGCATCGTAAAAGTAAACACGGAAAATCTCAATTAGTTGTTTTTTTACTAAAAGCTTTAACATATTACTCCTCCAATTCCAGGAATACATCTTCCAGAGACTCATCTCCCTTGACCTCATCCATAGTTCCCTGTCTGATTAGCTTACCGCCTTTGATAATAGCAACCTTATCGCATAATTTTTCTGCAACTTCAAGTACATGCGTTGAGAAAAAGATTGCCCCGCCATTATCGCAGAACTCACGCATCATTTCTTTTAACAAGTGTGATGCCTTAGGATCAAGTCCTACAAATGGTTCATCCATAATAATAAGCTGTGGCTCATGAAGCCATGCTGAAATAATCGCCAGCTTCTGCTTCATTCCATGTGAATATGCAGCAATCGGCTGTGCCAGTTCATCTGTTATTTCAAACAAATCAGCATATTTGTGAATACGCTCTTTTCTAACCGCCGCACTGACCTTAAAAATATCTGCTATAAAATTCAGATACTTGATTCCTGTCATATAATCATAAAGGTCGGGATTATCCGGGATATATGCAATTTTGCTCTTACATTTCAAAGGCTGTTCTTTGACAGACTCACCACCTATGTAAATTTCACCTCGGTCAAACTGCAAAATTCCCACAACAGACTTTAATGTGGTTGTTTTGCCGGCTCCATTATGTCCTATAAATCCATAGATTTCTCCCTGACATATATGTAAATTCAAATCGTTTACTGCTGTTTTATCACCGTATCTTTTTGTCAGATGTTCAATTTTTAACATATCATTTTCCTCTTTTTTTAAATTCTTTTTACTCAATATAATAAATCTTTATGTACCTGTTTTTATTTTATCGTATATATTTCAATATGTATATATGAATAATACCAAGATGCATAATATGTGAACCAAGATGCATAAAAGCACAAAAAAGGACGCAGGATAATTCTCCCACGCCCAAATTACTATCTGGTTTTATCTTCTCTTACTTTTGATTACTCATCATTAGAAACAGTTAATTCAAAATGATTTCGATTTGTTTTTATAAAGCCTTCTTTTTGTAGCTTTGATATCTCTGTAGACATTGCTGCACGATCAATGCAAAGATAATCTGCAAGCTGCTGCCGTCCAAAAGGAATATCAAAGGATAGTGATGAATGTCTGATAGCTTCTGCTGACAGATATGATAATATTTTATCTCTTGTCGTTCGTTTCCCAACATGTGTAATCTTATCGTTAAGAATCAGTATCTTATTTGCCAGAACACTGACCATATTACGAATCAACTTCTGATGATGATCACATGCAGTTGGACAGGTAACGAGAAGCCTTTTGACATTTAAGAAAATAATCTCACAATTCTCATCTGCTACCACACTGATATTTAAGACAGCTCTCTGGCTTGCGGCATACGGCTCACCAAAAAAATCTCCTGCGTGACATTTTGACAAAATATTTCGATGTCCCCAGATGTCTTCTTGAATAATGAGGACGCAGCCGGACACCACAATCCCCATTACTTCGGTAATATCACCTGCTCTGAAAATATAAGAATCTCGCTTTTTAGAAATTGTTGTTGCGTTTACACAATGCAATATTGATAATATTTCATCATCAGTAAGGCCTTTAAAAAATGGACTATTTCTTAAAATAGATAAATATTTTTCCAAAATTGTTCCTCCCTGTTGGAAATCAAACATACAAGTTGTATTTATAATACTATAATTCTATCAAAAACAAAAGTTAAATTCTATTGACGGAGGTTAAAAATGATAAGAAAGATTATAAAGATTGATAAAGAAAAATGTAACGGCTGTGGTGCCTGTGCATCTGCCTGCCACGAAGGCGCCATTGATATCATTGACGGAAAAGCAGAATTGGTGAGAGAACATTTCTGCGACGGACTGGGAGATTGTCTCCCTGAATGCCCTACCGGAGCTATCTCATTTGAGGAGAGAGACGCACCTGCATATGATGAAGAAGCCGTAAAAGAAGCACAGAAAAAAATAGCTGCCAAAAACCGGGCAATATCCTCTCACTCCGGCTGTCCTGGATCTAAAATCATGCAGATCAGACGAACTGAAACATCTGAGCCTGTAAAGGCCCCTTCAACCACAGATTCAGAATCAAAGCTTCAGAACTGGCCGGTACAGATCAAACTGGCTCCTGTTAATGCACCATATTTTAACGGCTCAAAGCTTTTAATCGCAGCTGATTGTACTGCTTACGCTTATGCCGCCTTTCATCAGGATTTTATTCGAAACAAGGTAACTTTAATTGGTTGTCCAAAATTAGATCAGGTGGATTATAGTGAAAAACTGACTGCTATTATTCAAAATAACAACATTCAAAGTGTAAC
>OGZG01002429.1_pt1 | contig 12583 bp, 9 predicted proteins | sample 1576781 | NCBI WGS metagenome assembly OGZG01 (sample SAMEA3541502, study PRJEB24748) | human gut metagenome | biome: human gut; feature: human-associated habitat; material: faeces | place: China | collected 2012 | reverse complement strand
ATACGTTGGGTAAGCGGGGTTGAAGAACATCTAGCACACCTCTTCAACAAAGCGGTCGAGGCCCACAAAGCGCGAGCCCTTAACAAGTACAAGGTCGGTAGGGGCGAGAACATGCGAATAGCGGGCGATGAGCCTGTCGCAATCCGGAACTACCTGGATGCTGTCCTCGTCCATACCCATAAGACGGGCGGCGGACGCCATCTGTCGAGCGTTCTCATCGCCCACGCAGATCAGCAGCCCGGGCTTTTTGGAAGCGGCATACGCGCCGACCAGCTGGTGCAGGCGGGGAGCCTCATCGCCCAGCTCGCCCATCTCGCCCAGGATCGCCACGCGCGCGCCGCGGCACGGCAGCGTGGAGAGCATATCCAGGCCGGCGGCCATGGACTCGGGGCTAGCATTGTAGGAGTCGTCGATGACGCGCGCGCCGTTGGTAGCCAACTCAAGAAACTGGCTGTGAGGATGATTGGCAGGAATAATTCAACGAGTTCTCGGAATGTGACAGAATCGGCAGACTGTGATATGATGAGGTTGCTGCTTCAAGCAGCCAGACCAATTTGATAAGCGAGGTAACCTAAATTGAATTTGAAAGAAGTAAGCGAACTGCGCCGCCGTTTTCGCATGGATCGGAATGCTATCAGCCGTATCTATGGCTGTTTTGTCAATAGCAGCCGTGAAATCGTTTCATACATTGATGAATCCATGGGGATTCTCCCGCAGGACGAAGCAGAGAAGTACCTGAACCTGCTGAAGAAGGCTCTTTCCGGAAAACTTGGGAAGAACCTGATCGATATTATCTTCTCTACTGAACAGGTAGCTGACAGTGATGAGCATCGCCTTCTCATGGCACTGCGCGACTCGGAACTGAAAGATGGTGAGATCCGTGAGGAGTTCTATCAGAAAATCATCAACTCTCTTGACCTTGGGGACAGCAACTACCTGATCCTCCTGGCATATGACACATACGATGTCCCCCACAAGAATAAAAACGACGAGATGGATGCAGATGCATCCGATGCCGTATTCTCCTATGTTGTTTGCTGTGTCTGTCCTGTGAAGGAGCGCAAAGCGGAGTTGGGCTTCTTCCCCGGAGACAATGAGTTCCACAGCTGTGCTGGTCAGATTGTTGCCGCACCGGAACTGGGATTCTTGTTCCCCGCCTTTGATGATCGTGCGGCAAATATCTACAATGCCTTGTTCTATTCCAGAAAGACAGATGAGATCCACCAGGAAGTCATCGACAGCGTATTTCATACCACAGCTCCCATGTCTGCCGCTGAGCAAAAGGAAGCATTCCAGAATGCTCTCAGCGAAGCTTTGGGTGATGCCTGTAATATGGAACTGGTCCAGTCTATCCACGACAGACTCCGCGACCAGATTGAACAGCATAAGGAGAGCCATGCCCCCGAACCGCTGGAACTCTCCGTCAGTGATGCGGCAGCAATCCTGCGCGATAACGGTGTGGAAGAGGAGAAGATCCTTGTGTTCCGTGATAGTTGCGCCACCCAGTTCGGTGATGGAGCAACGCTGAACCCGGCCAATCTGATTGATAGCAGCCGCTTTGAAGTTAAGACCGCCGATGCGACAATTTCGGTCGATCCGGAGCATAGCTACTTGGTTGAGGCAAGGATCATTGATGGCCGGAAGTACTTGCTCATTCCCGCAGACGAGGATATTGAAGTCAATGGGTTTGGGGTTCGTGTCAAAGGCGAGTAAACGAAGACCGACTACGGAGGAATAATGATGGAATATAACAAATTGATCGCAGAGATGTCCCTTTCGGATGAGGTGGAGGGCTTCTATGTTTTGAAAGCTGCATATCCCAAGACAACCGCAACCGGCAAGCCGTTTTTGAGCGCCTCTCTGTCGGATCGATCCGGCTCCATCGAAATAAAAGTATGGGACTATTCTGGCCCCATCTCCTCTGCTGATGAAGGCAATGTTGTGAAGATCCGTGGCACTGTCTCCGAGTTCAGAGGCACCCCGCAGATTACTGTCGATCGGATCCGTTTGGCTGACGACAATGATACTTACGACCTGTCCGCCTTGGTCCCGGTGGCTCCCATTGATGTGGACACTACGATGGCAGAAGTGGAGAGACTGATCAGTTCGATTACGGATGCTGATTACAGGAAGATCTGCAGCACGATGATGGCCCGCCATAAGGAGTCCCTGAAGACGATCCCGGCCGCTAAAAGCGTCCACCACGGCTTTATCTCCGGACTTCTGATGCACACTGCGACCATGATGAAAACGGCTGATTTCCTGGCCGGCCTTTACGGGGATATCATCGATCGCAGCCTGCTTCTTGCAGGCACGTTCCTGCATGACTTTGCCAAAGAGAAGGAGTTTACCTTTTCCCAGCTCGGCCTCGTCACGGAGTATTCGGTGAAAGGACAGCTCCTTGGCCATCTCGTAATGGGCGCACAGGAAGTTGCTGCCGTAGCTTCGGAACTGGGGATCCCTGAAGACAAGTCCGTTTTGCTGCAGCACATGATTCTTTCCCATCACGGAGAGCCAGAATTCGGCGCTGCAGTAAAGCCCATCTGCGCGGAAAGTGAGTTGCTCTCCCAGATTGATATGCTTGACAGCCGGATGGAGATCTACCGCGAGACCTTGGCCGGTCTCCAGGTGGGAGAGGTGAGCAATCGCATCTTCGCTCTGGACAAAAGAGTGTTCAAACCACATGAACTGAATGGGTGACGGATATGGCTATTGGCGAGAAATATGCTCCACTTGGAAATTGGCTGAAGGAACACGGCGGAGACTTTGTTAAGCTGACTTTCGATGAGTTGAACCAGATCATCCCAATCCCTAACCACGCATATAAGAACAGACCATCCTGGGCAAATCTCTCAAACCCTGCATCCTTTTGCTCCAGCTGGATCAGTGCGGGATATGTCGTGGATTCCATTAGTTTAGAGGAGCAATGGGTCGTATTCAGGAAAGGCGAAGTACAGGGCCACACGCACCATAGTAAGCCGCCCTATCGTGTTGTGGATCAGAAAAAACTTGCTGAAGCCATTCAAGCCGGATACGAGTGCTATGACAGTATGAAGGATGATCCACATCACCGGTATCTCTCTTGGGAGTACTGCCATGAAGCGTTTCGGCTGAATAGGCGCCCGCAGATTGACGCCACGATCGACTATCTCTGCCTGCACTTGGCTTGGTATTTGGCCAGTTGGGGTATGCTTCGAAACTCTTTCCTCATGCAGAAGGATTACAAGATCCATGCGGATGTTGTCCGTTTGATTTATCAGCCGGAGTGGGATGATCTCTGGGACCTTTCTCCCGAGAAACTCTCGCAGGAGTATTATGCTGACCGCATCATGAAACTTAGCGAGAGCATTACAGAAGCTTATGTGGCGTCCGGTGCCGGCATCCCAACGGATACCTTGCTTACCAAGATCTTGCTGGGTACTGTGGGCTGCGTACCCGCCTATGATCGGTATTTCAAAAAGGCTCTTGCTGATACCGGTGCAGCACCCCAAGTATTCAGTGCGAAATCCATCCGAATCCTTGGCAACCTGTATCTTGACCATGAGGATGAGTTTGAAAAGCTCCGGAAACATTGCGGCAGCCGAATTGAGTATCCGGCAGCCAAAATCCTGGACATGTGCTTTTTTGAGTATGGCTTCCAGAGAGACGCGAGCAGCCAAGAAGACAGCGATTAGATTATTCTGTGAGGAGGGATCACTTTGGAATATGCTTTGACAGCGGATCATCACCGCGTTCACGCATTCGATGCAGCGAAGGGGAAAGAGTATTACTGTCCTGTGTGCGGCAACCAGGTGATTCCTCGCCAGGGCGAAGTCAATTCGTGGCACTTCGCTCATGTGACCTCGTGTATGGATGACTGGAAATACGATATGTCTGAATGGCACCGAGGATGGCAATCGCGTTTTCCCGAAAATGTTCGTGAGATTGTCGTGGAACACAGGGGCGAATGCCATCGTGCAGACATCTTGATGGGCGGCTATGTCATTGAGTTTCAGCACAGTCCGATTTCTGCCGGTGAATTTGAACGGCGCAATAAGTTCTACACGAGGGCCGACTATAAGGTGATTTGGGTGTTCGATGAGACCTACGCCTTTGGGAATGAGTATATCTCCAGCAGCCTGGATGATGAGAACAAGTTTGTGTGGAAGTGGCCGAATCGCGCGCTCGCTTCAGTTGTTCCTCAGCGATCCACAGATATAGCAGTCGTTCTGCAGCTCACCGAAGACCATGATGACGACGGTTGCGAATGGCTCGTGAAGGTGGAGTGGGCGATCGTAGACGATGACGGGTATGCCGACTATCGCCGATTCTTCATTGATGATGGTTTTGCGCCAGATCTTTTTACTGAAGACGGCCTACAGAACATTCTGTTGAGCAAGCGGAAGCGGTTTGATGCCTTCCTCCGTGATAACCAACCCTATGCGCCGAAGTGCAGCCGAATCAAGGGTAATCCACGAGACTGGTACATATGCCCGAAAACGCACGATTGGCATAACAACCAATGCCGGGAATGTCAGAACAATTTAATCAACGAGTTCCGGACAGGAACGGATTATAGGCAAGGAGGTCTGTTCTTCTACTGTGCTTATCCTCGCATTATCCATGAAGCGGATAAGTATGGAGAGGTGCATCTCCCATCCATTCGATTTTAAGGAGGGCTCCGACATGAAAAAGGAATATGACACCAGCGTGAAAGAGGCCATTGAACGAGTCATGAGCGTATTCTCCGAGTACATCAAAACAACTCCATACTTCGATATTGTATGGTCTGGTAAGGTCGGGTATATCTACATCAGCATCGATAGTTGCCGTGGTATTGTCGGCGACATGGACTGCCTTGTAATTGATAGCCCCGAAGAGCTTCTGGATAAGCTGCTGTATGAAATAGCAGTGGATATCATGGAGGAAGGTGGGCACGACCTAAGCCCGGAAGAAGCGTCAGCATTGGAGCGTGCTGAGGTAGCACGGCGCCTTAATGTCTATCTGGAGCAGTTGCCTGAATACCAAGACCGTATCAGTTTTGTATTCGAACGCAAGTGATCTTCAAGGATAATCTCGGTAGAATATAGCGAGGTGCATATGGCAAAGAACATCAAAAAGCGTTCAGCGAGTCATATCTATTTTGGCGTCAATAAGCTAACCGGCGAGTTGAAGCATATCTCCGAGGTGCCCAGCGGTCAAAAGTGCAACTGCATCTGTGCAGCTTGTCTGCAACCATTTGAGGCACGAAAAGGAACGCGGCGGCGCCACCACTTTGCTCATGTTTCAAATTACGAGTGTATGTATGCAAGCGAGGTGGCCATCTATAAGGCGTTTGCCGAAGCGTTGAAACAGAGTGGCTTTTTGGCGTTGCCCCCAGTGATGTTGCGGTTCCCAGCATGGCATGATCCAGAACTTTTGCAGGAAGCACGAAGAATGAAGATTGACTCTGTCGCTTTCGAGTGCGAACCCCTGTCTTATCCACCGCTGCTGCGCGTGACCATGCAAGGGACACCGTTAAGAATCCTGTTGGATTTTGACCGCTATTATGATGACGATGATAGGGTGGAACTGGCAGAAGAAGCAAAAGCGGAGGACTACTCGCTTTTGTTAATCTCCATGCCGAAGATTGACCAAGATACGGAGTTTACCCCGGATAGGCTTCAAAGCGCACTTCAAGATAACGACCGTACCGAATGGGTCTTCAGCCGTCTAGAAGAACAGTGGAAGCAAAAGTACTACGCTGTAGCGGTTTCGCCCCCGGAGCATGGAACCGGCAACCTGTGCCCGATTTCATTTGGAAAATATAAGGGCAAGTATTCTGCTCGGTGGATCGATTGTGCCCATTGTCATTTCAATGTAGCGCAGCCACCTTGCTGCCTCTGCGTTGCAGGTGCGGGAATTCAAAAGAAAGAAGACTTCAAGAGAGATTTGCAAGATCGGCTATTCGACATCGATAAGATCAGGAGAACGAATGAAGAAGAGATCCGGCTGCGTGAAGAACGAGAAAGATCTTTCGAGCGAAGATCAGTCTATACTCGTCCAACACCGTATGCTGCTAGGCCTGTGGTCCCAGCCGGTCCTACGCAAGAGGAGCTGGATGCGGAATATATCCGGATCTGCCAGAGCTATGACCCGTCCTCTGAAGAATGGACAGTGGATTGCTACAATCGGCGATGGATCATGTGTACGGTTTGCGGCCGAATTAAGCAGGATGCGCAGATGTCCTATTACGGTGGCAAGGGAGGTGCAAACCAGGGAGTCTGTGCCGATTGTTCACGAAATGGTCGTAGCTAATCCACATAGCTGGCTTGATATTATTCGCATGATGGTGTATTATTAACTTGATACTTGATAGTTTTACAGCTGCGTACTTTGGCAGCCATTTAGAGGTTCTGCCACGACAGGACCTCTTTGTTATGTGTGGGGTGTCGAGATGGATTATATGACCATAAGCGAAGCAGCAACTAAATGGAACCTATCTAACAGGCGTATTCAAACGCTTTGCTCTCAAGGGCGGATACCGGGCGCAGAGCGTGCTGGTTATTGTTGGCTCCTTCCGAAAGACGCAGAAAAGCCAGTGGATGCCAGAATAAAGAGCGGAAAGTATATCGGTTACTCCGAGAAATATAAGAAACCCGGAAAGAAGAACGCCACTGATGGGCTGGAGGGTAAATCATGAACGGCCAAGGAAAACTTCTTACTCATTATTTGAAAAACGCGGACAAGCTGATCATTCCTGTCTATCAGCGAAACTATGATTGGCGCGAGGAACACTGCAGGAAACTGTACCAGGATCTTGTTCGTACCATTCGTGATAGAAAACGTTGGCATTTCTTTGGAGGAATTGTCTCTGTTAGCGATCCTATGGGGAGCAGCTCTGATTACCTTGTGATTGACGGTCAACAGCGAATTACAACTGTTTCACTACTTCTTCTGGCTATGGCCAACCTGATTAAGGAGGGAAAAGTAATCCCCGAAGATGACGATCTATACGCTCAGATTACAAAAAAGTACCTGGTGGATGAGATCAATCCTCGGAAGCGTAAAGTCAAGCTCAAGCCTATCAAGGGCGACCAGGACGCATACGATCGCCTCTGGGGTGATCCGGCCGATTTTGATCGTTCATCAAATATCACTCAGAACTATCTCTTTTTCTACAATGAGATTCAGAAACAAGCCATTACTATCGATCAGCTTTATAAGGCGGTAGAGAAACTCCAAATAATTGACATCACACTCACACCACCAGATGATGATCCTCAACTGGTTTTTGAAAGTCTTAACTCAACCGGTCTCGAGTTAAATGAGGGCGATAAGATCCGCAACTTTGTTCTGATGGGACTTGACATCGAAGAACAAGAGCGGTTCTATGACAGCTACTGGAACCCCATTGAGAAAAACGCCGGCTATAATAAACAGAACAATTCGTATGATGTAAGTCCATTTATTCGCGACTACCTGAGCGTCAAACAGAAGAAGATCACCGGGATGAAGGATATCTATACCGAGTTTAAGGCATATGCCGAAAAAAAGCCTGGTGAAATGGAATCTATCATGGAAGATCTCCTAGACTATGCCAAGCGGTATAATAAGCTCCTGTTTGGGCATCCCAGTTTTCCAGCGAAATTGAAAGCATCCCTTTTCCGCTTGAATCGTTTTGAGAGTAGTGTCACAAGGCCGTTTCTGATGGAGGTAATGAGGCTACAGGAAGGCAGCCTTTTGACCTTGGATGACGTTGCCGAGATTTGCAGGATCGTAGAATCCTACCTACTGCGCCGTATCATTTGTGACCTGCCCTCCAATACACTCGCCAAGGTATTCCTTACAATGAGTTCCGATATCAAGCGATTTGACGGTACTTACAGTAATTTCATTGAAAAAATGAAATATGTACTAACATCTAAAAAGGAAAAAGCAGCATTCCCTGATAACGAGACTTTTGCAGATTGTCTACGAACCAAGAATATCTATGCTATGCTCCCGCGTTACAAAGCGTATCTATTTGAGCGCATAGAAAACGGTGATAGCAATGAATATAAGGATATCTATGGGCGTCTTGATAGCGGTGAGTACACAATTGAACATATTATGCCTCAGAAATTGACTCCCGCTTGGACTAGTGAGCTTGGAACAGAAGCAGAGACTGTTCATGGAGAGTGGCTGCACTCCTTGGCGAATCTGACTCTTACCGCCTATAACTCAAAATATAGCAATGCTCCTTTCAGCGAGAAAAAAACGATGGAGGATGGGTATCTACAGAGCGGTATCAGAATGACTCAATGGGTCGCACAGAAAGAACACTGGGGTCTTCCTGAACTTGAAGAACGCTGTAAATACCTTACACAGCAAGCTGTGTTGCTGTGGCCCTATGCTGATAGCAGCTATACTCCGCCACAGAAGCAGTATGAGGAAGTGTCGCTGGATGATGATATCACGCTTACCGGTCATAGCATCGTGAAGTACCGCTTCCGTGGTATTGAGCATGAAACAACTTCGTGGGTAGAAATGTACACTGAGGTTCTAAAAGAACTGCATAATGGAAATAAGGCATATCTCAATTACCTTGCCGATGCCGATGATAGCGTAGATCTGTCGATTCAGGTTACCAGATCGCCAGACGAATTCTCCAGCAGTGTAAAAATTGATGATAATATTTATATCTGGACTGGTACCGCGACTCAGTATAAAGTTAATCTGCTGCGGAAGTTCTTCGAGCAATATAAGCAGGATCCGTCCGATCTCGTATTCTTCCTCGATGATAGTAGAGGCATTGGTTCAGATGAGGAGATCGAACGCTACAAGATTCGTCGGAAGTACTGGGAGAGTGTCCTTCCATCACTTCAAGAGGCAACGGGTACTTTCTTAAATATCAGCCCATCTAAGAATAACTCTATCATGGGAGCCACGGCACGTAGTGGTGTTTACCTTTGCTGCGTAGCGAACTATGACTCTGCCCGTGTCGAAATATTTATTGATCAGGGTGATTATCAAAAGAATCGGGCGATCTATAATCACCTTGAGCAAAACCGGGATGCCATTGAGGCTGCATACGGAAAAAGCCTGCATTGGATCTGCCAAGACGATGTTAGAGCCTGCAAAGTCTACGATGAGATTAAAGAGGTCAGCATCAAAAATGAGGAAGACTGGCCAGTAATGAGCGCTTTCCATATTCAACGAGCAAAGGCCTTGTTTGCTGCGACAAAGCAGTTTCTGGCATAATTCTTATATGCATCAAGTTCTGATAATCAGCAACTATCGGAAGTTTGGAGGATAATCGCATGGCAGCAGTCTTATCGAAAAGGCAGATGACTGAAGAGGATATCAAGCTTCAGTTTATTACGCCTGCCATAACAAAAAAGTGGGCGCTTAGTCTCATTACAATGGAGACAAGAATTACAGATGGACAAATCAACTTGAGAGGAAATATGGTCTCCCGCAAGGAAGCCAAGAAAGCAGACTATATTCTTTATTTGAACGAAAGCACTCCAATTGCAATCGTTGAGGCGAAAGATAACAAGCATGCTGTCGGAGATGGGCTGCAGCAGGCAATGCAATACGCCATAATGATGGACATTCCATTTGCCTACAGTTCTAATGGTGATGGTTTTATGGAGCATGATTTCCTCACCGGAGAAGAGCGCAGCATTTCTATGGAGGATTTTCCAGCTCCTGATGCTCTCTATGCGAGATTCAAGGCTGGAGCCAACCATGGAGAAGGGCTCACGCAGCAAGAGGAATCCGTCATTCGGCAGCCGTTCTATTCAGGGCAGAATACATATCCCCCTCGCTATTATCAGCGTAACGCTGTCAATAGGACTCTTGATGCGATTGCCAGAGGTCAAGATCGCATCTTGCTGGTGATGGCCACAGGTACAGGCAAAACCTATACTGCATTCCAAATTGTATATCGCCTTCTAAAGAGCGGAATGAAGAAAAAAATATTGTATTTGGCTGATCGTAACATCTTGGTCGATCAATCAATCCAACAGGATTTTGCTCCGCTCGAAAAAACGATTCATAAAGTCAATTTTGTGAAGGACGATCCTCTTACGATTACCTCGCACGAGATATTCTTTTCACTCTACCAACAACTTGCGGGAAAAGACGATGACGATACAGAAGATGGGGATGAGACTGTCGAACGTCTTGCTCAGCTATTCAGCAAAGACTTTTTCGATCTCGTAATCGTTGATGAGTGTCATCGCGGCTCAGCCAAGAAGGAAAGCAATTGGCGGAAGATCTTGGAGTATTTCTCCTCGGCAACCCAGATTGGCATGACCGCAACCCCAAAAGAGACTAAGTATGTTTCCAACATAGATTATTTTGGCGAGCCGGTATATGTCTATAGCCTGAAAGATGGCATCGAGGATGGTTTTCTGGCGCCTTTCAAAGTCATCAATATAACGACCGACATTGGCGATGGTTGGCGCCCACGGAAAGGTCAACTTGATATTTACGGGCATGAGATCCCCGACCGAATTTATAATAACAGGGATTATGACTATAACATCATAATTGAAGACCGCATTGTCCAAGTCGCAAAAGAAATAACAGACTACCTCAAAGCGACTGATCGGATGTCCAAAACCATTGTGTTCTGCGCAACAGAAGATGCTGCACTTCGTATGAGAAATGAGCTCGCAAGGCAGAATCCTGATATGATGCAAAAGTATCCCGACTATGTTGTACGCATTACCGGCAACGATACTTTTGGCAAGGATAAACTCGACTACTTCATTTCGGTCGGGTCGAAAACGCCGGTCATTGCAACGACATCTAAGCTGTTGTCAACTGGAGCCGACTGCAAGATGACAAAGCTCATCGTTTTAGACGAGTGGATCAACTCAATGACTGAGTTTAAGCAGATTATCGGAAGAGGCACAAGAATACGCGAAAAAGATGGAAAGACCTATTTTATAGTTATGGACATTCGCGGTGTTACAGCCCTTTTTGCTGATCCTGATTGGGATGGCCCGATTGAAATTGATGAAGATTATGGGAGAGAAAAGCATGGTCCTGGCCCCTGTCCTCCTGGACCTAAACCAGATCCCGACCCTGACCCAGTTGATCCACCATATCCACCAGAAGAAAAGCCCATTGTTGATGAAAATGGGTGTCGTGTCCGCATAATCAATAAAACGGTCTCTGTGTATGATACGAATGGGAAACTCCTGCGGCAGGAGAGCATCGTCGATTACACCAAAACGAATATTATTGGTACATACGCTTCCCTCGACAACTTTATCCGGCAGTGGACATCCGAGGAAAAGAAAAAGAAGATTCAAGAATTGTTGGCCAGCAAGGGAATTGACCTTGAAGCAATGAAAGCGGATCAGCATATGAGCGATGTAGATGACTTCGATTTCATCTGCCATGTTGCCTTTGACAAAAAGCCACTTACCAGAAAAGAGAGAGCCAACAATGTGAAGAAGCGGGATTTCCTCAGCAAGTATAGCGGGGTGGCAAGAGAAGTCTTGGAAGCGCTTCTGGATCAGTATATGAATGTCGGAATCTACGAGTTAGAGCATGAAGCTATTCTGACAACTCCACAATTCGCAAAATTTGGGAAGATCCAGAGGATATTCAAGTTCTTCGGCGGCGAGGATAAGTATAACGAAGCTGTTCATGAACTTGAGAATGAATTATATGAGGCGGGTTAATCATGAGTAGTTTAACAGGTTTTGTCAAGCGCATTCGGGACATCATGTGGAATGATGCGGGAGTGAATGGTGACGCTCAGCGCATTGAGCAGATGGCCTGGATCCTTTTCTTGAAAGTCTACAATACAAAGGAAGAGGAATGGCGATATACAGATCGGCCCTATACATCAATTATTCCAGAAGAATGCCGCTGGAATAACTGGGCCGCTGATGATAAGTCGGGTAAGGCGATGACGGGCGACGCGCTTCTTGATTTTGTGAATAATAAGCTCTTCCCAACTCTGAAGGGGCTCAATGTGACTGCAGCAACACCCATCAAAAAGGCTATTGTCAAGACAACCTTTGAGGATGCGAACAATTACATGAAGGACGGCGTTTTGCTGCGCCAAGTGATCAATATTATCGATGACCTGGATTTGGATGATTACGAGGAGAGCCATGCGTTCGGGGAAATATATGAGTCCATTTTACGGGAACTCCAGAGCGCCGGTTCCTCAGGTGAATTCTATACACCTCGTGCTGTGACTGATTTCATGGCGAAGACCATTAAACCACAGCTCGGCGAAAAGGTCGCAGACTTTGCGTGCGGCACAGGCGGCTTCCTGACCAGTTGGTTGAATGAACTGAGCAAGCAGGTTGTAACGGCAGAAGACCAGCAGGAGTATGCAACCTCTATTTATGGGATTGAGAAGAAACCCTTCCCTTATACACTTTGCATCACGAACATGCTGCTGCACGGCATTGATGTTCCGATGGTGTATCATGAAAACTCACTTCTGCGGGATGTGCTTGATTATACCGAGGAAGATCAGTTCGATGTAGTTCTTATGAATCCCCCTTACGGCGGACATGAAAAAACAGAGGTCAAGAATCACTTTCCTGCAGATCTTGCAAGTAGTGAAACTGCCGACCTCTTCATTTTCACGCACCTGCACTTTGTC
>OGZG01002428.1_pt1 | contig 12585 bp, 9 predicted proteins | sample 1576781 | NCBI WGS metagenome assembly OGZG01 (sample SAMEA3541502, study PRJEB24748) | human gut metagenome | biome: human gut; feature: human-associated habitat; material: faeces | place: China | collected 2012 | reverse complement strand
GCGCTCCGGATGAATATGATGATCTCATATCAGGAACTTGTTCGCACCTTCCCTAGATTACCCCGCCTTACTGTCATGCGCTAGTTCTACGATTTCTTTGCCCGGACATGTCCGGGAGCCGATTATCCATGGTGGTTGTTCCTGCCCTGCCTGAATAACCGGCTTTAATTCTCTGTTCATCGCCCACAAAAAAAACTTATATTTAATATTTTAATTCATTCCTTCATGTTAAGTACTGACAATATTTCATAATGACAGATGCTACTGTTTGGTCAGTCATCCCCTCACTGTAATTCGTTGACACCAGATTTTCGCACCCAGGTGGAAAACGGTGTGATTCATCATCAATGATAATAAACTTGTTGACCCCCATATGTCTGGCATGTAAAAGGCACTCTCTGTACCGAACATATTCGGTATCCTTTACTTCCTGAAGTGAAGGTGTAACACCTATTATTCTGTGTCTGAATGCTACCGGAAAAAGGTATTTAAGCCCTTCTAAAGTCATTGTTTCCCTCCAACTGCTGGACACGACTATATGTAATTCTGGACATTGTTTTAAAATTTTTTCCAGTAGAGGCATTCTTTCAAATGTCTCATTCATCCTTCGATGGAGGACTCCATCAAAATCAAGATAAAGCAGGACAGTACCACCTGAACAATTGCAAGATGCTAGTTGAGGTGATCCTGTAAACTCTGGTGGGTTAATATTTTTAGAACGTCTTTTAACTATACTGTCATATAGCATAGCACTAAAGATGATAATAACAACAGCTGTTGCAAACATCACCCCACCAGCAGAAAGTGAAAACAATGCCCCTGCCATTTTCACCCCCTTTTTACATCATACTTAACTTTAAGTTTAGCAAACCCATCAAACTCTTTATTTTTCAGTTTAAACTCATCATCTATAACATTCAGCTCACCCAACGAAGCGAACGGTGATAGAGATAATTTAATATCTTTTATTACGTCCGTATTATTTACCACTTCATTTATTCCTTTCATGGATTTGTCCAACCAAAAATGGCTGTCTGATATAAGTGAAAGAATATACTGAACATCATCCTCTTTTTCGCACACAATATTTCTGCCATCAAACTGGACAGTGTCTTGATTTAAGTAAACAGCAAGGAACTGCAACTGAGCATTGCTTAAAGATAAGTTTTTGTAAACTTCTTTTAGGCCGCCGGTGTACTCTGAATTCGCAATATGAAAAGCCTTAAATACCTCATCATACTTATGCTGAAGCCTTTTCTTTGACTTAAGACTTTTAAATAGCAGATAAGATAAGATAACAATCACAATCATCATGCCGTTAAAAGCAATGTTATGTTCGAACATAGAAACCGCCATAAATATTTAATGTTTAGTGAAATTTACATCGTTCAAATGATAAATTCATTTATTATTAACCTCATTATCTCCATGCCCACTGGGTCACGTTTTACGAGGCATTTACTATATATCCCTGTTTTTGAAGTGCTGCTGATACCGACACGATATGATATATAGAAAAACAATTCGTATGTTAGGAAATTCTTTAATTATTATATCTTCATTCAACCACTTACGAGGTTCTCGTGTATTCGGTTTCTGTCGATGGTCAAAGCGCCCCTTTCTGTATATAACTAACTCAGCACCCCCTGTTTTCGGGTTAACCAGTATGCTTCTATAATAGCTATCACATGATAAGCATCCTTCATCATTAATAATCACTTTGCCGCTTTCAGTTTTGCACATGTATGGCATAAGTATTTCCAGACCTATACACAAGTCTTCATAAGTGTTTTTGCTCACTGAATTGCGAATACCTATCTCCAATGGTTTCCCAGGCTCTCCTTTTTTGAGATGCAGCGAAAATGACCTGACATAAAAGTAAAGTAAATTCTTACAAAAATCAGGATAAGGAGGATTTGTCAGAAGTTCAAGATCTGGACGAAATTTGTCATTCCTCATATAGATGAATTTTTTTTCCTGCGGGCAGTAATAACTATTGTCATACTTGATACCCCTTGATAATTCGGGTCTGTTATAAAGCACTTCCCTGCTATATTCATCGTTCTTTGCACATGATACATAAGCAGATAAATGTTCCAAACTAGGGAGGAATATACCATAATCCTTTGTCTTATCGTCATCAATAACGCCACCCCATTTAGCTATCAGGTTTCTTTCATACTGTTCTTTGAGCGCATTTGTTTTTTGTATATTTAGAAATAACGTTTCAAGAATCATGCTTTTTTCGGTAATTATCTTTATAGACAGTGCTCTACGTCTTGCGCTTTCTTCCTTCGCCCTCTCAGCTTCACGTCGCCAGTACTCAATGCATGTTTTTTTTGTTTTCTCTTCTTTATTTATACAATCCTGCAATGATATTAAAAAATTTTCTTGGACATGATGTACACTGGTGTTCATTTTCAGGTAACCTTTTATAAAGTTAAGTAAGTATACAAAAGATACTATAGCTAGTGTTTCTTTGACGCATTTCCATTTACGTACTCGTATGACGCTAAACACTAACAACGTCAGCAAAAACGACGCCACCAACGAAAACTGTCAAGAAAGCCTCCGACATACATACTCCTAGAATTTTGCCAATGAATTAAACACTCCGCTTATATTTCTATGTAAGGGAGGGCTATGTTTAGTTCCCTTTTGCCTTATCAATTGCCTGTTGCAAGCGATAAAAATCAGGCGCGCCGGGCATAATGGTTGTGGTTTTGTTTTGCGGGTTCTTCATGTTCATAACAATAAACACTGGCGTGCCGCTATAATTGAGTTTATCCGCCAGCATCATATTTGCATCAAGAACATTCTGAAGCTGATCGCGCATTTCGACAGTAAGCAAGAAGTTACCTTGCTGATCCAGTATTTCTTTATATCCTAAACCATTGACCAGGGCCGCCAGATTAGAAGGTGTATAGTCCTTCCTGTCCTTCATTGCCCTACCCGCTTCACTCATGAGCTTATTATGGAACTCGTAGTATTTTTCCTGCCCGTACTTATTAAAGATGTAGAGACCAATTTTTGCCCCCATCCCGGAGATAGGTGTGCGGTCAGCAAAAATGGTGAAGTCTTTAAAGAAAGTCCGAACATTTTTATTTTCTGCAATCGCCTTTTCAAGCACGGGACTGGACTGCTGACAGAAATGACACATGTAATCGAAAAATTCAATAACAGCTACATCTGCGTTATCTGGGCCGTAGTTTGGCGTGAATTTTGTTTCAAGCAATACGTCTTTTGTATTCACAACGTCTGAGGTTTTTTCACCATCTCGGTTGGCTTCAAGGCGCTTACCAGCTTCCACCAGGTTCTCTGGATGTTCGATCAAATATTGTGCCGCAGTTTTTCCAATAAGTTCCTTGTCCTGCTCAGTCAGGACTAAACCGGCTGGCTTATTTACCTGGTTCGCTGTTTGAGCTAATGCATTGATTCTATTTGCCAGTTCGATTTGCTGTTTTTTGACAGACTCATTAGCCGAGTCATTTGAGTTCATAATATTACTGCCATTCCCCCAAATTACCGAACCAGCAACAAAACCACCTACTACCAAGGCGATGTGAATCAGAGTTTGTTTTTTAGTGCTTTGTTTATTTTCCATGATTTATCTCTGAGTTATTTTATTTTAAACAGGCGTATCTGATGGTTCTGAGAGCCATTTTACTTACTGGATTTACGGCTATTGCTGTCTAGTTCATCCACTGCATCCTGAATAGCCTTCTGGATATCGACATTACCGGCCGTCATGACAACATTATTGACAGACCCCCTGATATCCTGAGCATCATCCAGAATACTGGATATACCGTCAGCAATCGGGCCATTCTTCAGTGAAGTGTAATGCTCGTTCACCCATGTCGATTGTATAAAGTTATTCCTGGAGATTGACGATGGAAACTCCGCATCCGGAACCGAAATATTTTCAAGGCTATCTTTTGTTTGTGTATAGGCAAAGATGCCTCCAATGATACCCACGTATACCACTGTTCTGATTAATCCCATGAGAGACTCCGTTTTATGCGCTGTAGATGACCACAGGTCCTAATTCCCTGCTCATTTGCACGGGTGATGATTTATCAGGATGCCCGGCAGCTGGAGTGGTTGATTTCAGGTCAGTCTGGACCTTACGGCCGTGCGAGTACACATCATCAAATACACGGTTTATTGAGCTCTTCCGCGTTGAAACTTTGTCATCGAGAAGCATGATCGGCTTTTGCGAGCCGTCGACATCGACGAAAGTAACTTTGCACGCAACTGGCCCGCAAACGCTGGATTGGGCGGCAAATGAAACAACCACTACCGCTGCCACTGCTATTAATTTCTTCATTGTTGCTCCCGGAGAGTTATTTTTTCTGATTGGCCGTTTTCAGGCTGTTCAGCATCTGGTCAGGGTCACGTAACCCCGCAAATACCATCGGCTCACCTTTCAGGCTTAAACCGCTAGGCGTGCCTGAGAGTTTGAACATGTTCCCTGCATTAAATTGGCTCTGAATGGAGTCCATGCAGGCCTTTGTCGGTTGCTTTTCAGGTAAACCATCCCCTTTCATTGCTCTGGTTAAAGCTGCAGGTTTGTCATCTGCACACCAGACAGATGCCATGTTTCGGGCTATCATGGAGTTCATCCCGGCACGTGGGTATGCGATGAATTTAATTGTGATGCCTTTATCCAGATAGGATTGCAGGTCGCTATGTAGTTTCTGGCAAAAGCCACAGGTGATATCAGTAAAAACACCGATGACATATTTCTCATCTGGTGCTTTGTAGGTGATAGTATCGAGCTTCTCAATATAGGATCGCATCCCTTTACTGATAAACTCGTCCGTGGTGTTTTCCACTTCTGTCACTTTCACTTTGAATAAATTTCCGGTGAAGATGTATTCACCGTCAGACGTGACGTAACTCGTCCCTTCTTTTGAAAAGACTGAGTAAATACCACTTACCGGAGATTTCTCTGCAGAGACGGGGTTGATACCAACGGCTTCAATTTTTTCCTTTAATTCTGCAGGTAAATCAACATCAGCATAGGCCGATAGAGTTAACAATATCAGAGCAACTGCAATGGGTTTAATCATGTCCTACCTCCTTAAATACTGTATCAAACAAAAAAAATATTTTTCCGACCAGGAGGCATTTACCCCCGGTATAGGAAAAAATTTTTTTTGTTGTCGTGTAACCTGTAAAAGTTACTTTTGAGGAGCGGGTTAATGACTAGATTATTTTTTGGAGCGGTGCTGTTCGCCACTTTAACCGTCAATGCAAATGCAGCATTCAATCCCCCACCGGATCGACCGAAGCCCCAAAATGTACCCGAAACGGTTAAAAACGAATGTTTAACTGACGCCGCGCGTTTCTTCGGGATTGACCGTGACCTTGTCTTTACTCTTTTTGATAACGAAGGTGGAAAGATTGGCTCTTTCGTCCTTAACACCAATGGCACATGGGATATTGGCCCAATGCAGATTAACTCATCAAATCTGGCTGAGGTGAAATCCCACTTCCCCGCAATTACCTGGCGTGAGCTCGCTTATGACGCCTGTGCTTCTTTTTGGGTTGGGACATGGTGGCTGCACCGGAAAATTATTGACCGTAAAGGGAACGTGTTTGAAGGTATTGCTGACTACAACAGTAAAACGCCTCGCGTAAGAGCCAACTATATTTTCAAATTTATGGAACGTTATAACCGGCGTCTGCAGCGTAACGGCAAAATGATGCAGCTCAATGCATGGACCGGTCTTGATCGTGTAAAGCAGAATCCTCCCGAGGTAACAGGTAAGCTCGCTAACAACTCTCATCAGCAATCCTGGCAATCCTATAGATAAAAGTAACTTTTACTGCACCTTCGCTGGTTGCCCTGGTGAGTGTCCAACTTTTGGTGTCCAGTTCACAAGTCGGCGAGCGTTTATGAGTAACTTGCTAAACCAGAGGGAAGACCTCCCTGCCTCACCTGCATACGCTGATGGTCCGGCAGGGAATATCAGGAAAAGATTAGAGGCAGATATCCGACTGATTATCATCCCTCAGGCATGTCATAGTCACCCGGTATTGCGGTCGATACCGCATTAGACAGCTGGCAGACCTGGCGCTTATCAGCGCCATTCAGTGGTTAAGTACTCTTCCATATATGACATCGCACGCGGGTTGCTGTTGCTCACCGGCACATCCAGCCTTCCCAGTGCCCGGGACAGCGTGGAAAAGTAAGGTTGCTTCTCCCATAATGCACGCTCGCCGATGACATAAATGCGTTGTTTCGCCCTGCTTACCGCGACGTTCAGAAGATTGGGTTTTTCCGCCGCCCAGGCTTTCGCCCCCTGACTTTTTATGTTGCCTCCCAGCACGAGGATAACCACAGTAGCTTCCTTGCCCTGTGTTTTATGTACGGTCCCCGTTCTGTCCATCCTGAATCCCAGCCTCTTTGCGATCCGGTTAAGCTGCTTAGCGCAGTCCTTGAATGGCGAGATCAGAAACACGTCGTCAGGTGTCAGTGAATACTGGTGACGCAACGCCAAAAGTAACTTTTCCACTGCCGCCCCTTCCTCCACTACCCAGTTTCCCTCGCATGTCCTCCCTTTCACATCCAGCCATCCGCTTTCAGGGAAATCCACCAGGCCCGGCTTTTTCCCGTGGACCATGAGCCCGTCATAGGCAATATGGTTACTGATACTGAACATTGGGTCATCACAGCGCCGGTGAACCCGTAACGGACAGCCCACCCAAATCTGTTCTGACTCCGGGTCGGGCAGATAGGTGCCAACGTCCATCGTCTGGTCTGCCAGTATCTGTGCTGAGACTTTTCCGGGCCACCAGCAGGACGGGATCTTATAATGTTTTCCCAGCGCCCCCTCTACAGTGGACGGAATACCGCTGACCGGCTCCAGTTGTTTTGGGTCACCTACCAGAACCGTGCGTTTTGCTCTCCAGATAGCCCCAATCGCATGCTGAGGTTGTGCCTGTCCGGCTTCATCAATCAGCAACCAGCCTATCGCTTCCTGACCTGTATCCCTGAACATCCGGGGCATGGACGCAAAGGTGCTTGATATAACCGGGACGACCAGAGATAAGGAGTCGAGAGCCAGACCCGCCTGTTTTTCGGTCAGTTTTCGCCCTTTTAACCAGTCCATTGCAAGCCCTATATTAGCGGCCATTTTTACAGGATTATTTTCAATAAACGCCCGGTGAACGTCTAATGCTGCGATAAACACATCTTCCCTCGCCTTTCTCCAGCGCTCATGAAGCCATGGTGCTGACAACTCCCTTCGTTCATCTGTTGCAGTCCGCTCCGGCCAGGAGGCTCCCAGATCGGATATAGACTGCTTCAGCAAGGTATTATTCTGTTCCTGCTCTTTACAGACCGCCTGACCGTTGCTGATCACCTGAGTGAGCTCACGCTCAAGGCTCCTGAGTTCATTGTCTGCATTATGTTTTTCTGATTGCGCCAGCTGCAGTTCCTGCCGTTGCTGAGTCAACGTCGCCCGCAAAGAATCTGATTCGTCTGTCAGCCGTTGATAACGATCCCACCATGCCTTCGATATCCTCCCCAGCGAAAAGAGATTAGCCAGAAGGCCGGGTTTATTTTTTTCATGCTGGTGGATGCGCTGATCGAGTTCGTCCCGATCTCCACTGGACAGGGTCAGGGTCATTTCCATAGCGGCGAGTCTGTCAGAGAGCGTCTGTAGCGCGTTCCGGCATTCCTCAATCTGAAGCGTTGCGGTTTGCTTCCTTTCTTCCCACACTCTTCGTTGTTCTTCGAGCCACTCAATTTTATGCGTTAGCCCTGAACTGGTGACCAGTTGCTGACGCTCGGCTTCCTCCACCGCCTGTGCCTGTTCAAAACGTGTGACAGCCTCAGTCCAGGTCAGTGCAGGCTCTCTGACTTTCCGGGGCGGTCGCAGTAAATTCAGATGGTATTTCAGCCCCTCCCCACGTTCGGGTGAAAACTTCTCCGGAGGTGCTTCATCGCCTTTTTCACTTTTCTGCAGATTTCCCCACCACAGTGTGTTAACGAACTGCTCTCTGTTACTTTTATTGCCCAGTCTTGCCGCCAGAAGTCCCCAGGCAGGCCTGTTAAGTATTACGGTAGCCAGCCCGCCAAAGTAATCGCTGCGATCTGACACATCCTCCGGTACCGCTTCCATCCCGGGGAGCTCAAGTGAGATATTCTCCACGGCTCCGTTATTGGACGATGCAATCACGATGGCACTCCCCGCCAGGGACGGGTGAAGCGAATAATAGGGTATCAGCCTGTCATTGTATTTGAGGCTGTCTTTGGCTTTAAATGCAGAGTCTCCGAGTTTAACCAGTTTACTCGCCCGATCGGTGACGACTGCGGCCACCACATCACGCAGGAGTGTTGTCTTCCCCGTTCCCGGAGGACCATTTACAGCAAAAATACCCGGTTCAGTGTGATTTCTGGTCCAGATTTCATTGACGGCCAGCTGCTGGCTGAATGCCAGCGGGTACTTTGAAGGCCAGGAGCCAGCTGGTGGCTGTGTGGGCAACAGTTTCTCAAAAGCAAAATCCAGGCCTTCTTCAGTGCGTATATCGAGGCGCTGTTGGTTATCCCGGGTTATCGCCATGATAAAGTCTTTAAAACCGGCCCCACCCCCTCCTTGCCTCCACTCCGCGTCGAGCTTTCGCAGTTCCTGAATGAAAAAACTGTTAATGAGGTCATCGGGCACCGCTTCTTTCTTTTTATTGTCTTTCTTTGCACTGTCTTCCTGGATGACTTTCGCCTTCCTGGTCAGGGAACACTTAACCACACTGACGATCGTCGTATCCATGGCTTCTTCCGGGAAATACAGTTTTGCGATGACCAGTTTCTCAAGCGTCTTCAACCATCCTGTATCGGCCTTCTGTCCCTCCTCCTGTAATCGATAAGCCTCATTGTCCACCCACTGCATGAGATGAAGGGTCAGATTATCAAAATCGTAAAAACCGCTATCCACCAGCGGGAGGCTGTCGTTTGGTACGGGCAGGTCGGACACATCGGAGCAAAGGGGAGCATGAAGAGCATAAACGCCGCGATCATGCCTGAGTATCTGAGCCGCCGACCATGCTGACAGGGATAACATGAACGTGGCTGGCTGGGGGATGCCTTCTTCATTGAAACCAATATCAAAAAGCCTGCATTTCCCTGATTTACGTTCTTCAGGTACCGCTTCATGGGCACCGATTTTATCCTCCAGCATTTTGGAAATCTCGCTCAGATGATAAACCCCCGCCTGAGCGGAGTAGCGCCACACTTTGCCAGGCGCAATATCCTTACGGGTATGTTCCGGGTCATCCCAGGGAAGCATGGATCCTGCGCCTACTTTGTAAACCGGGTTGAGTTTGTCGCGGGCATTTTCCTTATCAATATCCTGAGGGGTTAAGGCTTCAATGGCTCTCCAGAAGAGGAACACATTTTCGGTTTTTATTGATGATTCATTCACGTAAACCTCACTGGTCTGTCTGTTCCTGACGTCGTGACTCCCGTTGACATCCCCCCCGCCCTAAAGGACGGGGATTCCTGCAGCCAGACGGCATTGTCCTGCCGCAAGAATGTTCTTTGCGTCGTTCACATCGCGGTCTGCGAGGTACGCTTTACCTAAAGTAGTCAGATGCAGGAGGATTAAGGTACGGTACGGACTGCCAGGCGCGGATCATGTTAACCATTTGCTCAGCGATCCCCATTGACGGTTTTAGCCGGTATGCCGTCCGGGTTACCATTCCTTTCTGACGTTCATTAGATTTCACATCCACCAGCCTGAAGCACCACCACTCTTTGCCGCAGCTGATGACACAGATATCAAACTCGGCATTAACCACCGGCAGATAAGTGTGTTGATTCAGTTCCAGCAAAAGCGAATATGCCTGTGGCATATACCGTCCATCGAATGATCCCGCCCAACGATATGTTGCGATGAAGGGCGGCGAGTCCAGAGATTTGAGAAATGTCATGTCAGATCCACCAGCAGCTTTACCAGTCTCTCATTATAAATATTCGAAAGCCTCCTCAAAGCCCCCATTTTCAAACATGCAACAAAGTGACTTTTCACCGCGTACAAAAAAAGTGACTTATATCGGCATCGTACCCGGGTCTTGAACCATGTTTAGTGCGAGTTTTTAATAGGTTATTCTCCGCGTCCGGTATAAAAAGTCGTTCCCGTGTGCAAGTGCTTAAGCTGGATAGCCCGGATCCGGTGTCTATCCACGATTCCCAGAATTTATTGGGTAGAACCGCCGGGGTGCTGTGTCGATGGCCGAGGTAAAAAAGTAACTTTCCGGACCTGTGCAGCACATAAACAACGACTGTTTTGCATATCGGCCAGCGGAAACATCTGTGTATCACACGGATACACTATGAACTATGCCCTGTAAAGCCCCCTTTTTGAGTTGAGGCTCTATTCGGGTGTGATGAAAATAGGGGGTTGGAGGTGGGGTTAAATAGTTTATAATGTAACCAATTGCGAAAGAATAGAGGGCGCCCCAACGATGTACGAACTGTTTGGTTTTGAACTTGCCGACTTCAAAGAGCTCTTCTATGTCTTTTGCCTGGCGGTGCTTGTTTACCGCTACATCACTGTCGGGCGAAAATACCCGCTCTTTGGAACCCGAAACAAAACAAGCCACTAGCGTGATAAGTGCGGTATGGAAGAAACAAGTCAGTCCTCCAGTAATCCTTGCGAGTATAGTGAGTTTGATGTCACAGACCCTCGATCTCTTGAATACTGGTATTCTCAAAGAAGTAAATTTTGAGATAGTAAAAAAATCCCGCCTTATGGAGGGCTTGTGGGTGAGCTCCGATAGGCTAGAATGTGTTCAACAACTATAAATAAGAGGTACACAATGGCTAATTTTCTGTATTGGGATTACCTAGTATGGTTCTCTTATGCCGCTATGCCGGTTGTGATTTTTTTTATTATTTTGTTTAAGCATAAAGGAAAATCTGCAAATTCAAATCCGGAAGAACTGAAAAGTTCGAGTCTACGGTCAAAAAATCACATAAAAAATGAAAAATCAGAAGGACTTGACTCTACAACTATTTTCCAAAACGAGCGTATTATTGACGATTTTGACCCAACAGACCCTTTTTCACTAGCAAGTAGAATGAATCAGCATCTTCACGAATATCCTGAGTCAAAATTTGATTAAGATTGCAAATATAAAGGGGCCAGTATTACCGGCCCCTTTTACATTCATCACTAATTCTTTCTATGCTTATCTAAAAAATCTTTAGTCATTTTAGTCCCTTCATTTACACCGATGTTACTAGGTAAACTTGCTATAAACTTAGGATATTCTGCCGCTACATCGGGCCCATATCGCGAATCATTAGCTAATGCTTTTTGTACTGATTCGGTAAGCATCTGATTTTGATCAGACATCCTGGTAAATTTCTCATCATTTATACCAGCGTTAACAGAAGCACTATCAACAGCCTGACTTAACTGTATGTTATTACTGATATTACTGATAAGTGAGCCCGGAGCTCTATTGTTCGATATACCCATTGCATTCGGCACGTTTCTTTGCGAACCAATGTCTGGAACCAGTGCATTCCCACCAGGGATAATACCCGCAACACGTTGTGCTAAATCTGAAGCTACTTCATGGCCAGGAATAGCGTCTCCTGTCTTTTGAAACGCAGCGGACGCCTTATCCATGGGATGTTCGCTTGCCCCGTTATTTTCACGCAACTCCTTACCAAGCGATGAGTCAGCAGATCCGGTAACTGGTCGGCCTGTTGTTCCAGTACCATTAACTTCAGCACTAATTACATCCTTAAGACCACCACTAAAGCCATTATTTTTTCCGTCAGCGGCTTGTCGAACTATGCGTTCAACTCCAGCCTCGGAGAGATTACTTCCGGTTATTTGATTGTATTTTTCTCTATAGGCATTGCTCTCAGCTAAACTCTGCTCTCTTGCGGTTCCTATTTGATTATTGGCGTTGGCAGCATGCAGTGCAGCCTGGGCCAGCGCGCTTTCAGCATCGCTGGTTCTGTCACCTGATGATCTAAAGGTATCAATGCTTTTAGGGGGTTCTTCTGACTGCAAACTTTGCATAGTCTGTTGTGTACTAGCTTTGTAATCGCTTGATTTAGGATCTCCCAGAACGAGAGACTGCGCTTTGCCTGTTGTGGCATCAGCAGCGTCTCCAGCTTGTTTCGCACTTTCGTATGTTTCTTTTGGAGAGCCTACCGGCATATTTTCTCTAATATAATTGAGCTTGTCTCTATCACCAGAGGAAAGAACACGCGATGCCCCCTTTCCAGCTTCATCTTCAACATACTGGCGCCCATTGTTACCTGAAAGTGTTTGAGCAGATATGCCACCAATTGATGTGCTAGGTTGAACTCTAGCGGCTTCCTGGTGTTGTCCTAGATTAGAAGATGTCAGACCTCGCTGACTATCCATGCCACCGGTAATAGCTCCGGCTGAAGAGACACCTGATGTATCGGGCGCAGTTTGTGCCTGCTCTTGGTAGTTGGCATACTGTCCACCACTTCCCAAAGCCACAAATTGATCTAATTTTTCTGCTGCTGGTGAAAGAATTTGTTCATTGGCTCCCATCATGCTGACTGCATTTTTGAACATCGCAGAT
>OGZG01002427.1_pt1 | contig 12592 bp, 10 predicted proteins | sample 1576781 | NCBI WGS metagenome assembly OGZG01 (sample SAMEA3541502, study PRJEB24748) | human gut metagenome | biome: human gut; feature: human-associated habitat; material: faeces | place: China | collected 2012 | reverse complement strand
AGATGGAAAACGAGATCATGTGCCCCCGGGACGGCGTGGTGGCCTCCGTCAACACCTCCAAGGGCGCTTCCGTGGAGTCCGGCACGCTGCTGTGCGTCCTCCAGTAAGGCAGGGCCGATATGGACGCGATCATTCGCTTTTTACAGGACACCGGCTTCTACCTCTTTTCCCAGGACGGCAACTGGCGCTGCCTCATCATGCTGGGCATCGCCTGCGTGCTGCTGTACCTGGGCATCGTAAAGAAGTTTGAGCCGCTGCTGCTGGTGCCCATCGCCTTCGGTATGCTCATCACCAACCTCCCCGGCGCGAATATGTTCCACGAGATCTTCTTCGCCGGGGGTCACATCCACTGGGACCTCATCGGCGGACAGCCCGTCACGGCGTCGCTGCTGGCGGATCTCCACAGTCAGGGCGTGGCGGAAAACGTGCTGGCCCCCTACATCCAGCAGCTGATGACCGCCGCCCAGACCACCTTCTCCCCGGAGATGGTGGAACAGGCCATCGCCGCCGTCACGGAGGAGGCCGGAGCCGCCATTACCGCTCTGGAAGCGCAGCTTCAGGCGCTGGTGCAGGCAGAGCAGGCCGCTGCCTACTACGGCATGACCCTCTCTGACATCACCATCACCCCGGGGCTGGTGGACATCCTTTACTTAGGCGTCAAGCTGGGCATCTATCCCTGCCTGATCTTCATGGGCGTGGGCGCTATGACGGACTTCGGTCCCCTCATCGCCAACCCCAAGTCCCTGCTGCTGGGCGCAGCCGCCCAGCTGGGCATCTTCATCACCTTCGTGGGCTGCCGTCTCATGGGCTTCACCGGCCCGGAATCCAGCGCCATCGGCATCATCGGCGGCGCAGACGGCCCCACAGCCATTTTCGTCACCGTTCTGCTGGCACCGGCCCTCTTAGGCCCCATCGCCGTGGCGGCTTACTCCTATATGGCGCTGGTCCCCGTGATCCAGCCTCCCATTATGAAGCTGCTGACCACGGAAAAAGAGCGCCAGATCGTTATGAAGCCCCTCCGGGAGGTCAGCAAGAAGGAGAAGATCATCTTCCCCATCGTAGTGACCATCTTCGTGGCGCTGCTGGTGCCCTCTGCCGCCCCCCTCATTGCCTGCCTCATGCTGGGCAACCTCTTTAAGGAGTGCGGCGTCACGGAGCGGCTCAGCAAGACCGTGCAGAACGAGCTCATCAACATCGTGACCATCTTCCTTGGCGTCAGCGTGGGCGCAACGGCCACCGGCACCACCTTCCTGTCCCTCCAGACCATCAAGATCATGCTCATGGGCGTGGTGGCCTTCAGCTTCGGCACCGCCGGCGGCGTTCTGCTGGCCAAGTTCATGAACCTGTTCCTCAAGGAGAAGATCAATCCCCTCATCGGTTCCGCCGGCGTGTCCGCCGTGCCTATGGCGGCCCGCGTATCCCAGATGGTGGGCCAGAAGTACAACCCCGGCAACTTCCTGCTGATGCACGCCATGGGCCCCAACGTGGCCGGCGTTATCGGTTCTGCCGTTGCTGCTGGTATCCTGATCAACATCTTCGGCTAAGCAAAACCTGAAGCACTATCTCAAGAGCCATCGCACAGCCTTGTGCGGTGGCTCTTTTTGTGCAGAACGATTTCAAATGGCCCCCGCTGCGCTTTGGCCATATTCAGCGGAATTATGATTTATTATTTCGGGATAACGAAGCGTCTGCGGACGCTCCGTTATCCCATTTTCACGGGAGAGGACGTAAGAGGTAACAGCAGCCGTTTCCAGTTACGACCCCTTCTGTGAAAAGAGGTTCTGAAACGCCCGCAGGCGTTTCAGAACCTCAAATATTAAAATATACTTTCCTTGAACAATGGCCAGAGCGGCAGCGGAGGACATTCAAAATCGTGTTAGCATTAGTTTTTTTCTGTTTGTGTTTGGCTGTTGCTTGTGCTATCATAGAGAAAACAGGGCGCAATGCGCCCCAAAACAGGAGGGAGCCGTTATGGAAAAAATCAAGCTTGAGATCGCAGGCATCCCGGCTGTCCTGTACGGCAAGCGCAGCCGCCGGGTCTATCTCTACGTCCACGGCAAAAACGGCAGCGCAGCCGAGGCTGCCCGCTTTGCCCGCACAGCTTGCCCGGCAGGCTGGCAGGTACTGGCTGTCGATCTGCCGGAGCACGGCACCCGGAAAAACAGCCCGGAAAAGCTGGTGCCGTGGGTGGTCACCCGGGAGCTGCAGGCGGTTTACGCCCGGATGCAGCCGGTATGGAAGCATATCCGGGTGTATGGGGTCAGCATAGGGGTGTGGTTTGCCATGCAGGCGTTGCAGACGCAAACGCCGGAAAAGGCACTGCTTGTCTCCCCGGTGGTGGATATGGAAAAGCTGATCCTTGCCCTGATGCAGCAGGCAGGGGTGACGGAGGAGCAGCTGCACGCGGCAGGGGAGATCCCCACAGACTTTGGGGAGACGCTTTCGTGGCCGTATCTGTGCTGGGTGCGGGAGCACCCGCTGCACTGGAAAGTACCCACACAGGTGCTCTATGCTGATACAGATCCCCTTACCGGGCACACCGCTATGGAGCAGTTCCGGCAGCAGACCGGGGCGCATCTGACCATTCTGGAGGGCGGGGAGCACTGGTTCCACACCGAGACCCAGCTGGCCGCTCTGCAAAGCTGGGAGGAACACAATTGCTGAACCTTACCGAACAGAAAGCCACGCTGGCAGAGCTGGAATTGCTGGTAGCGGTGCGCTGCCGGGTGCTGCGGGCAGCCAATCAGCTGCCGGAAGATACTCCGCTGCCGGAGGTGGAGAGCCAGACACGGACCTATTACCAGAAGGCCTTTGCCGAGAACACCCACACGGCGTATCTCCTTTGGGACGGTGAAACGCTGGCAGGCACCGGCGCCGTGAGCTATTTTCAGGTCATGCCCACCGTCCATAACCCCACCGGTCGGAAAGCCTACCTTATGAATCTGTACACCGCACCGCAGTACCGGCGGCAGGGCATTGCGACCCGCATCCTGACCCGGTTGGTGGAGGATGCGCACCGGCGCGGGGTGACGGCCATCTCGCTGGAAGCGACCGCAATGGGCAGGCCGCTGTATGAAAAGTTCGGCTTTGTACCCATGGAACATGAAATGGAACTGCCGGAATAAAACAAAACGCCGCTGACGGCTTTGTGCATCGTCAGCGGCGTTTTGTTTATTGAAAACAGGATTGTGAATGGCAGAATCAGACGTTTGCTTCGCTGTTGTGCTCAGCCTTCTTGTAAGCGGAGAAGGAGTGGAACACGATGTTCAGGCCTAGCACGATCAGCAGCACGGCAAGGATCAGCTGCAGGCCGTTTGCGATGAACACAGCGCCCCAAGTGGTCTCACCGGCAGGGATGGTAACAGAAGCGGCGGTGCTGATGGCCTTGACCATAGCGATCAGGCGCTGCACCAATGCGGTAAAGGTAACGCACAGCATGATGACCAGAGGGGGGAACAGCATCTTGTTGCTGCGGCCGGTCACCTTCAGGAACACGCACAGGGTAGCCAGCACCAGTGCGCTCAGCAGCTGGTTGGCAGAACCGAACAGAGGCCAGATGTTGGCGTAGCCGATCTTGGTCAGGATAAAGCCAAACACCAGCGTGATGAAGGTGGAGAAGTACACATTGCAGAACAGCTTGCGCCAGCCCTCGGCGTGCTCCATGTCGTCCACGCTGAACAGCTCCTGGAAGCTCATGCGGCCAATACGGGCCACGGCATCCAGACTGGTCAGTGCCAGTGCGGAAACACACATGGTCATGAACACGGTAGCAGCGTAGGCGGGCACACCGAACATCTCAAAGAAACCGGCAACGCCGCGGCTGAAGATCTGGAACGGAGTACCGGCAGCAGGAGTACCGTCGGCAGCTGCGGCAGCACCGGCAACGCACAGAGCCAGAACCGCCAACAGGCTTTCAAGGATCATGGCACCGTAGCCGACCTTCAGCATATCCTTCTCGTTCTCAACGGTCTTGGAGGAAGTACCGGAAGAAACAAGGCTGTGGAAACCGGAAACTGCACCGCAGGCCACGGTGACGAACAGGATGGGGAACATGGTGCCCAGCTTTTCGTTGGTAAAGCCGGTGAACACAGGCAGATTCATGGTGGGGTGTGCCACCAGCAGGCCAACCACAGCACCCACAATCATGGCCACGAACATAAAGGTGGTCATGTGGTCACGGGGCTGCTTGAGCAGCCACATGGGCAGCACAGCAGCAAAGAAGATGTACACAAAGGTGATGTAGCTCCAAGCGGCCTTGCCCAGGATCAGGGGCAGGTTTGCGCCGATGACAAAGGACAGCACGATGAACACGATGCTGATAACGCTTTCCTTCCAGCCGGAGAAGCTGAACTTTTTCTGCAGCAAGCCAAAGATAACGGCGAACACCATGAACATGATGGACACCATGCCGGCAGCGCCGTTGGTCTTGGCAGCCTCAACCATTGCGCCGTCTGCGCCGAAGGCATTGAAGGTGCCGGCAACCATGTCCGCAAAAGCGGCAATCACGATGCCGCAGAACAGCCAGCAGAACAGCAGGAACAGCTTGCGGCCGGTCTTGCCGATGTACTTCTCGATCAGCAGACCCATGGACTTGCCGTCATTCTTGACGGAAGCGTACAGAGCGCCGAAGTCAGTGACAGCGCCGAAGAAGACGCCGCCGATCAGCACCCAGAGCAGCACAGGCAGCCAGCCGAAGGCCGCAGCCTGAATGGCACCGGTAACAGGGCCGGCACCGGCAATGGACGAGAACTGGTGTGCAAACACCGTCCAGCCGTTGGTGGGAACATAATCCTTGCCATCCTCCAGCCGCACAGCAGGAGTTTTGGCGTTGGGGTCAACACCCCAGGTCTTGGCGAGCCAACGACCGTATCCGGCGTACGCACATACCAGAACGACCGCGGCAATCAGAACGATTACAAGCGTATTCATTTGAATGAATCCCTCTTTCCTAATAGATTTTACAATCGCTTGTGCACTTTACTTTACTGCGATGTTCTTTGTTTGTCAACACATTGTTCACAAAATAGCAATATGCTGATTTTTGGTGCAAAATGTAGAAAATTTGTGGTTTGTTTTGTCTGCTTTGCTGCGTTGACAAAGGGAGAAGGAGGGGATAGTATAGGGGTAGAAACGGATGAAACATTTCCATGCTCGTGAAGCGGCAAACTGACAGGGAGCGCCGTAGGGGCGGATTCCATATCCGCCCGTGGCCGTGCGCGGCGGGGAAAACCTCCCGAGCGCACAGGAAATGCGCCCTGCGGTCTGCCGCGGATATTTTATCTGTCTATTATAGTAAAGGAGACATCTCATGAAACAGTGGCTGAAAGACGCAGTGTTCTATGAAATCTACCCCCAGAGCTTCTATGATACCAACGGCGATGGCATCGGTGATTTGCAAGGCATTATTGCCAGGCTCGACTATATCAGGGATCTGGGCTGCAATGCCCTGTGGATCAACCCCTGCTTTGATTCGCCGTTCAAGGATGCGGGCTATGATGTGCGCGACTACAAAAAGATCGCCCCGCGCTACGGCACGAACGAGGACGCCGCCGCGCTGTTCAGGGCCGCGCATGAGAAGGGCATCCGTGTGCTGTTCGACCTGGTGCCCGGCCACACGAGCGAGGAACACCCGTGGTTCAAGGCCAGCTGCAAGCCCGGGCACAACGAATACTCGGACCGCTTTATCTGGACGGATTCCTGCTTTGCCTCCGGCGATGGGATGCCGTTCATCGGCGGCGAGACCGAACGCAACGGCACATATATCCTGAACTTCTTCAAGTGCCAGCCTGCGCTGAACTACGGCTATGGAAAGATCAACCAGAAGTGGCAGAAGCCCACCGACGACCCCGCCTGCGTGGCGACGGTGGAGGCCATGAAGGACGTCATGCGGTTCTGGCTGGACATGGGCTGCGACGGCTTCCGCGTCGATATGGCGTCGAGCCTTGTAAAGAATGACACGAAGAACAAAAAGTACACCTGCAAAATCTGGCGCAATATCCGGGATATGCTGGATGTCGAGTACCCCGAGGCCGCGCTCATCGCCGAGTGGAACGGCCCGCGCATGTCGCTGAAAAACGGCTTTGACATGGACTTTTATCTCAATTGGCAGGGCAACGGCTACAACTGGCTCATGCGCAACTATGACGGTGCGATGGACTCGAACCCGCACAACATCGGCAAGGCGTACTTCTGCAAGAACTCCGGCACCGGCATTGACAAATTCCTGGACGAGTATCTGCCGGCCTACAAGGCCACCCACAAGGACGGTCTGTGGTGCTTCATCACCTGCAACCATGACACGATCCGCCCCTCCGCGGGCCTGACGACTGACGAGCTGCGGCTGGCCTACGCGACAATTTTCACGCTGCCCGGTGCGCCCTTCGTCTACTACGGTGACGAGATCGGTATGCGCTATCTGCCGCTGCCCACCAAGGAGGGCGGCTACTTCCGCACGGGCTCCCGCACGCCGATGCAGTGGGACGACACGGCCAACCACGGCTTCTCCACCGCCGACGCACAGGATATCTATCTGCCTGTGGACACTGCCGCCGATGCGCCCACCGTGGCCGCCCAGGCGGACGACCCCGACAGCCTGCTGAACAGCGTGAAGTCGCTGCTGGCTTTCCGTCATGCACACGCTGACCTGAATGCAGACGCGCCGTTCAAGGTGCTGTACGCACCCAAGGCGAAGGGCGACTACCGCCCGTTCGTCTGGCAGCGCGGCGATCTGATCTGTGCCGTCAACCCGGCGGGTGTCTCCATCGAGCTGCCGCTGGAGCTGGCCGAGGATCTGAAAATGCAGTACACGATCGGCAAGGCGGAGATCGTCAACGACACGCTGTCTCTAGGCGCACAGAGCTTTGCTATTTTGGGATAAGGCTGAAAGACGCCGCTTCTGACGGATACAAAAAATCGCAGCCCCGATTTCATCATCGGGACTGCGATTTTTACTTTTACAGCGTTTTCAGCAGCACCTCGTCCATGCTGCGCTTCGGCACGCAGTAGTCACGGTTTTCGTCCAGATAATATTTCACGCTGCTGTCCTGCATCGTTACCACGCGGCTTTTGTGGGCGGGGTATCCCAGCGCCACCATATAGCAGAGCCGCAGCTCCTCGGGCAGGGCCAACAGCTCGGTCAGGGCCGGGCGGTCGATGGCCCCCATGATGCAGCTGCCCACGCCGTGGGCCCAGGCAGCGGCGGTCAGGCTGCCCAGCGCCAGCCCTACATCCACATCGCTGCACCCCGGCAGGCGGGTGTCCTGCAAAACGGCGATGAAGGCGGTCGGCTGCTCCTCGGGCTTCGGCACGCCCTGTTCGGGCGGCAGGTAGGCGGCCCAATGGACCAGCGGCTGCACGGCGGACACGGCGCGGGCGCTCTGCACAAGGATATACCGCACAGTCTGGCGGTTGGCACCGCAGCTTGCCAGCCGGGCGGCATCAATGGCCTCGGTCAGGATCTCCGGTGCAATGGGGCGCTGGTCAAAGCGGCGGTAGGTGCGGCGGGTGCGCAAAAATTCCATCATATCCATTTCAAAACACTTCCTTACTTTATGAAGGCCCGGCAGCGGGCAGAGCCTGCCTACAGTATACAACCGCGGCTGCCGTAGTGCAATGCCTTATTTGTCAATGACGGTTGCCGTGCGGCCGATACCCACCGTGGCACCGGCGATCTTTTTCCATGTTGCACAGCCGCAGATGCCGTCCGCCCGCAGACCGAACCTCCGCTGGCAGGCCTTCAGCGCGCTTTCTGTCGCATGGCCGAAGATGCCGTCCAGCGTGTTGGTCGAATAGCCCAGGGCGTTCAGGGCATCTTGCAGGATCAGTACATAGGTGCTGCGGCTCCCGCGCCGCAAAGTGGGGTAACCGGCCGTGGTGCCCGCGCAGGCGGGCTTGCCGTACCGCCGGTCAAAGTGTACCCAGGTCGGCGTCATCGACGTAGGCTCTACATAGCCCCACGCTCCGCTGCGAACAGCGGCCCGGTAGATCTTGCGGCGCTCGGCGGCGGTGCTGCGCTGCCCGACATCGAAGGCCACGCCCGCATAGTGCTGGCTGGTGGTGCCGTGGCCACCCTCCCAGATCCGCTTGAAGGCGTACCCCACCGGAATGCCGCTGCCGTAGGTACGGCGTGTCAGGTTCCATGCCTCCATGGCAGCGGTGGTGGTCCACAGCACATTGGATTTGCTTGAGCCGCGGAATTCCCGCACCCGCAGGGTCGTGCCGGTGCTGTAGGGCATCGGGTCATTTTCGCTCAAATTGTAGCGGAAGAACTTGTTATCGTAGGAATCGTAGACGTAAACTCTTGTCATGGCTTATGCCTCCTTACATTCGCGGCAAAGCCCCTGCGCAGCCAGACGCAGGCTTTCCCATGTGTCGGCGTCCACGATGCCAAGCGTCTGCAGCCCGGCGGTCAGCTGGTAGCTTTCCAGCGCGGACGCAGTTTCCGGCCCAAGGATGCCTGTCTCGGGTACAAAATCGGCGGTCTGGTTGGCGGCGGCAATGATGTTCAACCAACGCTGCACCTGCAGTACGGCAGGCCCTGCACTGCCCAGCGCCAACGCCCCGGCGGGCCATACGCCGCCGGGCTTGGGGCTGGCTCCGGCGGGGTTGGCAGCCAGCAGCCGCTCGGCGGCCTCGCGCAGCACCGTCCAGTCCGCGGCGGTCACAATGCCTGTCTCGGTCAGCCCGAAATACCGTTGGGCACTGCGCACGGCGGTCTCCAGCGCAGGGTCAAAGGTGCTGGCCGGTGTGTCGGTCTCGGGCAGGTCGATCTCGGGAATCCACTGGCCCAGAAACAGCAGCATCCGGCTCAGCCGCAGCACCTCTGCGCCGCTGTCACCGGGGCGCAGTGCGGCGGAAGGGGCAGGCAATCGGATCATGCGCACCACGGGGCCGCTGCTGTCCAGTGCTGCGGCGGCGTCATACAGGCTTTGCCATGTCAGCCGCCCCACCACACCGTCCACAGGCAGACCGGCCCGCGCCTGCCATGCCCTGACGGCCCGCGCCGTTGCTGCGCCGAAGCGCCCGTCCACTGTCACGGACGGAATATCGCTGTAGTAGGCCGCGAGCCGGCGCAGATAATACTGCACAGCCCGCACGGCGGTCCCGCTGCTGCCCTCCCGCGTGGTGACCGTGAACTGCCCCGGGGCGATGTCTGCGTCCACGAGCCTGTTTGCGACCGCCAAGCCGACCTCCTTCAGCTTGTTCCATGTCGCACGGCCCACCGCACCGTCGGCCGTCAGCCCGAAAGCACTCTGAAACGCCTGCACAGCGCTGACGGTGGCGGCACCGAAGCTGCCGTCCACCGCTATGGTGTGCAGTGCGCGGTAGTTGTCCGCAGCCAGCCGCAGCCAGAACTGCACCAGCCGCACCTCCATGCCCTTGTCGCCCCGCCGCAGCACGGTGCCGGGCCATGCGGTACCGCCGAGGTCGCTCTGCGCGTCCACCCAGGCGGCGTAAAGCGCATTCCAGGTGCGCTGCCCGACTGCGCCGTCCGCTGTCAAGCCCTGTTTTTTCTGGAACGCCTGCACGGCGCGCTCGGTCGCTGCCCCGTAGCGGCCGTCCACCGTGACGCGCGGCAGCGCGGAATCAAACTGTGCAAGATCGGACAGCCAGAACTGCACCTGCTCCACGGCGCTGCCGCTCGACCCGCGCCGCAGGACTGTGCCCGGCCAACCGCCGGTGGTCTGCGTGCCCTCGGCGGTCTCGCCCTCGCTGGTCAGCTCGGCAAGATCCTTGACGCTCACATAGATAAAGCTGATTTTATACCATGTGGCACGGCCCACCACGCCATCGGCGGTCAGGCTGAACTGCTTCTGAAAGCGCTTGACGCTGCGCTCGGTGGCCTCGTCAAAGACGCCGTTCACCACCGGCTTGCCGAAGGAAGGGTAGTCCTTCGCAATGCGGGACAGCTGCTTTTGCAGGATGCGCACATTGGTCCCGCTGCTGCCGCGGCGCAGCGGACTGCCCGGATAGCTGGACGGTATGGACGCAATGTGGTCCGTTGTGACCAGCTGTACCCGCTTGCCGTAGTAATACCGCAGGATCTGCAGGGCGTTCTTGCCCTCCTTGGCCCGCTCGACCGTGCCCCACTGCTTCATGCCGGGGCAGGTGACGGTACGGCCATCGCAGTATTCGGTGTAGTAGGGTTCGGCATCACCGCTGCGCTGCACATAAGTGTTGAACAATTCGGCGGTAAGGCGCTCCATGACGGCGAACACGGTGCGCCCCTTGACATAGGCTTGATCGTACCCCGGCGAGCCTGTTATGTTGAAGCTGTATCCGCGGCTGGGGTACCACTCGGTCCAGATGCGGTTCAGCGCCAGACTGATCTGGGCCAGTATGTTGGCGCGCAGGGCCTCCTCCGGCCAGGAAGGTGTGCCCCTGCTGCAAAAGACCGTTGCAAGCTGACGAAAAAAATGCTATACTAAATCCATGTAGGACATTGGTTAAAGCATAGGAAAAAGGGGAATATAGATGAGGATCGGATTTGACAACGATAAATATCTTGCGATGCAGTCTGCCCATATCCGGGAGCGTATCGCTCAGTTTGACAATAAGCTCTATCTGGAATTTGGCGGCAAGCTGTTCGATGACTACCATGCGTCCCGCGTGCTGCCGGGGTTCCAGCCCGACTCCAAGCTGCAGATGCTGCTGCAGCTCAAGGATCAGGCGGAGGTCGTCATTGTTATCAGCGCCGAGGACATCGTGGCCAACAAGATGCGCGGCGACTACGGCATTACCTATGATGTTGATGTGCTGCGCCTGATTGATGCCTTTCAGGGGGTCGGCCTGTTTGTGGGCAGCGTCTGCGTGACAAAGTTTACCGATGCGCCCGAGGTCACGGCCTTTGAGCAGAAGCTCAACAGTCTGGGCATCCGCACCTTCCGCCACTATAAGATCCCCGGCTACCCCAACGATGTGAACCACATCGTCAGTGACGATGGCTATGGCAAGAATGATTATATCGAGACCGAGCGCCCGCTGGTGGTCATCACGGCCCCCGGCCCCGGCAGCGGTAAGATGGCGGTCTGCCTGTCTCAGCTGTACCATGAGTATAAGCGCGGGGTCAAGGCAGGGTATGCCAAGTTTGAGACCTTCCCCATCTGGAACCTGCCGCTCAAGCATCCGGTCAACCTTGCCTACGAGGCCGCCACCGCCGATCTGAACGATGTCAATATGATCGACCCGTTCCATCTTGAGGCTTACGGAAAAACGACCGTCAATTATAACCGCGATGTCGAGATATTCCCGGTGGTCAACGCTATGTTTGAGCTGATCGCCGGCAAGAGTCCGTATCGTTCGCCCACGGATATGGGCGTCAATATGGCGGGCAACTGCATTATTGATGATGATGTCTGCCGAGAGGCGTCGCTGAACGAGATCGTTCGCCGTTATTTCAAGTGCCTGTGCGACCAGAAGGCGAGCGGTGTGGTGAAGCAGGAGCGCTTCAAGCTGGAGCTGCTGATGAATCAGGCCGGCATTGCGCTCGGGGAGCGCGCAGTCGAGAAGCGCGCCCATGCCTGTTCCGATGCGACCGGCGGCCAGCCTGCCGCCGCCATCGAGCTGGCGGACGGCACGATCGTGGTAGGCAAAAACGGCCCGCTGCTTGGTGCGGCCTCCTCCGCGCTGCTGAACGCACTGAAAAAGCTTGCGGGCATCGATCAGGAGATCGACCTCGTGTCTGCCCATGCGATCGAACCGATCCAGACGCTGAAAACGACCTACCTCGGCAGCAAAAACCCCCGCCTGCATACCGATGAGATTCTGATCGCACTCTCCAGCTCGGTTTCGGAAAACGAATACGCCGCCAAGGCAATGGAGCAGATCCCCAACCTGAAGGGCTGCGATATCCATTCCACCGTCATCCTCTCCAGTGTCGATGCCGATACCCTGAAAAAGCTGGGCATGTATCTGACCTGCGACCCCACCTACGAAGAGGATGACCGCATGTACCATAAAAGATAAGCGATAGTTTTATATACATATATAGTAAGCCAAAGGGAGAGGGAAAACCTCTCCCTTTGCTGTTATATGTTATAAGGAAATCAACCCGCCCACCTCACCCATACCACCAACCTAACCCAGCACCCTGTAGGGGCCGGGCATGCCCGGCCCGCAGGCTTGCCATTACATCCCGTTCAACATAAAACCGTAGGGGCGGCATACATGCCGCCCGCGCACCCAACGCCATCACTCACCCAACGGTTCACCTGTAGGGGCGGCATACATGCCGCCCGCGCACCACGCCAATACCACCAACCTAACCCACCGCCACCCCGTAGGGGCCGGGCATGCCCGGCCTGCAACCTATCCGATACCACAACTTGTGGCCATCGCACAGCAAATCCCCAACATGCACCTTGCCCAAAAATCCTCCTCAAAATTTGTCGAAAAAATCAAAAATAGCCCTTGACAATAGTCATACACATTGCTATAATAAGCAAGCTGTCCCGCGGCGGAAGCCGCGGCAAGCCCTTCTATCAACAGCTTGTACGCGTTTTTTGAAGAAAACTTCTTCAAAAAACTTTCAGAAAACCTCTTGACAATCAAGCATTTCTGATATATAATATACAAGCTGTCACGGAGACGCGAC
>OGZG01002426.1_pt1 | contig 12595 bp, 9 predicted proteins | sample 1576781 | NCBI WGS metagenome assembly OGZG01 (sample SAMEA3541502, study PRJEB24748) | human gut metagenome | biome: human gut; feature: human-associated habitat; material: faeces | place: China | collected 2012 | reverse complement strand
GTCAAAGATTACGAATAAGCCGAGTGCAAAAGCAAATTTTTATTTGCATTTTGCCGAGGCGGAGTATCTGAAACCGAGTTAAAGATACGAATTTATCCGTATCGGAGTACTGCTCCGGATTACAAAGAACCCGCAAAAGATCGGAACACGACGCATCCGATTTACGACAGACTCATGGATCTCTGTATCCGGAACTGCGGGATACCCCGCCCGATCAAAGAATTCCTCGAAATACCGATAAAAATAGTATTCCCCCTCCGACCGAGTGCTGCTGAAGTCTGAAAAGCGGGATGAAGCTTTGCAAAGTAAGATGCCCCGCATACAAAAAGCGACGTTCTGGAAAACCGGAACGTCGCCGAATGTGGAGGTGGCGGGAGTCGAACCCGCGTCCAAACAAGGAACCCGAAAGCTTTCTACACGCTTATCCGCCGTTTCGTCCTTCTATCCGGGTCTGGCAGGCGGCAACCTAACCCGGATCCCAGTTCCTGAATTTTCGCACGACAGCCGGAACCCTCCGCCGTACTATCTCTAAATGATCGATACCCCGTATGGAAAACCGTTAAAGAGCGGAACGGCCTTCCGGGATACTCGTCGTCGAACCGCCTTGGATCCAACGATTAAGCCAATTTTCCTTGAAAATTAGGCAGCGAGTGCATAGCTATTATTGCCATTTGTAGTTCGAGTGTTGATATTTACGAGCCACCACACAATGCTCGACGTGCTTACAATCAAACTCTGCCTGCTGTCAAAACCGGTCACCCCCTTCGTAGGGATAGAATTTCATTGAAGTGAGTACAAAGATACGAAAAACCGGGCAGAAAGCCAAATTTATCGGAACTTTACCAAAATGTCCTCGTCACTATTGAAAGTTTTATACGGAACCAATCAATCGCCATATACCATATAAAGTTGGAATATAGCACAACCAATCAGAATGATAGCTGTAATTAAATGCCAATAACTGGGATAAATCTTTTCTATTTCATTATTAGGATCTGTTTTGTTCATCTTCAGACCCGTAATGAACCAAAGTAAACTAAGACTTCCAATAAGAAAAAAGAAAAAAACCATTCTTCGATTATATTAACCAACGAATTATATATTGGTATTAAGCAAAGGGCCTAACAATCATACAATATATAGCACAAGCATAAAAAAATAGCCACAAACAGATGCAAAAAATTCGGATAAAACTTTTCCGTTTCATCTTTGAACTCTGCTTTTTTTTGCCTTAAACGCAAAATAAAAAAAAGCAAACTAATACTCCCAAAAAAAATACATAAAAAAGCCATTGCTACTGTCAATGATGTTCCACCACCTAATGCAGACATTACCTGCACGTATCGATATAACACCGAAAATTCGTCTGCTTATTTTCCAAAGGCCCCACCTCTGCCTTGTGCGCATCCAACATAAAAATTCACCCGATCGGCATTGCATACAAGAATATTTTCACGTACCATGCCTGCGGAACCGCTACCGTTTCAGATGCTTACGCAGCTTCTTTTTCAGAACATCCCCCGTTAATGGTTTGGCAATATAATCATCGCACCCGACATCGAGCGCTTTCGCACGGTCGCTGTCGTATGCATATGCTGTGACGGCAATGATGGGAACGGAACTTCCCGCCTCCCGAATCTGCCGCGTAGCTTCCAAACCATCCATAACGGGCATCTTCATATCCATCAACACCACATCCGGAGCGAACTCCCGGCACATGCGCACCGCTTCCGCTCCGTTATGGGCCCGAAGCACTTCATACCCTTTCTTAAGAATCAGCGACACCAGCAGAAAATTGCTGTCGGTATCTTCGGCAACGAGAACGACGGGCATTTTCCCCTCCGAAACGCCTGGTTGCCGCATCTCCGCATCGGAAGCAACCGCCGACACAGACCGGGTCCGGATGTAAGGATGCGTAAACCAAAAACAAGAACCCTTTCCCGGTTCGGAGTTCAGGCCGATACGACCGCCCATCTGTTCGACGATACTCTTGCTGATGGCCAGTCCCAACCCGGTCCCCTGGACAAAACTGTTGAGTTTCACGAAACGCTCGAAGACAGACTCCTGCTCCTGCTCGGGAATCCCGGTACCGGTGTCTTCGACATAAAAGGTAAGCATCATCCCGTCATCGCACCGGTAGCCTAATGTCACAGACCCTTCACGAGTGAATTTCAACGCATTATTAATAAAATTAATCAACACCTGCGTAATCCGGGTCTTGTCGCCTACCAACCGACATTCGGGCAGATGATCGCCGAAACGCAACTCCACCGGTTTATCCAGGACCTTGAGGCTCAACGACCGTACAATCTCCTGACACATCTGATTCACATCGAATTCCACATCGTTGAATTCGAGCGTTCCGGCTTCGATCTTCGACAAATCGAGAATGTCGGAAATCAGCTTCAACAACAATTCGTTATTTTCCTGAACAATGGCTACATACTCCCGTCGTTCGTCGGGATCTTCGGTTTCAGCGATCAGATTCGAAAAGCCGACGATGGCATTCAGTGGCGTGCGGATTTCATGGCTCATATTAGCCAGAAAAGCCGATTTCAGACGATCGCTCACTTCGGCTTTGTTCTTCGCTTCGATCAAATTCTTCTCCGTTTCCTTCAACTCGGTAATGTCGTAATTGACACACACCATTTCGATCTTCGAAGGATCGTTATTCAGGGGATTGCGCATCACATTGATACGGGTCCACTTCTGTCGTCCGTCCGCATCGATCCGAAGATCATGGCTGAAACTGTCGATCTCGCCGGCTTTCACCTGTCGGATGGACTCCAGAACTTCAGCCCGGTCGGAGGAATTGACATGTTTATACACACCGAGGATCTGATCGAGCGGCGTATCCTCCTTCTCGCCCAGGTTATAATACCACTGCGGCACGCCATACCCCTCTTTCGAAACCAGGTCGAAGCGACAGTATCCGACCTTGCCGAAACGACTGACCAGCGAAAACGAGCTTTCGAACTCCGCGATACGACTATGCGCCCGATTGATTTCCGTATTGTCGATATTGATCAGGAAGAAATTGCTCAACCGCCCCTGCGCATCGTAAAGCATACACACCGAACTGTATATTTCGAGGCGGCCCTGCTTGGAGGTAACATAATAACCGTTCAAACGATCGAAGGGATAATACGCCTTGAACGAGAACTCCTCCCGGTTCCGCACCCGGCGCCAGACCTCCTCGTCGAGAATGGGATTCTTGAAAAAATCGACCCCGAGCACATCCTCCTTGTCCCGAATCCCGAAAATCTCCAGATCCTTGTTATTCAGATCGACGAGCAAGCCGTTCCTGTCGTACAGTTCGATACCGACGGGAATATTGTCATAAATATTACGCAATAGCTTTTCACTGCGGTCGAGCGCCTCGTGCGTTTCATACATTTCGGTCATATCCGAAAGCAGGCAAATCACCTCCTCGGGAGTGGTCGAATACATAACGACATGAACATACCGGCCGGAAGCCAACAAACGGACCTCCTTTTCGACATGCTGCTCCACCTGCAATACTTTGGCGAAAACTTTCAGGTACTCGGGCATATCTTCGATCTCCAGCTCGCTCGCCAGCCGCCCCACATAGTCGGCTTGGGATTTTCCGATAATCTTTTCCGCAGCATAATTCGAATCGAGCACCTTGTAATCGACCGGCGTCCCCGTCTTGTCGTAAATCATCCGGAAACGGACATACCCCAGCGGCATGTACCGGTAGAGGTTTTGCAAATAATCGCGTTCGATTTGCGCCTCCCGCTTCGAACGCTGCAATTCGATACAGATATTGATGATATTGACCAGCGATGCGAACCATTGGTAATCCTCGTTCTGCCAATCGCGGTGCTCCCCGATCACATCGATTCCCGCATACCCCCAAAGTTTATCACGAAATGTCATCGGCAGCACAAACAGCGAACCGATATTTTGTGCAGCCAGAATATCATGCTCGTTCCTTGCCCGGGAAGGAAGGTCGTCCAAACAGGAAAGAGCAATAGGACTCCTTTTTTCGAGCTGCTCGACCCACCAGGGGGTTTCGTCCATCGAAAGTCGATCGAACCGATCCCGGCCGCTCTCCACGCCCTTGTCCGTCACTTCGTACGTACAAATATGCCTGCGGTTATCCCAGTCGAACTCCGCGATATAGGTCCGGCTGCCACGAAATATCTTGAGGACATCGGTCAGAACCTTGTTGATCGCCTCGTCGATGGAACCAATATGAAGGAAAGAAAGCAGCGTATGCGAAATATTGTTCAACCGATAAAGAAGCGTATTCATCCGCTCGATCGAGCAAAGATCGACCGGCAAAGCCTCCCTTTCGCTGATTTCCTGGGCATATCCCGAAACAACCAGCCCCTTGTCGGCTGCCGTTTCCCGGCGCAGGACCTTCCAGCGGAACCACACCTCACCCCGGGGACCACACAGCGAAAAAATCTGCTCGGCGGAGAACAGGCTCGCATCCGTGGACATCAGGCTTTTGAGCGAAGCCCGGAACGGCTCTCCGACCGACTGCAGAAAACGGTCGTAACCGATCTCGGACTCCTCAGTTCCTATCGTCTTACAGAGATAATCGGACAACAAAAGAACCCGTCGGGCCATATCTACTTTCCACCACCCGATCTTCGTATCCCACAATATCTCCTGCAACATGGATTCACTTCCCATTATCCCCTTATTGTCAATTTATACCATAATTAATAACAAAAATACTATTCATTACCGGGAGTTCCAAAAAAAATACGGATTATTGTCCGGCACGATGACCGAAACGGACTATTTTTCGGACATTTTCATTACCTTTGTGGAAGGTAGGATATGATCGGTGTAAAAAACAGAAGAGTTTGTTTTATTCTGCCTTCATTTTCATTACCTTTGCTCCCGTCCGAATCGGAGTGCGACGACACGAAACGAAGAACATTCGTCCTGCATCGGCCGATCGGCACACACGGACACCACGAACCTTTCAACCAACTCGACTCATGGGCGAACAAAACGTAATCCGGCTGCGCGGCGTAACGATATACCACACGGACGATCCTTTCGGCAGCCGCTCCGAAAAAAAGTTGCTGCAACAGGGAGAACTGATCTTGTCCGATCTGAATTTCGACATCAACGCCGGTGAATTCGTCTATCTGATCGGGCGTGTGGGAAGCGGTAAAAGCTCCTTACTCAAAACTTTATATGCCGAGCTTCAACTCATTGAAGGCGAAGGATACGTCGCAGGCTTCGACTTGCGAAAACTCAAACGACGGGACATTCCGATGCTGCGACGCAGAATCGGAATCGTCTTCCAGGATTATCAACTGCTCACCGACCGGAATGTCTTTATGAATCTCTACTATGTAATGAAGGCAACGGGATGGAAAAACGAATCAGAAATCCGCAAGCGGATCGACGAGGTACTCAAGGTCGTATCACTGGAAGCCAAAGGCTACAAGATGCCGTTCGAGCTTTCCGGCGGCGAACAGCAGCGTCTGGTCATCGCCCGCGCCCTGCTGAACCGTCCCCGCCTGCTTTTGGCCGACGAACCTACCGGCAACCTCGATCCGCTGACGGCCGAAGGCATCATTCGGCTGTTCCAGGAAATCGCTCGTCAAGGTTGCGCCGTAGTCATGTCCACGCACAACACGGCCCTCATCGAAGAGTATCCGTCTCGCACGATCCTCTTCTCGAAAGGCAAGATCAAGGAGGTTCCGGTACAAACGATGCTGCAGGATATTTAGCGAATACCCGCACAGACGGAAACCCTGAAACCTAAATTCATCATTGCCGGACACAGATAATTTCGACTAAAAAACAGGTTTGGGTTATGAAACTCCGCACTCTTTTCCGGTTGTTCCTGTTATTGGCGGCAGTGGCCCCAATAACCACGGCAAAAGCCGACAGTCTTATCATCGGCACAGATACGCTCAGACTGGACTTACATTGGTTGGACGACACTCCGCTGGACGAGTTGGCCCGCGACGACCGGGCATTCGAAAAAAAATTCCAGGCACTTATTCATCAGCCTACCGTAGAGGGGTTCGTTATCTACATAGACGGTGATCACGAACACCATTCCTACTGGCGACTGATCGACGACAAACTCTACCGGGATCACACGATACGCAATTCAGACTACTCCGAAATAGATTTCAGCGGCATTTTCGTCCGCGACCATACCGGTTATTATCCGGCCACCTTCTATTCAGGCACACTTCCTATATCAGGCATACTCTACCAGGACGGAACGAAGCCCATATTCGTCTTCAAGGAGGGGCGATTGACCTATACGAATTGGACATATCCTTCCTTTCCATGCCCCTCTCCGATGCTGGGCGATCTGCTGTTTCTGCACTTCGACTACATGCAATTCGCACAATTCACGGACGGGCTGTGGACCTGTTGGGTGCGTATCCTCCCGGATCCATCCGGAAACCCCATTACCATACAGCCCCTGATAGTAGCTCATAAAAGCGGAATCATCGATGCTTCGGATGCCGCTAAAAAAGGCTGAAAACTGCAATCGCCGACAGTCTGAAAACAGTAGATTTCATTTGCGACGTAAATTTTTCCCGGGGCAGCATACAGGCCGTTCTCAAAACATTCGAAATTCCCCGGCCGATATTATACCGCAAAGAAATCAGGAAAAACGGCCGACAGTTGGTCGGATATGAAAATGCGACCGGACGTCCAATCGTCCCTTTCGGGAAATACGCCCGATGCCACACACCCATCATAAGTGAAAACAGAATCGGGATCGTGGAAACAGACGAAGGAAAGTTTATAGCCATAGACCATACGGGTAAAAAGCTGTTCGAAATCATGTTTCAGTCCCCGGTACTTTCGGTCGAAGATTTATTCCGGTACGGTTATTTCATCTATGTCACCCGAAACGGCCGACAAGGAGTCGCCACCATCAGCGGATTGCGATACACGCAACCGACCCACAAGCCGATCAATCTCTCCGACGTCGATCGGGATGCTATCAAAGCTCTTATCCTCTGATCCGGCTACGCTTCCGGTATCCGATGTTTCGCCCGAATAAGCACCCCGCAAATCCGACTGCGGCAAAAATCAATGGCAAAGGGTGCTTGATTATTGCATCTTACGAAACTTTTCCGTATATTTGTACGATATATTTAAGGTCAATATGAGTACTGAAGAAAAAGAGATAAAGAAGCAGGAAGAGGAGTATTCCGCCTCCAACATCCAGGTCCTCGAAGGTCTGGAAGCTGTCCGGAAGCGTCCGGCCATGTATATCGGCGACATCGGAGAAAAAGGTTTGCACCACCTGGTTTACGAGGTGGTGGACAACTCGATCGACGAGGCGTTGGCAGGACACTGTACCGACATCGACGTTACGATCAACGAAGACAACTCGATCACAGTCAAGGATAACGGCCGAGGCATCCCGACCGACTTCCACGAAAAGGAGGGCAAGTCCGCACTCGAAGTCGTGCTCACCGTGCTCCATGCGGGCGGCAAGTTCGACAAGGGCAGTTACAAGGTTTCGGGCGGTCTGCACGGTGTGGGTGTTTCGTGCGTGAACGCACTCTCGACGCTGCTCATCGCCGAAATCCACCGCGACGGCAAAATATTCCGCCAATCGTACAGCAAAGGCGCTCCGACTTCGCCGGTCGAAGTGATCGGCACCTGCGACGATCGCGGAACCACGATCACCTTCAAACCCGACGGCAGTATCTTCACGCTCACGACGGAATACAAGTACGACATCCTGGCCAACCGCCTGCGTGAGTTGGCATTCCTGAACAAAGGCATCCACCTGAACCTGCTGGACAAACGCCAGCGGGACGAGAACGGCGAATACGTCGGTGACCATTTCTATTCGGAAGAGGGCCTCAAGGAGTTCGTCGAATACCTGGACGCCACGCGCGGTCAGGCCATCACCGAATCGATCATCTACATCGACACCGAAAAGAACGGCGTGCCGGTCGAGGTGGCCATGCAGTACAACGACTCCTTCTCGGAGAACGTACACTCCTACGTCAATAATATCAACACGATCGAAGGCGGTACGCACCTGACGGGTTTCCGCCGCGCCCTGACCCGCACGCTCAAGAAATACGCCGAGGATTCGGGCATGCTCGCCAAACTCAAGTTCGATATCAACGGCGACGACTTCCGCGAGGGTCTGACGGCCGTAGTTTCGGTCAAGGTCGCAGAGCCGCAGTTCGAAGGGCAGACCAAGACCAAACTAGGCAACGACGAGGTGTCGGCAGCGGTCGATCAGGCCATGTCGATGGCTCTGAGCCACTACCTGGAGGAGAATCCGCGCGACGCCAAAGCCATCGTACAGAAAGTCATCCTGGCTGCAACGGCCCGGCACGCGGCGCGTCATGCCCGCGAAATGGTGCAGCGCAAGACCGTGCTTTCGGGTGCGGGTCTTCCCGGCAAGCTGGCGGACTGTTCGAGCCGCGACCGTTCGATCGCCGAAATCTTCTTCGTCGAGGGCGACTCGGCAGGCGGTACGGCCAAGCAGGGCCGCGACCGGAACTTCCAGGCCATCATGCCGCTGCGCGGTAAGATCCTGAATATCGAAAAAGCCCAGGAGCACCGCATGTGGGAAAACGAGGAGATCAAAAACATGTTTACCGCCCTGGGTGTGACGATCGGCACGGAGGAGGATAGCAAGGCGCTCAATCTCGAAAAACTCCGCTACGACAAGATCATCATCATGACCGATGCCGATGTCGATGGCAGCCACATCGCTACGCTGATGCTTACCTTCTTCTTCCGCAAGATGAAAGAGCTGATCGAAAACGGGCACGTCTATATCGCCACCCCGCCCCTGTTCCTCGTGAAAAAGGGCCAGCAGGAGCGCTATTGCTGGACGGAGAAGGAACGTGACGAGATCACGGCCGAAATGGGCAAGGGCGTACACGTCCAGCGCTACAAAGGTCTCGGTGAAATGAACTCCCATCAGTTGTGGGAAACCACGATGAACCCGGACACCCGGATTCTGCGCAAAGTAACCATCGACAACGCTGCCGAAGCCGACCGCGTATTCTCGATGTTGATGGGCGACGAGGTTCCCCCGCGACGCGAGTTTATCGAAAAACACGCTCACTACGCCAATATCGACGCATAATCGAAAATTACAAAGGATTGCACCCCGCAGGGGAGCAATCCTTTTCCATATCCGTTTGGCTGGCGGGAGCTACCCCATCGTTCGATTGCGACGGAAAGCTGCCCCGATGTGTTCATCGGAAAGGACGAAGTTGGCAGCACATTTGGAGTTCGGCCATACGGCAAACGGGAAATGCGAAAACGAAACATTCCGTTTTTTTGACGTAATTTATCCGAAATCCGACGGCGAGGGGAAAAGAGAAAATACAGATTCCGAGACGCTTCATCGGACAGATGAAATCGGAAATACCTACCGACTTCGTGCGGGTGCAAATACGGGAAAAAATCACACCGTTTTCGGAGAAAAACCGGTCAGGAGGTTATCGCACGCAGAAAACGGGAAATAAAAAAGAACCACAAATCGGGAATTATGAATGTGACAGTCATCGGTGTCGCAGGCGGCACAGGATCGGGTAAAAGCACGCTGGTAAAACGATTGCAGGAGGCTTTCAAGGAGGAAGAGGTAGTCACGCTCTGCCACGACTACTACTACAAAGCCCATCCCGAACTGACGTACGAAGAGCGCACGAAACTCAATTACGACCACCCTCAATCGTTCGATACGGATATGCTCGTCGAACACATCCGCACGCTGAAAAACAACGTTCCGATCGAACATCCGGTCTATTCGTTCGTCGATCACAACCGAACGGCCGAAACCGTGCTGGTCAAACCTTCGAAGGTAATCATCGTCGATGGTATTCTGATCTTCGAGAACAAGGAACTCCGGGACCTGATGGATATCAAGGTATATGTCGATACGGACGCCGACATCCGCCTCGCCCGCCGCATCCTGCGCGACGTATGCGAGCGGGGGCGCACCATGCAGTCGGTCATCTCGCAATATACCACGACAGTCAAGCCCATGCACGAGGAGTTCGTCGAGCCGTCGAAGAAATACGCCGACGTAATCATCCCGGAGGGAGGTTTCAATTCCGTTGCCGTAAGCATGTTGATCCGCAGCATCCAGTCGCAGATCAACGCCAAATAGGAGCACGCGAATCCATTCCCCGAAAATCGATTTTCGCAACAGGCAGTCTGTGTAACTCGCCTCGACACGCAGTCCATTACGACAAAAAGGAACCGTCCGACAACTCCCCGAAATTGAAAATCACCCCTGCCAGAGAAGACATTCTGGCAGGGGTGAAAACGTTAAAATCGGACTTGTCAGATACTCCCTTTTATTTATTTCCCCTGGCGCAAGGCAAACGGATACTTTTGCCCCTTCACTTCGGCAATTCCTCGCTCCACGTAAGCGGCAGCGGCCGAATCCCACTCCGAAAAGATCGTTATGTCATCGTATTCGAACGGTACGATAACACGTCCGCGACCGTCCAATACTCCGAATCGAAGCAACCCGGTAGAATCGGGAACACCTGCGGAAGCATGCCCGAATTTTCCGCTCGGGTTCACCTGATAGACCTTATAGTCGATCAACGGTTTGCCGGAAACATCGAGCAGGGTACAGGCCCGGGAAGCGAAATCCTCCCCTTCTCCGACCCAGGTCGTTCCGAACGGCGTGGGCTGCACCCAATCGTAAATACAAGGTAGGATTTCCCGTCCATTCCGGTCGATACTGCCGTACTTCAAAGCACCGCCGGAAACAATGCAGACGACCGCACGGCCATTTCGGAACGAAGAAACCTCGTAATACTTGCATGGGATGACCAACGTCCCTGCGGCATCGACAAATCCCCAGCGTACATAATATTTCCCCATCTGTCCGACAGCGGCCAGCACTTCGGAAAAATCGGCCGCACCGTCGTATATCGGAGCAATCACTTCGTTACCCCGACGATCGATGAATCCGTATTTCCCGGTAAATTCAAAATCCCTTTTTCCATAGCCGGACTTACCGCTCCATTCGCCTTTGGCTACGACTGCCATTCCTTCGGAAAAATCCCGGGCATAATCGTATTTCAATGGAATTACGACCTGTCCCAGCGTATCGACATACCCATAGCGGCGGACGGAATCCGTCCCCTCCTGTACCCGGGCAAGGCCTGACGAAAAACCCGCGACATCCGCATAGATACAGGGCACGACTTCACGCCCCTGACGATCGATAAGCCCGAAACGACGATCGTTCTTTTCCCCTTTGCCGACCACGGCAAACCCATTGGAAAAACTATCGGCATAGTCATAGATGAGCGGGAAGACCACCGTACCGCAGGTGTCCGTATAACCGAAACAGCCGTCCGTATAAAAACGGCCCATACGGGGATTGCTACCCTCTCCGCCCCGGTGTACGAGAATACGTCCGTCATGCACTGCACCCACATAATCGTATTTCGTTTTCCAATCTTTTTTAGCGGCTGCACGGCGTTGTGCCGACACCCCGGCCGGAAACAGGGAAAGAAGCAGTACAACTATAAAGTATCGCTTTATCATAATCCAGTTATCTTTTTGATTTCATTTAATTTATTAAGCGCCTCGATCGGAGTGAGAGCATTGATGTCCAACCCCTTGATCTGATCTCGGATCTGCACCAGCACTGGATCGTCGAGTTGGAACATCGAAAGCTGCATACCCCGCGTCTGATCCCCCGCTTCCGCCGCCTCGCGAACTCCGGGGAGCGCTTTTCGGTCGCGGCGTCGAGGACTCTTGCTGGGCACGATCTCGTTGTTGCCATATACCAGCTCCAGATTCTTCAGGATCTCTTCGGCGCGGGCTACGACCGAGGCCGGCATTCCGGCCATCCGGGCAACGTGAATACCGAACGAATGCTCCGTTCCGCCCCGCTCCAGCTTGCGCAGGAAGACGATCGTCTTATCCACCTCCTTGACGCTCACATGGTAGTTCTTCACACGCGGGCACATCTGCTCCATCTCGTTGAGTTCGTGGTAGTGGGTCGCAAAAAGCGTCTTGGCACGGGCCGTCGGATGGTTGTGCAGGTGCTTCACGGATGCCATACGCATTCAGCTCTCTGGCAACTGCCATCAGAGTCAAAAGATAATAGTCCTCATCCATGGCTTTGTCCGGAATAAATTCCTTGTGTCCCTCTCCGATGCGGTAATAGGTGCCGTTGTATTCCAGAATGTTACCGGAGAAAATCGGTTCTGTGTCATAGGCAGTAATGCCGGTAGGGGTGACGGTGTTTGCTGTTTTGATGTTGCCGTAGCCATGATCTACGGCGATAATTTTGATGCTTTTCAGTTCTTTCATTTGCTTAATTCCTCCTCAAAAAATTTGATAGTCATAAAAAATGCCCTCTTTTCAGTAGATTTGCTTTGAAGTGGCACCGGATTTTTGAATTTGGTGCTGTTTTCATTGCAATTTCATTCTACTGGAAAGAGGGCAAAAGCACATTGAGCGTGGATTGAGTGGAAATTGAGCAAAAAAAGAAGCAGCCACACACCGTAGTGCATGACTGCTATACAAAATCATTTTTCCTTTTATTCTTTTGGCAAATAACTTTTGTCTATTGAAAGATTAACACAAGTTGCTACTGCAATATAGATTACTA
>OGZG01002421.1_pt1 | contig 12622 bp, 10 predicted proteins | sample 1576781 | NCBI WGS metagenome assembly OGZG01 (sample SAMEA3541502, study PRJEB24748) | human gut metagenome | biome: human gut; feature: human-associated habitat; material: faeces | place: China | collected 2012 | reverse complement strand
ATCTGATATGTGATGCCTGTCCCCTGTGGTGTGAAATCGGCGCTTGAGTATGAGGATGCATGGAAGCTTTTAATCAGCGTGCGTCTTGCAGCACAGTGTACAGACGCCAGAGTAAATCAGGTTGTTCCAGGGCTTTATGAAAAATTTCCAACAATCAGTGCTCTGGCAGACGCAGATGAATCAGATATTGAAGAGATTGTGCGTCCATGTGGACTTGGAAAAAGTAAGGCAAGAGACATAAAGGCTTGCATGACAATGCTTCGCGATGAGTATGACTGCAAGGTACCAGATGATTTTAATAAGCTGTTGAAGCTTCCGGGTGTTGGCAGAAAAAGTGCCAATCTGATTATGGGAGATGTATTTGGAAAGCCGGCAATTGTAACTGATACACATTGCATTCGACTTTCGAATCGCATTGGTCTGGTAGATGGTATAAAGGAGCCAAAGAAGGTTGAGATGGCATTATGGAAGCTGATTCCTCCAGAAGAAGGCAGTGATTTTTGTCATCGACTTGTTATTCATGGAAGAGAGATCTGTACGGCAAGAACATCACCATATTGTCATCGCTGCTGCTTAAATGACATATGCGAAAAAAATGGTGTCGAAAAAGAAAACAGCAAATAAAGGCAAAGAAAACAGCTAAGTTTTTGCAAAAACAAAACGAAGCATAAAGCAAAACAAAAATAGAAAATATCAACATAAAAGAAAAGGAGATACGAAATCATGAAATTAACAGTATCACAGAAAAAAACAACACCAATTTCAAAGGATCTGATCGGAGTATTTTTTGAGGATATTAATTATGGTGCAGATGGCGGCATTTATGCAGAGCTTATTGAAAACCGTAACTTTGAATTTGTAGATTGCTATGGTGATAAGGGTGATTATTATACAATTTTTGATGGGGGATATGGCTGGAATGCATACCCGGCAGAGGACAGCGCTCGCTTGCAGGTCGTTTGTGGAAGCCCTGTTTCTGATGAAAATCCTCATTATCTTCGCTTTACAGCAAATGAGGCAGGTGCTGGTTTTTCCAATCAGGCATATAGCGGAATTACCTTAAAGAAAGGTGCTGCATATAACGTTTCCTTTTATGCAAGAGCAGTCAGCTTTTTAGGAGAGATCACTGCAAAGGTTGTAAAGGATGATGTAACATATGCAGAGGGCAGTGTGCATATGGCAGAGGAAGATAAGATGCACTACTGGCACAAGTATACACTTACTGTAACTGCATCAGATGACGTAAATGGTGCGCTGTTTGTATTGGCACTTGCAGAAAAAGGAACAGCTGAGTTTGACTTTGTTTCCATGATTCCGGCAGATGCTGTTGCAGGTGTATTTAGAAAGGATACTTTTGAGATTTTACAGTCATTAAAGCCGGCATTTATGCGTTTCCCAGGCGGCTGTATTGTAGAAGGAAATACAATGTCCAACCGCTATCGTTTCAAGGATACATTAAAGCGCATTGAAGATAGAAAGTGCAATTGGAACCGCTGGGCTGTACATAACAACCGCAAGGAAAACGATTTCCACAGTGAATTTTCTCACTACAACCAGACACTTGGAATTGGTTATTATGAATTTTTCTTACTGTGTGATCTGATTGGTGCAAAGCCGCTTCCTGTTATGAATGTAGGAATGGCATGTCAGTATCAGTCTTATGAGTACATGGAAATTGGAAGTGCAGAGTTTGAACAGATGGTTCAGGATACGCTTGATTTAATTGAGTTTGCAAATGGCGATGAGTCAAGTGATTGGGGAAAGGTTAGAGCACAGCTTGGTCATAAGGCACCGTTTGGACTTGAATATCTTGGAATTGGAAATGAGCAGTGGCAGATGGATAATACAGATTTCTTTGCACGCTATAAGATTTTTGAACAGCGTATCCATGCAAAGTATCCAGAGATAAAGCTTATTGGTTCAGCAGGACCGGATGTTACCTCAAACCATTACACAGATGCATGGGAGTTCTACCGAAAGGAAAAGAAGAACAATCCAAATTTTGTTTATGCAATTGATGAGCATTATTATATGCCTCCGAAGTGGTTTTTGGAGCACAATGATTTTTATGATAATTATCCGAGAGATATAAAGGTGTTTGCTGGTGAGTACGCAGCTCATGATCCGGAAATTAATATTGCACATGTAAGCAAGAATAACTGGAAGGCTGGTATTAGTGAAGCAGCATTTTTGACAGGAATTGAGCGAAATGCCGATGTAGTTGCACTTTCTTCATATGCACCGCTGTTTGCAAGAGTAAATTATACGCAGTGGGCACCAGATCTGATTTGGATGGATGAAAATACTAGTTGGGGAACACCAAGCTATTATGTACAGAAACTGTTTTCAAAATTCCGTGCAGAGAGCACACTTGATCTGGGAGATCAGATTGAAAAGCTTCGCGCACAGGGAATTTATTGCAGCGCAGGCGAAACTGAAGATAAAACTACAATAGTTAAGCTTGTAAATACAACAGACAATGAAGTAAGCATTGACCTTGAGAATGAGGAAGGAAAGGTACTGACACCAGTTAAAGAGACTGTTATGTGCGCAGCACTTACTGATTACAACTGTGCTAAGAACCCGATGTGTGTTGCACCGAAGGAAACTGTTGAATGCAGCGGCAAGATCAAAATGGCACCGCAGAGCTTTATTATAGTCGAAATTAAATAATATTTGTCAAAAAAAGACTTTTTTTTTAGTGAAAAATAGGCTATACTGTAGGCAAGTGCGCAGAGTGAAATTTGCGTTTGACAAATTGATTATTGACAGCAGACAGGAGAATACAATCATGAGATTTTTAGATGCAGAATTTGTTCAGGGATTCATTCGTATGGCAAACGACGGCTGGGAGCAGGGCTGGCATGAGAGAAACGGCGGAAACCTTTCTTATCGTGTAAAGCCAGAAGAGGTAGAGTCCGTTAAGGAAAACTTTGAAGCAAAAGAGTGGAAGCCAATCGGTACTAGCGTTCCGAATCTGGCAGGAGAATATTTCCTTGTAACAGGAAGCGGCAAGTATTTCCGCAATGTTATCATTAAACCAGAAGATTCCATCTGCATGATCGAGGTAGATGATAAGGGTGAAAATTACCGTATCGTATGGGGACTTGTAAATGGCGGAAGACCAACAAGTGAGCTGCCGTCTCATCTGATGAACCATGAGGTAAAGAAGCTTGCTACAAATGGTAAGTATCGTGTTATTTATCATGCACATACCACTAATGTAATTGCGCTGACCTTTGTTCTTCCATTAGAGGATAAGGTATTTACAAGAGAGCTTTGGGAGATGGCTACCGAGTGCCCAGTTGTATTCCCAGATGGTGTAGGTGTTGTTCCGTGGATGGTTCCAGGCGGAAGAGACATTGCAGTTGCTACAAGTGAGCTGATGAAGAAGTACGATGTTGCAATCTGGGCTCATCATGGTATGTTTGCAGCAGGTGAGGACTTTGATTTGACATTTGGTCTGATGCATACTGTAGAGAAGTCTGCAGAGATTCTTGTAAAGATGCTGTCCATGCAGCCAAACAAGCGTCAGACAATCACACCACAGAATTTCCGCGACTTAGCGGTTGATTTTAAGGTAACTCTTCCAGAAGAGTTCCTTTATGAAAAATAAATTTAAAGGAGAAAGAAACAAATGGCTAACAGATTTGTGTTAAATGAGACATCTTATCATGGCGCAGGAGCAATTAAGGATATTGCTACCGAGGCAAAGGGAAGAGGATTTAAGAAAGCATTCGTATGCTCTGACCCGGATTTGATTAAATTTGGTGTTACAAAGAAGGTAATTGATGTACTTGAGGGAGCTGGTCTTGATTATGAGATCTACTCCAACATTAAGCCAAATCCAACAATCGAGAATGTACAGACTGGTGTTGAAGCATTCAAGAAGTCTGGTGCTGATTACCTGATCGCAATCGGTGGTGGTTCTTCTATGGATACCGCAAAGGGTATCGGTATTGTAATTGCAAACCCAGAGTTTGAAGATATCAGAAGCCTTGAGGGTGTTGCACCGACAAAGAATAAGTCTGTTCCGATTTTTGCAGTTCCGACTACTGCAGGTACTGCAGCAGAGGTAACAATCAACTACGTTATCACCGATGTTGAGAAGAATCGTAAGATGGTATGTGTAGACCCTAAGGATATTCCAGTTGTTGCATTTGTAGACCCAGAGATGATGTCTAGTATGCCAAAGGGACTGACAGCTGCAACTGGTATGGATGCACTTACTCATGCAATTGAGGGTTACATCACTGCAGGTGCTTGGGAGTTGTCTGATATGTTCCACTTAAAGGCAATCGAGATTATTTCCAGAAGCCTTCGCAATGCAGTAGCAAATACACCAGAGGGAAGAGCAGACATGGCTCTTGGACAGTATGTTGCAGGTATGGGATTCTCTAATGTAGGTCTTGGAATTGTACACTCTATGGCACATCCTTTAGGAGCTCTTTATGATACACCACATGGTGTTGCAAACGCAATCATCCTTCCAACAGTTATGGAGTACAATGCTCCAGCTACTGGCGAGAAGTATCGTGAGATCGCAAGAGCAATGGGCGTACAGGGTGTTGATGATATGACTCAGGAAGAGTACCGCAAGGCAGCAGTAGATGCAGTTCGTAAGCTGTCTGAGGATGTTGGTATTCCAGCTGACTTAAAGGCTATCGTTAAGGAAGAGGATATCCCGTTCTTAGCTCAGTCCGCATACGATGATGCATGCAGACCAGGAAATCCGAGAGAGACAAGTGTAGAGGAAATTGCAGAGCTGTACAAGTCTCTGATCTAAGTTGATTAAAAAAATAAGTAGAAAGCTGTCGGCAGTTGCTGGCAGCTTTCTTTAAGAAGGGTAATAAAAAGAGTAACAGCGCATTTGGTGTGCAGAAATGGGGTTTCTATGGATATAAGAGAACTAAGAACTGAACATATCGAATTTTCAGGAGAGATTATGGATCGTGTACTTAGAAGTGCGATTTTGAATTCAAATGTAATCGATGTGATTCAGGACAACAAACGTCCATTTGATGAACTGATGTCGAAATATCGCTGTGCGATTATGGAGATTGAGACAAAGTTTAAAGTGTTGAATGAACAGTATTCACTTCAGTATGATCGTAATCCAATTGAAACGATAAAGACGAGATTAAAGTCAATGGAGAGTATCAGTCGTAAGTTGGCTCAAAAAGGAAAATCCTTTAGTGCAAAGTCAATGGAGAAAAATCTTGATGATATTGCCGGCGTGAGAGTAATATGCTCATTTCAGGAAGATATATATACACTGGCAAAATGTTTGCTTGATCAGGATGACATTGAGCTGCTTGAGACAAAGGATTATATTAAAAATCCAAAGCCAAGCGGATACCGCAGTCTTCATTTGATTGTACGTGTTCCAATTTTTCTTCAGAATGAAAAGTGTTTGATGAAGGTTGAGGTACAGCTGCGTACTATAGCAATGGATTTTTGGGCAAGCCTTGAGCACAAGCTGCGCTACAAAAAGGAGATTCCGGAATTTGAAAAGGATTCTCTTCAAAAAGAATTGTTTGAATGTGCACATGAAGCCCCAGAACTCGGTGGTTTGGAACCGCGAATTTTTCGGCTGGCTCGACAAATACCTGAAAAAATAGCGTTTTTCAACCGTTTCGATGCGAACGGCGGCCTTCTTCCGGGAAGGCCGCCGTTCTATTTTCCACAACGGAATCGGAAGCCATTGATAAAAAAAGCGTATTGGTGACAACTTTTCCGTCGCTCGTTGAATTTATTTTTTTTCATGTTCCGCAAACTATAATTTTGACTTCGAACTTAAAATCAGATAAGCATTATGGAAACAACCAAGACGCTTCGCAAGTATGTGACCCCCAGCATCGGGGTTTTGGACATCCGCATAGAGCGCGGATTCGGCGACTCTTTCCCGGGCGGCACCGTAGAACCTATGTCGTACAACGACGCAACGAACGACAGTTACTAATTAAAACCATCGAACTTATGAACCGCATAATCAATACCCTTGCCCTCGCAACGGCCGGACTGGTTCTCCTCTGCGGATGCTCCGCCGATCCTGCGACGGATGAAGCCGCTCCGGGAGGGAACGACGGAAAAACCGTCCCTGTCTCTTTCGCCGCCGAACTGCCGGCAACCCGTGCGACGATCGAAATCGGCGACGACCGTTTCAACGGCGCCTGGGAGGTCGATATCGACAAACTCGGCATACACGCAACGCTGAACGGCGTCGCGCAAATCAACAAACCCTTCGTCTTTTCGAGCGAAGGCATTTTCAAAGGTGAACTCACTCCGGGAACCGGCGCCTGGACCTACCTGGCCTATTATCCCCACGGAGAGCAATCCCTGAACGGCACGTCGGCCACCATTCCTTTCGGCAATACCCGCATCCAGAAGGGCGGAACCTACAACAGCCTGTTCGACATTCTGATAGCACCCGCACAAACTACGGCCAATTCAGCGGAAGGCGTCGATGACAGCGGCGAAAGGATCCGCTTCAATATGCAGCGGCTGACGTCGATCCTGGATTTCGACCTGACCAATTCGACCTCCGACCCGATTCGCTGCGTGCTGCTGACGGCGGAAAGCGACGATTTCCTGTCGGCCAAATCCCTGAATTTCGACCTGGCACAAGGAGAGGCCGCCGCACCCGCACTCGACACGGAAGAACGGTCGAAGTCGATTTTGATAAACTTCGACGGCGGGTCTGCATCGGCCGCAGCTCAACTGGACGCCTTCTTCAATGTCCTGCCGGGCAATTACAACCTGAATCTGGACATCATCACCGCCACCAAACAGATGGCCTCCGTAAAGATCGACCGTACCGACAAGCCGTTCGAGGCGGGTGTCCTCTACAAGAAAGAGGTCGGCACGCTGACCCCTTCCGCCATTCCTGCCCCGTCGCTCGACTGGCCCGACCAGGACATCGACGCCACGCATGAAATCACGGTAGGGCCGGACCAGTCGCTCACCTACCCCGCAGCCATCGACATCACGGTACCGGGCGGTATCGCCGAACTGAAAGTCGAAATCGTTTCCGACGCCCTGAACTCGCTGGGGATACAAAACCTCGATCTGGTACACGAAACTTCGATCGCAGGAAGCATCCAATACAAAGACTTGGGTCTGAAATGCGGCACGGAGATCCAATATACGAAATCGACCGTATTCGACATCACCAAGCTCGTCCCGATGATTGCGATGCTCCCCGACGCAATCGGCAACCACGTATTCAAGGTGTCCGTTACCGACCTGGCCGGCCAAACGACCGTACAGGACCTGACCTTCCATTACGGCCAGGTAACGCTCGAAACCGCCGACCTGTGGCAAAATACCGCAACGCTGAAAATCGTCCCCTCCGCAACGGCCGCGAGCGCGACGCTCGAATACAAGCGCAGCACCGACGACGCCTGGCAGCAGGCGACCGTTTCCGACAACGGCGACGGCACTTTCACGGCCGCGATCGAGCCGACCTGGAGTTCATCGACCAACGAAATGGGTAAAACCGTTTACGAACCGGACTATGCCACCGGCGTTTTCGCAGGTACGACCTACGATTACCGCTTGAAGCTGGACGGTACAGAAAAGGAAACCGGACGTTTCACAACGGCCAAAGGCGATGTAATTCCCAACGCGGACATGTCGGAATGGAGTACTGTTTCCCGGGCAGGTCTGTCCGGAAGCAAAGACGTTCCCTACCCCAATAAAACCGGAGATTCTTTCTGGGACTGCGGCAATAACGGCATCACGACAGATTTGTGTTCTTCTACCACGGATAAATTCGGCGCAGCGGTACCCGCAGCGAAACTGCAGAGCAAAAATATGTTGTTCGTCCTGGCTGCAGGCAATCTCTTTACCGGGAGTTTCAACTATGCCAGCATGACCGGTACGGTGAAATTCGGCAGCAAATACACCTACACGGCACGTCCCAAGGCTTTGCGCGTAAAATATCACGCCACGACCGGCGACATCGACATCGTGCGATCGCAAAATCCGGCCCCCGGTGTGGCAAAGGGCGATCCCGACAAATGCCGTATCTTCGTGGCGATCGTGGACTGGTCCCAGCCCCACACGGTCGTTTCGGGAACCGGCTCGGCCACGGGAGCCTGGGATCCGGCCAACGGAGCGGACGTCGTATCGGAAGCAGGTAAAGTCGTCGGCTACGGCTCGATGTGGATCGATCAAAGCACCCCCGGCGATGCCTTGGTTTCTTCCGAAGACGCACTCAAAATCCATTGGTACGAAGAGAAAGCTCCGTCTCCCACAGGGAACTACACGATCGTGATCTCATGCGCCGCGAATGCCTACGGCGACTACATGACGGGCTACTCGAAAGCCTGCCTCTATGTCGATGACTTCGAATGGGTATATTAACTCCATTCCAGCGATATTCCGTCAAATACCTCCTTGGAATAAGGAGGTATTTGACGTTAATTCCACGCTGTTATCTCAAACAAAACGCCCGTAAAACCGGGGATTCGTGATGAACTTTACCCGTTTCGTTGAATTTATTTCCATTATAGAAAAAACCCGTTTATTTTTGTGAAAATTGTGAATATCATTCACTAACTGTCTTATGGCGAAAAAACATCGGATCCTTCTCCCTGTACTGGCGCTGCTTCTGATCGGCGCCTGCTCCCGCAACGAGGAAATCGAGCAGCCGACTTCTCCGTCCGGCGGAGTCGAAGTCGCCATTTTGTGCGACAACACGAAAGAACCGCAGGTTTACAGTCTGCCCGACGGTACCCGAACCTGGATCGACGACAACGACTGGGCTTCGACCCGCTGGGACAAAAATGACAAGATCGCCCTTTGGGCGACCGCCGACGGCAGGAACCTATACCTACACGGCCGTCAGCCCGGTGCCCGAAAGCGTCAGCGGCACGCAGGTATCTTACCAAATTCCGGCAAAACAGACGGGCCGTTACGAGGGAAAATGGGATATTCTGGCCGCCGATCCATTGACCGCCGACGCGCTTCCCCTGTTCGAACAGTCCAACCAAATGCTCGAAACTCCACCGTCGCACGCGCTGCGCTTCCGTCACAAATGCCACGCACTGCGAATCGAAGTCCCCGCAGGCCGCAACATCTGGGGCGAACCGATCACACGTCTGGTTATCGATTTCCCGACAGAAGTCGTCGGAACCGTTTCGTTCGACGCTGCCGATCCGTCGGCCCCAATGTCCCTGACCGAAGGCTCGAAGAGCATCACGCTCGATCTGAATACCCCGCTGACGGACGAAGCCGAAAACTATGCCTGGGCCTTCATCAACCCCACGACGGTAAGCGGCGACATCTCTTTTACGGCCTATACAGCAAACGGATACCGTTCCCACACGCTCTCCGTCCCGATCGACCGCGAAATGGCGGCAGGGCACATCACCCCCATTACCTTGACGATCCCGACCGAGTTACCGGTAAGCTATGTCGATTTTTCGGTCACGGGCGACTCCTCGAATCTGGGTGAAGAGCCTTACAACCTGATCGTCAAAGCTCCCGAAGGAATGACTTTCCGCGACGGGACGACCGAGCAGACCTTCCCCATCGACGAATCCAACAAATACACGGTGGCTTTCTACGGCGACCTTTACGGCGATCTGCTGGCTCAACAACCGTTGCAGGTCAGCTTCGAAACCGAAAATGCCCTCGTGCCGCAAAATGTAAGCGTCGCTTCGTTCACTCCCGGCGAACATCTGCCGATCGCACTCAAAATCCCGTACCTCCTTTCGGAAGATTTCGACGATAAAACCGATTTCGAATACAAAACAGAGGCTACGACATCCAATCCGGACGGTATCTCGCTGTCGCAGTACGGCTTTGACGAGGGTTGGACAGGAACCCGTCTTCAGGTTTCGCAAAAGGCGATGCGTATTTCCGTCCGACACGAAACCGCAGCCCAATATCCGGGACGGCTCGACACTCCGCCGCTCGCCTGTATCAAGCCCGGAAAAACCGTAAAGCTGAAAGTGACCTTCAATGCCAACAAGGACAACAACTATCTCTATTGCAGTTTCGGAACCCTCACGGATACGGCCCCTAAAAAAGGCAACGACGGTCTCGAAAACACGTTGAAAGAACAGATCGACAACCTCAATACACTGAGCGGCGTATCGTTCGGAAATATTCAGGGACTATGCACCTGCGAAGTTCCCGCAGCAACGAATACAACGCGCCTGTCGTGGCTGATTCAAAGGACATACAACTTCACCGGCAACGGATGGATATCGAGAACCTGGTATATGTACCTCGACAACATCCGCGTAACCATCGTAAAATAAACCTCCAAATCAATAACCCTATGAAAAAATACCTATTGATTCTGACGGCCTTTGCACTGTTGGGGGGGGGCTGCTCGAAAGAGGAAATCCCCGAAACGACAGACGGGGAAGGGTCGGTCGAATTCCGGACCACGACCTGCTCCGAGGTCGATTCGCAGACGACCCGGGCACAAACGTCCCTGCCGGACAACTGCAAGCCGTCCGGCAACAGCTTCAAGCTGGTCGTAAAAGGCAAAGAAGGCACTGCGACGGCGGAATACCTCGCCGAATACACCACACTCAGCGAATATACGGCACCCTTCATGCCCAGCGGCGACTATACGGCAACGATCAGCTATGGCGATCCGCAGCAGGAGGGCAGCACGGCTTTCTGCTACCAGGGAGCGCTCGACTTTACGATCCTCGCCCGCAAGACGATTCAAAAGACCATCACCGCCTCGCTCACGAATTCGGTAATCAGCCTCGAATGCGGCGAGTGGTTCAAGAAATACTATTCCGAAGCACAATTCACCGTCCAGACCGAAGCGGGCAACAATTTCAGTTTTACCCACTCCTCATCGGCCGACGCTCCCATCTTCGTCAAGCCGGGGAGCAAACTTCTGCTCAAAGGTACGGCGGTGAAGGCGCAGAACGGAGTGAAAGTGGAATTCCCGCAGCAACAGATCGGTGTCACGACGGCCCGCACCTGGCACAAAATCCAAATCGACGCTTCGCAGGCGGGACAGGGCAGCATCAGCATCCGACTGGACGATACGCTGACCGAAGTACCCCCGCAGGAAATCGAACTCAACCCCGAAGCATAACCCCGTATAAAATAAGCTAAAAACAGATCCTATGAAGACTTTTACCAAATATTTGCTCTTGCCGTTTTGCTGTCTTTTCATGGCGGCAGGATGCGGAAAAGACGATCTCCCGACGGGAGGACAACCGGTAGAACCCGGGTCCGAAACGGGCATTCTGAGCTTTGAGAACTGGGACCTGACCGTAGCGAGCGATATGGAAATTTTGCCGACGGACAACACTCCCGGCACCTCTTCGACGCGCAGCACGGTGGACGCACCGGACGATTATATCATAAAGATCTACAATTCGAAAAAAGAACAGGTCGGCAGCTACACCTATGCCGAAATAAAGACCACGGGCAATATCGAATTGCCGCAGGACAGCTATACCGTCACGGCGGAATCGCCCAATTACGCCAGCACACCCGACGTGGCGTGGGAAACGCCCGTCTATTACGGCGAAGTTTCGGTCAACGTAATCAAAAAGCTCACGACCACGGTCAATAACCTGGTCTGCAAATTGGGAAATATCAAGGCGACGGTCGGACTTTCCGCCGATTTGGACAATCTGTTCAAGCCGGACGACGAGACAGACAAGCTCACCGTCACCCTTTCCATCAAGGATAATTCCCTGGTTTACGGACGCCCCGAAGCCACGGGCGAAACGCTCAGACCCGGTTTCTTCCGCGCAGTCGATACGGACAACACCCTGAAAATCGTCCTTTCCGGCCAATACAACAAAGCCGGCGAGGGAGAGCCGACCTCCTATGTGCCGGTCAATTGGAGCCAGGAGATACAGAACGTCAAAGCCGGACAATGGCGCAAGATCAACATCAAGATCCTGCATGCCAGCGACGGTAACGTCCAATTCCAGGTTACGGTCGAAACATGGGTTTACGACGAGAAAATCGACGTGGACGTCATGTCTTCGTTCTATTCTTACGGCGAAGATACTTCTTTTGAAGACTCAGAATCAATATCAAATACACAGTATGCATAATCGCCACGACTCTTATTTGTCATATGTGCTATATTGATGTTTGCCTCAGAAAATACATTTGTAATGCGGTTAAGCATTGCAGGTACATTTTTATGACAAACTGTTATTCTTCCCTTCGTATCACATACTCCTGCATCACAATTAGGATAATTTACAGAATTTATAATATTTCCGTTTTCCATATAATTTCTTATCTCATCTACAGCCATAACTGCACAGTTATCCTCTGATTCTGCTGTTGATGCTCCAAGATGTGGTGTAGCGATAACATTTGGCATCTTCATAACTGCAGGATTTGGGAAATCAGTTACATATTTTGCAACTTTTCCTGACTCAAGAGCAGCTTTCATGTCATCATCATTTACAAGAGTGTCTCTCGCCATATTTAAGATAACAACGCCGTCTTTCATCTGGTCAAACGCTTCTTTGTTTAACATTCCCTTTGTATCTTCAAGAAGCGGTACGTGAATTGTAATGTAATCACAATTCTTGTAAATCTCCTCATAAGATTTAACTATCTTTACATCTCTTGAAAGAGAAAGCGCATTGTTTACTGAGAGGAATGGATC
>OGZG01002419.1_pt1 | contig 12651 bp, 10 predicted proteins | sample 1576781 | NCBI WGS metagenome assembly OGZG01 (sample SAMEA3541502, study PRJEB24748) | human gut metagenome | biome: human gut; feature: human-associated habitat; material: faeces | place: China | collected 2012 | reverse complement strand
AATCTGTGATTATCGTAGTCGTTATCCTGATGAGGCCGCGCGGATGCCGCTGCGGCCGACGATGATGCCCCTGGTCGGGAAGTCCGGGCCCGTGACGTGCTGCATGAGATCGCTGAGCGTGGCGTCCGGATTTTCGAGCACGCACACGCAGGCGTTGATGACCTCGGTGAGGTTGTGCGGCGGGATATTCGTCGCCATGCCGACGGCGATGCCCGAGCTGCCGTTGACGAGCAGGTTCGGGAAGCGGCACGGCAGCACGCGCGGCTCGCGGCGGGTCTCGTCAAAGTTCGGGTCCCAGTCCACGGTGTCCTTGTCGATGTCGCGCAGCATTTCGTTGGCGATCTTCGACAGGCGCGCCTCGGTGTATCGGTAGGCGGCCGGGGGGTCGCCGTCGACAGAGCCGAAGTTGCCGTGACCGTCGACGAGCATGTAGCGCATGGAGAAATCCTGCGCCAGACGCACCATCGCGTCATACACGGACGCGTCGCCGTGCGGATGGTACCGGCCGAGCACGTCGCCGACGCAGGTGGCGGATTTTTTGAAGGGCTTGTCCGAGGTCAGGTTGTCCTCGTACATGGCGTAGAGGATGCGCCGGTGCACGGGCTTGAGACCGTCGCGCACATCCGGCAGCGCACGTCCGACGATGACGGACATGGCATACTCGATGTAAGAGGTCTGCATCTCATGGACGAGCTCGCTCTGAATGATCTTCTGGTCGGGATAGAGAATGTCCTCCCGTTTATAGTCCTTGGCCATGGCTGCACACCTCCTTAAATGTCAATGTTGACCGCGTACTTGGCGTTCTGCTCGATGAACGCCTTGCGCGGCTCGACCTTTTCGCCCATGAGCACGGTGAACACCTCGTCGGCGTGCACGGCGTCCTCGAGCGTGATCTGCTTGAGCGTGCGGGTCTCGGGGTTCATGGTCGTCTCCCAGAGCTCGTGCGGGTCCATCTCGCCGAGACCCTTGAAGCGGTTGATGTCGATCTTCGCGTTCGGGTTGTCGCCGCGCATCTCGGCGGAGATGCGGTCGCGCTCCTCGTCGGAGAAGGCGACGCGCGAGGTCTTGCCGCGGTTGAGCTTGTACAGCGGCGGGATGGCGGAATAGACATAGCCGCCGTCGATGAGCGGACGCATGAAGCGGAAGAAGAACGTCAGCAGCAGCGTGCGGATGTGGCTGCCGTCAACATCGGCATCGGCCATGATGATGACCTTATGATAGCGGAGCTTGTTGATGTCAAACTCCTCGCCGAGTCCCGCGCCGAGCGCCGTGATGACGGGGGTGAGCTTGTCGTTACCGTAGACCTTGTCGGCGCGCGCCTTTTCGACGTTGAGCATCTTGCCCCAGAGCGGCAGGATCGCCTGAAAGCGCGAGTCGCGTCCCTGCGTGGCAGAGCCGCCTGCACTGTCGCCCTCGACGATGTAGAGCTCGGTCAGCGAGGGGTCGCGGTCGTTGCAGTCGCGCAGCTTGTCGGGCATATTGAAGCCCTCGAGCCCGTTTTTGCGGCGGATATTTTCGCGCGCGCGGCGGGCAGCCTCGCGGGCGCGCGAGGCCGTGAGCGCCTTTTCGATGATCGTGCGGCCGACGGCGGGGTTCTCCTCCAGAAACTGCGACAGGCGGTCAAAGACGACGGAGTCGACGAGCGCGCGCATTTCGGAGTTGCCGAGCTTGGCCTTCGTCTGGCCCTCGAACTGGGGGTTGGTGAGCTTGACGGAGATGACCGCCGTCAGACCCTCGCGGCTGTCCTCGCCGGAGATGCTGTCGCCCTCCTTGAGGATGCCGCTCTTCTTGCCGTAGGAGTTGAGCGCGCGCGTGAGCGCGGCCTTGAAGCCGGTCTCGTGCATGCCGCCCTCCGGCGTGTGGATGTTGTTGGCGAAGGATACGATGACCTCGTTGTAGCCGTCGTTATACTGCAGCGCGATCTCGCACATGGAGTCGCTGCGCTCGCCGGCCATATAGATGGCCTCGGGGTGCAGCGCGGTCTTGTTGCGGTTGATGAAGTCCACGAACTCGCGGATGCCGCCCTCGTAGCACATCGACTCGCTCACGGGCTCCTCGCCGCGCAGGTCGGTGATCGTGATGCGCAGGCCGGCGTTCAGAAACGCCTGCTCGCGCATACGCACGTGCAGCGTCTCATAGTCATAGACCGTGTCCTCGAACATGACGGGGTCGGGCTTGAAGCGCACGGTCGTGCCGGTGTGGTCGGTCTCGCCGACGACGGTCATGGCCTGCGTCGTCTCGCCGCGGGAAAACTTCATCTGATAGATCTTCCCGTTTTTGTGCACGTTCACTTCCAGCCACTCGGACAGGGCGTTGACGACCGATGCGCCGACACCGTGCAGGCCGCCGGAGACCTTATAGCCCCCGCCGCCGAACTTGCCGCCCGCGTGCAGCACCGTGAACACGACCTCAAGCGCGGACTTGCCCGTCTGCGGCTGCACGTCCACGGGGATGCCGCGGCCGTTGTCGCTCACGCAGATGATGTCGCCCGGCTCGATGGTCAGCTCGATGTGGCTGCAGTAGCCCGCGAGCGCCTCGTCGATGGAGTTGTCGACGATCTCATACACGAGGTGGTGCAGACCGGACGACGACGTCGAGCCGATGTACATGCCCGGACGCTTGCGCACGGCCTCCAGACCCTCGAGCACCTGGATCTGGCTGGCGTCATATTTTTGTGTGATCTTGTCTGTGATATCTGGCATGGATTTGCTTCCTTCCGTACAGCGCCGCGGTCAGAGATTCTCCAGTCCGCTGGCCTTGCTGCGTTTATATAGTGTTGCGGTGTTGAGCTGTGACAGATAGCAGGTCTGCCCGCTGCCGAGCGAGCAGAGCACGAACGCCTTGGGCAGCTCGTCTCCGGCGGCGTTTTCCACCTGACCGGCCTGTTCCCATTTTTCCAGCGTCTCGCGCGTGCGGTGCGACCATGTGGCGGTGTCCATGTCGAACACGCCGAGCACGCTTTTTTGCAGCGCGATGACCTGATTGCCGAGATGCAGATACATCAGCGGATCCCCCCGTTTTGCACCGTGAGCACGCGGCCGCCGGTGCGTTCGGCAATGCGCGCGTCCTCGCAGCAGGTGATGAGCGTCTGCCCGCCGCCGATGCGGTTGAGCACGAACGCCTGCCGCTGCGCGTCGAGCTCCGAGAGCACGTCGTCGAGCATGAGCACGGGATATTCGTCAAACTCGTCGTGGAAGATCTCCCGTTCGGCGAGCTTGAGCGACAGCGCCGCCGTGCGCGTCTGCCCCTGTGAGGCGAACGCGCGCGCCGGCTGGCCGTTGATGTCGATGATGAGATCGTCCTTGTGCGCGCCGGTGAGACACTGGCCGCTGTCGAGCTCGGCGCGGCGGTGCTGCTCCTGATGGTCGCACAGGGCGTAGTAGATTTCCTTTTCCGTGCCGAGGGCATCGGTCACGGTACTGACCGTGCGGTAGGCAAGCGCCAGCTTGTCGCGTCCGCCGGAAAAGTCGGCGTGGATGGGCGCGGCCGCGATGTTCAGGCGCGAGGCGTAGGCCGCGCGGTAGCGGATGAGCTTGGCCGAGACGCGGCACATCTGGTCGGAAAAATCGTCGAGCGTGTCGAGCAGCGACGGCTTTTCGTGCCAGTCGCGCAAGATCGCAGATTTCTGGTCATACAGGCGGCTGTATTCGGCCAGCAGCGCGCCGTATTTCGGCCGCAGCTGACTGATGGCCATGTCCATCATGCGCCGGCGGGCAGCCGGCCCGTCGCGGATGATGTTCAGATCGTCCGGGCAGAAGAGCACGGCGGCAAAATTGCCCGCGAGCTCGGCGGCGGTCTTTTTCACGCCGTTTTGCCAGATCTGCTTGCGCTGCCCCTGCCGGAGCACGACGCGCACGGTCTGCTCCCGCCCGAAGGCGTAGACGTCCGCAAGCACCTCCGCGCCCGTGTAGCCGAAGCCGATGAGCTCTTTGTCAAAGCGGGTGCGGAAGCTCTTGCCGCCCGTGAGCAGGTACACCGCCTCGAGCAGATTCGTCTTGCCCTGCGCGTTTTCGCCGGTGATGACGTTCGTGCCGGGCGAAAACTCCGCCGCGGCGAATGCATAGTTGCGCCAGCCGTTGAGCGCGATCTTGCGCACGATCATTGCGCGCTCTGTACCTGCAGCGTGTGCCCGGCGAAGGTCACGGTGTCGCCCGGGCGGATCTTCTTGCCGCGCATCGTGCACGTCTCGCCGTTGACGGCGACCATGCCGTCGGTGATGACCTGCTTTGCCTCGCCGCCGGTCCCCGTGAGGGCGGCAAACTTCAGCAGCGCGTCGAGCTTGATGAATTCCGTTTCGATCGTGATCGTTTCCATAGTTCTCACTCCGGTCACTGTCCGGCGCGCAGACGCACCGGCAGCACCATATACACAAAGTTGTCACTGCCGTCCGCCGGAACGAAGATGCACGGGCTCGAGCCGGTGTTGAGGCAGACGTTGAGCTCATCCGCCGGCGCCGCCTTGAGCGCGTCGGACAGGTAGTGGTCGTTAAAGCCAATCTCGAGATCGCCGCCGTCGCCCTCGCACGGGCAGGAATCGGCCGCCTTGCCGAGCGGCGTCGTGCACACGAAGTCGATGGCGTCCTTGCGGAAGGTCAGGCGCAGAGGGGCATTGTTTTTGCTGTCGACGATGAGCGACACGCGCTCGACCACGTCGAGCAGGTCCGTGCGCGCGGTCTTGACCGTGATGCGGAACGACTCCGGGATCGCCTTCTTATAATTGAGGAAGTCGCCCTCCAGCCGGCGCGAGAGGATGACGGTGCTGCCGACGGTGAACGAGATGTGCTTGCTGCCGACGGACATCTTGACGCGCTCGTCGCTGTCGCCGCACAGACGCTCCAGATCGCTCAGCGCCGTGCCCGGCACGATGAAGCTGCAGTCATCGCCATAGCCCTCAACGGGCTCGCGGCGCAGCGCCAGACGGTAGCCGTCGACGGAGACCATGGTCAACTCGTTGTGCGCGATCTCAAAGAGCGTGCCCATGTAGACCGGGCGGCTCTCGTTCGTGCTCACGGCGAAGGAGCACTCGTTGATCATCTTCTTGAGCAGATCCTGCGGCAGGGACACGCCGTTTTCGGCCTCCACGCTCGGCAGGTCGGGATAATCCTCCGCACTCATGCCGACGAGGTTGAACGACGAGCGGCCGCACCTGACGGTGACCGTGCCGTTTTCGGCCTCGACGGTGACGATGCCGTCGGGCATGCGGCGCAGCATCTCGCAGAACAGGCGCGCGCCGACGAGCACGCTGCCCGGTTCGGGGATGTCTGCTTCCATGTTGGTGTAGATGGCCTTTTTCAGGTCATAGCCGGTGATGCGCAGATCCGCACCTGCCTCGAGCAGCAGGCCCTCGAGCGCGGCGATCGGGCTCTTGGGTGCGGCGGCGCGGGCTGCAGATGCTGCAGCCTGCTGCAAAACGTACTTGTCACAGGAAAATTTCATGAGCGGCCTCCTTAATCAGAAACGTTTCGTCTATTCGAAAGATAGAAAGCATATTTTTAGTAGTAGTAGTAGAGCTGTTCGTTTGGTGGAAAACCGGTCTGAGCCGTTGCGGCGTCTGAAAAACCGGTGTTGAAAAAATTGTGGAAAGGTTGGTAACTTTTAAACTACCAGAATCAGGCAAATTTAACGTCCACAGCTTTCCACACGTTCTCCACGTTAGGATAACAGCGATATGTGGAAAACGGCGTCAGTTTTTCGAGTTGATGTTGCTCGTGATGTCGCGCACGGTGGCGGAGATTTCGGGGTCGGACTTGAGCAGCTCCTCGACCTTGCGGATGGAGCTGAGCACGGTCGCGTGGTTGCGGCCGCCGAACTCCTCGCCGATCTCCTTGAGGGGGAGATTCGTGAGATTGCGCATGAGGTACATGGCGATCTGGCGGGCCATGGCGGTCTTTTTGCTGCGGCTCTGCCCGCGCAGATCCGCTCCGCTGAGCTGGAACGAGCGCGCGGATTCTTCAATAATGACGTCCGGCGTGGGGATGTACGTGCCGGTGCGGATGACGTCCTTGATGGCGCGCTTGACGGAGTCGACCGTGATCGTGTCGTCAAGAATGTCGCGGTAGGCGGTCAGGCGCTTGACGACGCCCTCGAGCTGGCGGACGTTGGAGGTGATGTTCTCGGCGATGTACTGCACGACCTCCTCGGAGAGCACCATGCCGAACTGCGCGGCCTTCGTGCGGATGATGGCCGTGCGTGTCTCGAGATCCGGCGGCTGCACGTCCGCGAGCAGGCCGCCCTCGAGCCGGGAGCACAGGCGGTCGTTGAGGCGCTTCATCTCCTTCGGCGGCCGGTCGGAGGTCACGACGATCTGCTTTCCGGCCTCGTACAGGCAGTTGAAGGTGTGGAAAAACTCCTCCTGCGTGCTGTCCTTGCCGGCGATGAACTGGATATCGTCCATGAGCAGCAGGTCGGCATTGCGGTATTTCTGGCGGAAGTTCTCCGCCGTGCCCGTGCCGATGGATTTGACCATCTGGTTGACGAACTCCTCGCCCTTGACGTAGGCGATCTTCGCGCCGGGATTGTTGTGGCGGATGGTCTGCCCGATGGCGAGCAGAAGGTGCGTCTTGCCGAGGCCGGAGTTGCCGTAGATGATCAGCGGGTTATACACCTTGCCGGGATTCTGCGACACGGCGATGGCCGCCGCGTGCGCGAACTTGTTGCTCGGCCCGACGATGAAGCGGTCGAACGTGTACCCGTCCATCTCCGGCATCTCCTCGGCGGAGGGGCGCTTCTCGCGGTATTCGAGCAGCTCGTCGTCCCCGGCGAGCACGACCAGCTCGAACGGGCAGGAGAACAGATCGTAGAGCTTGGCGCAGATCGTCTTTTCAAAGCGCGCCTGAATGATGCTGCGCTTAAAATCCGACGTGGTGTGCACGATGAGCGTATTATTATTGATCTCGATCGGGGTGCAATCGGAAAACCAGGTATTGATCGCCGTCTGGGTCAGCTCCTGCGAGAGGCTGTCCATCACGACGGACCAGATATCGGTGAGCGAATTCATGGTGGCCATAGGGTCGGCTCCTTCAAAAAATGTCGCGCAGCCGCGCTGCGCACACACGCTGTCGGCTACACTACCAGTATAACAAAAATTCACGATTATTTCAACAATAATGTCAGAAATTATTATATAAATAGGTGTAGAATCTGCCGCAGACGGGGAATTGTTTTCCTGTGCAGGTTGTGGTATGATGTTCAGACACGGATTTTTTTCATTTTTCCATAAAGCAGGTGCTGTTTTGTTCTTAGTCGCACAGGCCGGACAGCTGTTCGGCGATACGGAAGCGGCCGCCCTCCCGTCCTTGCTGGAGAGCGGGCGGCTTCCTGCGCGCATTTCGGGTCTGCCGGCGAGCGGCCGCGCGCTGCTGGCGGCGTCGATGCACGCGCAGCTTGAGGCGCCGGTGCTGGCCGTGTGCCCGGATGAAGCGGCGGCCGAGCTGTTTCAGAAGGATCTCACCGCCCTGCTCGGGCAGGACGTGCCGCTGCTGACGGCGCGCGACTATACGTTTTATACGGTCGAGAGCGTCTCGCGCCAGACCGAGCAGAAGCGCCTGAACGCGCTCTACGCGCTCGCAGCGGGCACGGCGCCGGCCGTGGTGTGTACGGTCTCGGGTCTGCTGCAGCGCGCCATGCCGAAGGAAAAACTGCTGCAGGCGGCCTTTGAGATCCGCGACGGTACGTCGCTCCCGCCCGAGGACGCCGAGGATGCGCTGCTGCGCTGCGGCTATCTGCGCACGGCGCAGGTCGAGGGGCCGGGTCAGTTTTCGCGCCGCGGCGGCATTCTCGACTTTTTCTCGCCCGCCTATCCGCAGCCGGTGCGTGTGGAGTTCTGGGGCGACGATGTGGACTCCATGGGCTTTTTCGACCCCGAGAGCCAGCGCCGCACCCAGCCGCTCGATGCCTGCCGCATCCTGCCCGCCGCCGAGACGCTGCCGCCCCTGTATCCGGGCGGGAGCGCCGCTCTGGGCGAGCAGCTGCAGAAGATCGCACAGCGCACCGCCGCGAAAAAGGACAACGACACGGCGCAGAAGCTTGCCGCCGCGCTGCGTGCCGACGGGGAAAAGCTCTGCAATGACTGCCTGCTCCCGGCGGCGGACCGCTACATGGGCTTCGTGTACGACACGTTTGCAACGGCGCTGGACTATCTCACGCCGGAGGCGGCCGTGCTCATTGATCAGCCGGCGCGCTGCGCAGAGCGCGCCAAGGAATACACCGCGCAGCTGCGCGAGGATGTGTCCCTGCTCGTGCGCAGCGGCACGATGGCCGCGCGCGCCGAGACGTTTTATGAGCCGTTTGCCGACATGATGCGCCGCATACAGGAGTGGGCGATCGTGCTGGCCGACGGTCTGCAGCTCGGCCGCAGCCCCATCGAGCCCCGCACCATGGTGAGCCTGACGGCAAAGCAGCTCCCGTCCTACGGCGGCAGCAGCCAGACGGCGGCCGATGACATCACGCACTATCAGAACCTCGGCTACCGTGTGGTGGTGCTGGCGGGCGATCTGCGCCGGGCGCGCATCTTGTGCGAATTTCTCGACGGGCACGGCATCCGTGCCACGGCGGCCGAGCATCCCGATGCCCTGCCCGAGCCGGGGCAGTGCCTTGTCACGGCGGGCAGCCTCTCGGCCGGCATCGAGTTTCCGTATGCCAGGCTCGCCATCCTCACGGACACGCAGATCGCGGCGTCCGGTCTGCGGCGCGCAAAGCACAAAAAGCAATCCAACCGCGAGAAGATCAACTCCTACACCGACCTCTCCGTGGGCGATCTCGTCGTGCACGAGTACCACGGCATCGGCCGCTTCGCAGGCATCGTGCAGATGCCGGTCGACGGCGCGGTGAAGGACTACATCAAGATCAGCTACGCCGGCGCGGACACGCTCTATGTCCCGGCGACGCAGCTCGACATGGTCAGCAAGTACATCGGCGCGGGCGAGGATCGCCCGGTGAAGCTCTCCAAAATGGGCGGCACGGAATGGGCGCGCACGAAGTCGCGCGCCAAGGCCGCCGCCAGAAGCATGGCCAAGGAGCTCACCGCGCTCTACGCCGCGCGCAGCCGCACGAAGGGGCACGCCTTCGCGCCCGACAGCCCCTGGCAGACGGAGTTTGAGGAGCACTTCGGCTATCCGGAGACGGACGACCAGCTGCGCTGCATCCAGGAGATCAAGACCGACATGGAAAAGCCCGTGCCGATGGATCGCCTCCTGTGCGGCGACGTGGGCTACGGCAAGACCGAGGTCGCCCTGCGCGCCGTGATGAAGTGCGTGCTCGACGGGCGGCAGGCGGCCATCCTCGTGCCGACGACGGTGCTCGCCCAGCAGCACTATCAGACCGCCGTGCAGCGCTTTTACGGCTTCCCGGTCGAGATCCGGATGCTCTCGCGCTTCTGCACGCAGTCGCAGGTGCGCCAGACGCTCGCCGATATGCGCACGGGCAAGTGCGACCTCGTGATCGGCACGCACAAGCTGCTGCAGAAGAATATCGAGTTCAAGAATCTCGGCCTGCTCATCGTCGATGAGGAGCAGCGCTTCGGCGTGGCGCACAAGGAGCACATCAAGGAGATGAGCCGCGCCGTCGATGTGCTCACGCTCTCGGCCACGCCCATCCCGCGCACACTGAATATGGCCCTGTCCGGCATCCGCGACATGTCCACCATCGAAGAGCCGCCGCAGGACCGCATCCCCGTGCAGACCTTCGTCATGGAGCACGACTGGAACGTGCTGTGCGATGCCATGCGCCGCGAGCTGCAGCGCGGCGGACAGGTTTTTTACCTGCACAACCGCATCGAAAACATCGAGCGCACCGCCCTGCGCATCTCGAAAATGCTCGACGGCGCGGTCGTCGACGTGGCGCACGGTCAGATGAACGAGGAGCAGCTCTCGACGGTCATGGAGCGCATGGTCGCGGGCGAGACGCAGATCCTCGTCTGCACGACCATCATCGAGACCGGCATCGATATGCCGAACGTCAACACCCTCATCATCGAGGACGCCGACCGCATGGGACTTGCCCAGCTGCACCAGCTGCGCGGCCGTGTCGGCCGCTCGAACCGGCGCGCGAGCGCGTACCTGACCTTCCGGCGCGGGCGCGAGTTGAGCGAGATCGCCGAAAAGCGCCTGAGCGCCATCCGCGAGTTTGCGGAGTTCAACTCCGGCTTCCGCATCGCCATGCGCGATCTGGAGATCCGCGGCGCGGGCAGCCTTCTGGGCGCGGAGCAGTCGGGGCATATGATCGACGTCGGCTATGACATGTACCTCAAGCTGCTCGAGGAGGCCGTGCTCGAGGAGCGCGGCGAAAAGCCCGAGCAGCGCGCCGAATGCGCCGCCGACCTCGCGGTCTCGGCCAACATCCCCGAGAGCTATGTGCCCAGTCAGGAGCAGCGCATGGATCTCTACCGCCGCATCGCGCTCGTGCGCTCCGAGGCCGAGGCGGACGACCTCATGGACGAGGTCATCGACCGCTTCGGCGACCCGCCGCCGAGCGTGTACACCCTTGTGCAGGTGGCGCTGCTGCGCAGCGATGCGGGCAAGGTCGGCGTGACCGATATCTCACAGAAAAACGGCTGTCTGAAATTCCTGCTGGCGCAGTTCGATATGCAGAAGGTATCGCTGCTGTATGCCCGGCCGGAATTCAAGGGCCGTCTGAAGGTGGATGCGGGGGCAAAGCCGGGCGTCATTCTGCGCCTCAAGTCCCGCGACCACGTCATCGAACAGGCAAGAGCGTTTGTCTCCGCATGGGCAGACGCCCGGGAAGAGCGCGCATGACCCGTGCGCAAGATACGAAAGGAAGCGTTTGCTGATGAAAAGAAGAACCGTCGCCCTGCTGCTCTCGCTCGTGCTGGCCGTCTGCTGTCTGAGCGGCTGCACCTCGACCCGTGTGCGCAGCTACACCGAGGAGAGCGGCAATGCCTCGACCGATAAGTACGCCGCCGCCGTCAACGCCTACAGCAGCAATAAGAAGGTCATGACCGTCAACGGCAGCCCCGTGTACTGGAACGAGTATGCCTACTTCCTGTGCGCCATTCTGGCGAACATGGAGCGCTACGGCATGCAGGTCTCGGACTGGAGCGCCGTCTATGACGAGAGCAGCCAGAGCACCTACACAGACCTCATGACCGAGAGCATCGTCAACAACATCGCCTGGAACCACCTCATCGAGGTCAAGGCCGCCGAGAACGACGTGACGTTTGATGCCGCGGGCGAGCAGTTCGTGCAGGATACCGTCGACCAGACCATCCGGAACGTCGTGGGCGACGGCGGCACGGAGACCGAGCTCAACGAAAAGCTCCGGTCGTACTACATGGATCTGGACCTGTTCAAGTACTTCACGAAGGTGCAGTACCTCTATAACGCGCTGGCGGAAAAGCTCTTCGGCGCGGACGGTGCGTCCATCACCGATGAGGACGTGCAGGAGTATGCCGAGGCCAACAGCTACACGACGGCAAAGCACATCCTGCTCAAGACGATCGACGACAGCGGCAAAGCCATCGCGGACGATGAGAAGGCCGCCAAAAAGCAAAAAGCCGACAAGATCGCCGCGCAGCTCAAGGCCATCGCCGATCCGCAGCAGCGCGCAGAGCTCTTTGACGAGCTCATGGCTGAGTACAACGAGGACACCGGCGAAAACAGCTATCCGCATGGCTACTGCTTCACCTCCGGCAGCATGGTCACGGAGTTTGAGGACGCCTGCAAGACGCTCGAGCCGTATGAGGTCTCCGGCGTGGTCAAGAGCAAGTACGGCTATCACATCATCCTGCGCATGCCGACGCAGGGCGATGATCTGGTCATGAGCAGCAACGGCACGAGCCAGACGCTGCGCCAGCTCGTCGCGCAGCAGCAGCTCGGCAGCCTGGTCACCGGCTGGGTCGGCGAGGCCGACGTGCAGTGGCAGCCGAAGTTCCGCACCGTCGACTATGCGGCCGTGCTCACCCCGAAGGAGAGCTTCTGGCGCCGGCTGGACATCTTCGACTGGTTCGATCAATAAGCCGCGCCCTCCGGCGCAGAAAAAGGCCGTGCCCTGTTTTCGTGAAGAAAACAGGGCACGGCTAATATTTTTTTCGCCGCCGCAGCGGCGAAACTCTGCGAGGCTTTTTGCACCGCGCCGGTCAGCGCACGGCGCGCACCATGTCGCGCGTGATGTCGCCGAGACTGCGCGCGCCGCACATATACATCGCGTCCGTCAGCTCCGCGCGCAGCTTCTCCACGTAGGCCACGATGCCCTCCGTGCCGCCGCCGTAATAGCTGATGAGAAACGGCCGGCTGATTCTATGAGAAATGCCATAGATGAGACAAATCGAAGAAGAAAAATACAGGCAGAATATAATGAGGAACATGGAATTACACCGCAGACTATTAAAAAAGCCGTCAGAGATTTGATAAGTATTTCAAAGAAGGTAGAAACAAGCAGTGACGATATAGTTAAAGACATTGAGTCGATGAGTGAAAAAGAAATCGATAAACTTGTCGCAAAAATTAAGAAACAGATGCATACAGCGGCGGCAGAACTTAATTTTGAATTGGCAGCAAAACTCAGAGACCAGCTTTTGGAGATTAAAAAACTGGAGTATTAGAAAAGTGAGGTACAAATGGCAGATAATAATATTGTAAATTTTCCTGAGGGTATAAATATAGGTGGAAGTTGTAACGCAAAGAGCGACCGAAAATTA
>OGZG01002417.1_pt1 | contig 12659 bp, 10 predicted proteins | sample 1576781 | NCBI WGS metagenome assembly OGZG01 (sample SAMEA3541502, study PRJEB24748) | human gut metagenome | biome: human gut; feature: human-associated habitat; material: faeces | place: China | collected 2012 | reverse complement strand
TCTCGGCGCTCAAATTTCCCTTTCGAGACATAGGTATAGGTCTGCATTGCTTTCCCCCTTGCTTTCTGAAGGCTGCGGCCCTATTCCCGCCACAGACCTTCGACTTTTCTGCTCCTATTATAGCAAGCCCGGCGCTATTTTGCAAAGGCTGCGCAAAATGGAAAAATACCGGAAGTAAGCCCTATAAAAAACAGAGAGCGCCCCGCATGGAGCCGCTCTCTGTTTTTTTGCGCTCTTACAGCTGTGCAAGGGCCTCCCGCTCATGGAAGATGCGGATCGCTTGCCGATAGCTGAAGATGAAGTAGACGATCTCGGCCGCTGCCGTCAGCAGCCAAGAGAAGGGGTACAGCAGGTACAGCGAAGGGATCGTGTGGAAATGCGCAAAGATCGTGTAGACCCAGATCACGCGGAACACACAGGAGCCCAGAATCACAATGACGGTCGGGCCGATGGTTTTGCCCAGCCCGCGCGAGGCGGCGATCGTGCAGTCCATAAAGGCGGAGATGCAGTAGGCCAGCCCCATGACCATAATGCGCTTCATGCCGGCGTCGATGACAGCGCTTTCAGTCGTGAAGAGCGCCAGAAACTGGCGGCCGAATAGCAGCAGCCCGCCGCCCAGCAGAAGGCCCACGCCGAAGGAGTAGGCCAGCGAGATAAAATAGCTTTTCCGCATCCGGTCCAGCTTACCGGCACCGTAGTTCTGGCTCATAAAGCTGGCGCAGGCCATATAGAAGGCCGCCATCGCGTCATAGATCATCGCATCGGAGTTGGCGGCGGCCGAGTTGCCCTTGACCATCAGAGAATCGAAGGAGTTGACGCCCGCCTGAATAAACAGGTTGGCGATGGCAAAGATCGCGTTCTGCAGGCCCGCCGGTATGCCCAGCATCAGGATACGCTTTGTCGTGCCGAGGTCGAGCCGGATGCTGTGCAGATCCAGCGCATAGCAGTCCTCCACCTTGGTGAGGGCGTGCAGGATCAGCCCAGCCGAAAGGCACTGGGCAATCGTACTGGCAAGCGCGACACCGGCCACATCCAGCTTGCAGATGATGACAAAAAACAGGTTGAGAAGGATGTTGACCACACCGGCCACGGACAGGTAGGCCAGCGGCTTTTTTGTCTCGCCAATGGCGCTGAACACCGCATTGCCGTAGTTGTAGAGCGCCAGCGCAGGCATGCCCAGAAAATAGACACGCAGGTAAAGGATTGCGCCGGGCAGCAGATCCTCCTTCGTGTTGAGCAGCCGCAGCAGCGCGGGGGATCCGAACAGCCCCACGGCCAGCAGCAAAATACCGGCGAGCAGGCTGACTACCAGCGCCGAATGGACGGTCTTGCTGACATCCTTGGGGTGGCGGGCACCATAGTACCGCGCGACCAAGACATTGACGCCGTTACTCAGGCCGATGAGAAAGCCGGTGAAAAGGGTGACAAAGGTGGAGGTGGAGCCAACGGCGCCCAGTGCGGTCGAGCCCGCAAAGCGGCCCACCACGGCAACATCGGACATGTTGAAAAGGATCTGCAGCAGGTTGGACAGTGCCAGCGGCAGACTGACGAGCAGGATCTGCTTGGCCAGCGGGCCCTCGGTCATGGATTTGGATTTTGCCTGACAGCTCATGATCTGGTTATACTTCTCCTTATTTATAATAACGGGCAGCCGTCACATGCTGTGGTCGGCAAAGATCGGGTCGTCCTGCCACAGGATCACCCTGCCCGCTGCGCGGGTCTTGTTCATGTCGATCAGCCTCTGGTTGCTTGAACCGCGGAACCGCAGCGAAATATCATACTGATCCTGCACAAAATCGCCGTCCACCAGCACATCAATATACTGTAGGAACTCATCGGTGACCTCACAGCGGCCGGGGCCGGGCTGCCAAATCTCATGCTCCAGATTGTTGCCGGTATAGCACCAGATCGTTTTGTTCGGGTACAGCACCTTGACATTTTTGACAAAGGGCAGCAGCTCGCGCTGGTTCTCCGGCTCAAAGGGCTCGCCGCCCAGCAGCGACAGGCCGTTGATGTAGCCGGGGGCCAGACTTTCAAGGATCTCGTTGCGAACCTCCTTGGTGAAGGGCGCACCGTAGCCAAAGTCCCAGGCCACTGCATTGAAGCAGTTGGGGCAGTGGCGGCGGCAGCCCGATACAAACAGGCTGGTGCGCACGCCCTCGCCGTTGGCAATGTCACAATATTTGATCGTAGCGTAATTCATAGCGGTTCTCCTGCGGGCTGTCCTTGCCCTGCCTTGTACAATGTTACCCAATATCTTGTATGTATTGGGGCATACTACCCCAAAACCTCAACCAGTATACCAGTTTATCCGGTACAATTCAAGCGGGACTTTCTGCATGGCAGGCCAATATTATGCGATATACCGTTATCCAGAGTAGAACCAACCAAAATAGCTAAAATTTACGCCTGATTTTTGGCATGTTTGTTTTTGAACGATGAAACGATAAAAACGGAACATTTTGTTAAATTTCACACTTCACCCACTATATATTGTGGTTTTGCCGATTGACTTTTGCAGCCCGGTGCGGTATGATAGTCTTGCTCGCAAAGCGGGCTTAGTACGATTTGACAAACTATACGATTTGTACTATACACACCCTGTCTATTGATTGCAAAAAGAGGAGTTACCATGAAGATCATCAAGCGCAACGGCAGCGAGGCTGTCTTTGACATTACCAAAATCATTTCGGCCATCACAAAGGCAAACAAGGTCGTACCCGAAGCCCAGCGCTTGACGAAGCAGCAGATCATCGAGATCAGCGACCATGTGCAGGAGGTCTGCTATAACCGCGGCCACGCCATGAATGTTGAGGAGATTCAGGACCTTGTGGAGGACGCCATTATGGCGACCGGTGCCTACGAGGTCGCGCGCCGCTATATCACCTATCGCTATGTCCAGAGCCTCAAACGCACCCACAACACGACCGATGACAAGATTCTCTCGCTGATCGAGTGCAACAACGAGGAGGTCAAGCAGGAAAACTCCAACAAAAACCCGACCGTCAACAGCGTCCAGCGCGACTATATGGCCGGCGAGGTCAGCAAGGACCTGACGATGCGTATGCTGCTGCCGCCGGAGGTCGTCAAGGCGCATGAGGAGGGCATCATCCACTTCCACGATGCCGACTACTATGCCCAGCACATGCACAACTGCGATCTGGTCAACCTTGATGACATGCTGCAGAACGGCACCGTCATCTCCGGCACCCTCATCGAGAAGCCGCATTCATTCTCCACCGCCTGCAATATCGCGACCCAGATCATCGCACAGGTCGCGTCCAGCCAGTACGGCGGCCAGAGCATCAGCCTGACCCATCTGGCCCCCTTTGTTGACATCAGCCGCAAGAAGATCCGCCGCGATGTCGAGGCAGAGATGCAGGATCTGGGCATCGACCCCGGCGAGGAGAAGCTCTCCGAGATCGTTGAAAAGCGGCTGCGTGAGGAGATCAAGCGCGGCGTGCAGACGATCCAGTATCAGGTCGTCACGCTGATGACCACCAACGGTCAGGCACCGTTCATCACGGTCTTTATGTACCTGAACGAGGCCGGTGACAACCAGCGCCTGAAGTCGGATCTCGCCATCGTCATTGAGGAAATGCTCCGCCAGCGCTATCAGGGCGTCAAGAACGAGGCCGGCGTCTGGATCACTCCCGCCTTCCCCAAGCTCATCTATGTGCTGGAAAATGACAACATCTATGAGGGCCAGCCCTACTACTACCTGACCAAGCTGGCCGCCAAGTGCACCGCCAAGCGGATGGTGCCCGACTATATCAGCGAAAAGAAGATGCTGGAGTACAAGGTCGATGCAAACGGCGAAGGCCATTGCTTTACCTGCATGGGGTGCCGCAGCTTCCTGACCCCCTATCTGGACGAGAACGGCAAGCCCAAATATTACGGCCGCTTCAATCAGGGCGTTGTCACGATCAATCTGGTGGATGTGGCACTGTCCAGCGGCGGCGATTTTGACAAGTTCTGGCAGCTGTTTGACGAGCGCCTTGAGCTGTGCCATAAGGCCCTGATGTGCCGCCACAACCGCCTGAAGGGCACGCTGAGCGATGCCGCGCCCATCCTGTGGCAGTACGGCGCATTGGCCCGCCTGAAGAAGGGCGAGCCGATCGACAAGCTGCTCTACGGCGGCTATTCCACGATCAGTCTGGGCTATGCGGGTCTGTATGAGTGCTGCAAGTATATGACCGGCAAGAGCCACACCGACCCTGCCGCCAAGCCCTTTGCGCTGCATGTCATGCAGCATATGAACGATGCCTGCGCCAAGTGGAAGAGCCAGCACAATATTGATTTCAGCCTGTACGGCACGCCGTTGGAATCCACGACTTACAAATTCTCCAAGTGCCTGCAGAAGCGCTTCGGCATTGTGCCCGGCATCACCGACCGCAGCTATATTACGAACTCCTACCATGTCCATGTGACGGAAAAGATCGACGCCTTCACCAAGCTGAAGTTTGAGAGCGAGTTCCAGAAGCTGTCCCCGGGCGGTGCCATCAGCTATGTGGAGGTGCCCAACATGCAGGACAACCTCGAGGCCGTCATCAAGGTCATGCAGTTCATCTATGAGAACATCATGTACGCCGAGCTGAACACCAAGAGTGACTACTGCCAGGTCTGCGGCTACGATGGCGAGATCCAGATCGTACAGGAGGACGGCAAGCTGGTGTGGGAGTGCCCGAAGTGCCACAACCGCGACCAGAACAAGCTGAATGTCGCCCGCCGCACCTGCGGCTACATCGGCACCCAGTTCTGGAATCAGGGCCGGACTGCCGAGATCAAGGATCGAGTGCTGCATCTGTAATAGAATAAGTTTAGCCCCCGACGCCTGCCGCTGTACGGCATTATGTCGGGGGCTTATTATTTTGTAGGGGAGAGATTCATCCCTTCCGGGTGCATTGCGCCAGCTGCAGGAAGATTAAGTCCGAAAACCTGCGCCGGGCCTTGCGATGCCATGCAGTAGGGGCCGCACATGTGCGGCCCGGTACTATAAAATAAGTACCCTCTTGCGGGAAAGCCTGCGGGCCGGGCATGCCCGGCCCCTGCCGCATCGTATAGCAAAACAGGCAGACCGCCAATTTCTGACGGTCTGCCTGTTGTTTTGCTCGTTATAAGCCTTACTTTGCGTACTCGGTTGCTCGGCTCTCGCGGATGACGCTGACCTTGATCTGGCCGGGGTAATCCAGCTCGTTCTCGATCTTCTTTGCGACATTGCGGGCCAGCAGAATGACCTCGTCATCGCCGACCTTATCCGGCTGGACAAGGATGCGGACCTCGCGGCCGGCCTGCACAGCGTAGGAGCTTTCCACGCCCTCAAAGCCGTTGCAGAGTGCCTCCAGCGTTTCCAGACGCTTGATATAGCTTTCCATGTTCTCGCGGCGGGCACCGGGACGCGCGGCCGAGATCGCATCGGCGGCCATGATGATGAACGCCAGCGTAGTCTTGGGCTCAACATCACCGTGGTGCGCCTCGATGGCATGGATGACCTGCGGGTTCTCGCGGTACTTTTTGCAGATGTCAACGCCGATCTGGACATGGCTGCCCTCGATCTCATGGTCAAGGGCTTTGCCGATGTCATGCAGCAGACCTGCGCGGCGTGCCAGCTGGACATTGACGCCCAGCTCGCCGGCCATCAGACCGGCCAGCCATGCCACCTCGAGAGAGTGGCTCAGGACATTCTGGCCGAAGCTGGTGCGGTATTTCAGGCGGCCGATAAGCTTGACGAGGTCGGGGTGCAGGCTGTGAACGCCCAGCTCCATAACGGCCTTGTCGCCCTCGCGCTTCATCTGGATCTCCAGCTCGCGGCGGCACTTGTCAACGGTCTCCTCGATGCGGGCGGGATGAATACGGCCGTCAGCAATCAGGCGCTCAAGGGCCATGCGGGCAACCTCGCGGCGGGTCTGGTCAAAACTGGACAGCGTGATGGCCTCCGGCGTATCGTCAATGATCAAATCGCAGCCGGTGGCGGTCTCCAGCGCGCGGATGTTGCGGCCCTCGCGGCCGATGATGCGGCCCTTCATCTCGTCACTGGGCAACGGCACAACGCTGACGGTGGCCTCGCTGGTGGCATCGGCCGCACAGCGGGCAATGGCCTGACCGATCAGCTCGCGGGCGAGGTTGTCGCACTCGTCCTTCATGTTTGCCTGATAGGCGCTGATCTTCATCGCCTTTTCATGGGTCAGCTCGTCATCCACCTGCTTCAGCAGGACGGCGCGGGCATCCTCCTTGGACATGGCCGCGATGGTTTCCAGCTTTTCGGTCTGGCGCAGCTTGAGCTGCTCCAGCTCGTCCAGACGAGCCTCGACAGTCTCGGTGCGGCGCTTCAGGTCCTCCTCCTTGCGCTCCATCTGGGTGGTGCGCTTGTCGAGGGCCTCCTCCTTCTGGTCGATGCGGCGCTCCTGACGGGTGATCTCGGCACGGCGGTCCTTGATCTCCTTGTCAGCATCGCTCTTGAGTTTAAAGGCTTCGTCCTTTGCTTCGATGATGGTTTCCTTACGCTTCTGCTCCGCAGCCTTGATAGCATCATTTACGATGCGCTTGGCTTCGTCCTCAGCGCTGCCGATCTTTGCCTCAGCAGTGCGCTTGCGGTTTTCACCGCCGAGGTAAAAACCAAGCGCCCCGGCAACAGCGGCAGCAACAAGAACCAGCACCACGATCAAAATTGGTGACATAGTTGGTTTCACTCCTTATTAAAATAGGAGGATGCGGCGCAGCGGGACGCTTTTCCGTTATGATATTGTTACAGGAAGAAACGCGGCAGGTCGGCCAAAAAGGCGCACAAAGCCCCTACACGCAGAATATACACAGAACCGTCTAAGCGACGTTGAATATCGTAAAAAAGCGGCGTTCCCGGTGGGCGACACCCTTTAAGGAGCCACGCACAGGGCAGACCTGCCGTTTGGCTCTTTATTTCCTATATATAATTTTACTTTGCTTTGGTGTAATTGTCAAGAAGAACCGGGGCGCAAAGTAGTGTTTTTCATGCAAAACGCCCCGTTTTTCTGAAACAGGGCGCACAAAAATTATTTTTGACCGCGATAGACCCCCGCCTTGCGCAGCAGATCCTTCACGACCTCCGATCCGCAGACCAGCCCGCAGGCGGCGGGCACAAAGGCATTGCTGGCGGGCACGGTGCGGCGTGCGGCAACCGGGGTCTCGACTGTTTCCTCTGCCAGCGGCGGCAGGGGCGGTTCCTCCGAAAAAACGACCTTGACCTTGCCAAGGCGGCGCTTACGGCACTCGATGCGGATGACCTTGGCCAGTGGGTCCACCGCTGTTTTTTCAATATCGGCAACCTTAAAGGCCGTGGGGTCCAGCTTGTTGGCGGCCCCCATGCTGCACAGGATCGGAACCCCGGCCTCCTTGCAGCGGCGGATCAGCAGCAGCTTGGCGCTGACCGTGTCGATGCAGTCCAGCACATAGTCAAACTGCGTCAGATCCACGCTGTCGGCGGTCTCGGCGTTGTAAAACATCCGGTTTGGGTGTACGGTGAGGGTGGGGTCGATGTCCGCGATGCGGGCGGCCATAGCGTCCACCTTGTACAGGCCGAGCGTTGAGTGCAGCGCCACCAGCTGACGGTTCAGGTTGGAGAGCGCCACCGTGTCGCTGTCAAAGAGGCTCAGCTCCCCTACCCCGCTGCGCGCCAGCACCTCAACGGCCTGTCCCCCCACACCGCCGATGCCGAACACCGCCACATGGGCGCTGCGCAATGCGTCCAGTGCGGGCGTGCCCAGCTGGGCGCGGGTGCGTGTATATTGATCGATCATTGTTGTTACCTCTCTTGTTTTTCCTTTCGCTGTGCCTTGCGTTCCAGCACTGTCTCGTAGCCGGACGACATCTTGTCCGCCATGCAGACCAGCGCTGCCTCCCGGCTACGGGGAATATCGGTGGGCGTCAGCGGCCACATGTGGCTTTGGATGATGTCCTTTTCCTTATCGCTCAGGGCAAACACGGTCTCCGCATTATAGCGCGCGATGCGCGGGGGCTTGAAGCCGTGCCAATGGGTGATGTTGCGGCAGTTGTGCCAGTCATACAGGTAAAAGTCATGCAGGAACGCACCTTTTACAAGGCTGGCCTCATCGGCGTTGGCCCGCAGATGGATGTTGAGCCAGAATGCGATGCGGGTCACCCGCATACAGTGTTCATAGGTCGTGACGCTGCCGTGCTGGATGAATTTCTGCATCTCCAGCGCATTAGGGTCATCGGCAATCCCTTTCAAAAGAATGTGCATCCGGACTTCTTCTTCAGGGGTCAGTTTGCAGATCATAGCAATTCCTCCACGCGGGCTGCCGTTTCGTCCAGAAGCGCCGTGCCGTCCACAACCAGAATCGGACAGCACAGCGCTTTCTGCCATGTATCGTGCAGGGCCGCGCATAGCAAAAAGGCCAAATAGGTTTCAAACTTACCGCCTTACTTCACCAGCAGGCAAACCGTCTCAACATGCTGTTCATTAGTTCTGACAAATAATGCTCCGCTTTCACCATCGTAGGTAACAGGGAAGGTGAAATGGACGACGGGCCGTATATCGCTGTTGGTCAGAATATTGTCTGCATAGCAGTCAAATCAATTTCTGCATTCTTCATGACAGAACGCATGTATTCCTCCATATGCCCCCAATCTGGTTTTCCTGCATCATCAACAGGTAAATAAAACGAGAAATCAGTTTTGATATGACGATTTAATTCATCAATAAACGCCTTGTAATAGCTTCTGCTTTCTCTAAAAATCATCGTTGCAATAAATTGTTTTACTTCAAATGACATGTCCCACTTCGGTATAAGGACAACAACATTCTGACTTGTATAAAACTTATCAGGTTGTACGAAACATGATCCAAGGTATTCTCCACCCAATGAAAGGGTCATATTGCCAGTGGAATATGGTTCAAGCCCATCAATACTATCAACTCGTGCAGTTATGCCATTGTTCGTGTTCGCACGACCTACAAAATTCACATCAGGATTCACCTGTGCCATTTTCACTCTATCGAGTTTAGTTCCCATGTCTATATCGAACAGATCATCGTCGTACAGGTGAAACCTTTTCCAATTCTTAATACCTATTGCGTGCTTATCACCGTCGGCTTGGCTTAGATGCTCAAGGCTCTTCTCGGCTTCCTGCATGACCTCCGACATGTATTCATCCATGTATGCCCAGTCAGGCTCACCACTGGCATCAACGGGAAGCATGAACGTGTCATCTTTGATTCGTTTCATAGAAACGGAATCGCCCCATGAATACTTTTGATACAATGTACCTCGCAGAACAGCAATTAAAAAGAGATAACGAATCTCAGATGCATTCACCTTATCTTTCAAATAGAGAGCAATATTATGGCTATCATTAGAGCAAAATGGCTTGGCTTGATATGAAAAAGTAAGTGTTTTTCCACCTATCATGATGCAGTCGCCATCATCCAGCCATTCATCTGGACACTCGACATATGTCATCACACCATTGTTTCCGGCTTGTGCCGTTACATAGGGGATTTCGCCACTATCTGGTGCAATATCCTTTTGCACAATGCTTTTCGTATTACTCATACGGAAAATATCAGTGAGTTTGAATGATTTCCACTTGCTTGCATCAATCTTCGCCATCGCCGTTACCGCCTTTCTGCATCGTGACGGTCACGGTCTTATCATCGGCACTTACTCGGCTCGAATACATCGCCGTGGTCATCAGCTTCTCACCGAGTGCCTTCGAGTCGATTCCTTTTTGGAACATCAGGTAATCCATCGCAGTCTTGCGGAAATCCTCCTCGAAAATCTCGAACGGCTTCTGTGGCACCTGATACGACAGATGCTCGGCGGGATTGACCCACTGGCACGTGTCGTCGCCGGATTGCTTCTCCACAACCTCGACCCAATGAGCCTCGATAGCCGCCCACTTACCGTAGATGTCGTGACGACCTTTGTTCTTGACCGTCGCCAGCCCATCAGATTCCATATAACAGGCAAAGAACTCCTTGTCATCCTGTCCAACGCCAGCCTCAAAGACAAAAATACTTGTAGTGATACCAACACCAAAGAACAAGTCTTCGGGCAACTTAATGACTTTTCTCAGACGATGATTTTTCAGAATACGCTTCATCTGCGCCTTGCTTGCCTTCTCCAGTTTCTTATCAGGCAAAATAAATGCACACTGCGTGTGGGAAGGAACATTATCCAGCACGTTCTCAACAATTGTCATGCATCCGTATTTATTCTCATAAGGCGGGTTCATCAAAACTTTCGTGATAGGCTTCGATTTCATCCACTCGCAGGCAGACTCGGTACGGGCGTCCATCTGCTCAAGGTTAGTTTTACCGTCTTTATGAATGAGCATGTTTGCACATGCCAGTGCATAAATCTCACGATCGAATTCAATTCCGAAAAGATGGCTCGATTTAATCTCGGCTGCTGCATCTGTCTGCATTCCTCCGACTTCTCGAATCATATTCGCCATAGCCTTTACAAGGAAACCACCAGACCCGCAAGTTGCGTCCAATATGTAGTCATCTTTATTTACATCAAGAATCTTATACATAAAGTCGGTGATATGTTCAGGTGTAAATACCTGACCAGCTTCGGACTTCTTCTTGTAACGATTGAATTCATTAAAGAAAATGCCCATTACGTCTTCACCACGCCATTCATTCGAGTTAACACACTCTGAAATCTCAACAACCCAGTCGATAAAATCATTGATTGCCTGTTGATTGTCCGTTGTATTCATTTTAATGTCGGAATATTCTTCCAACAGAATATCGATTTTCGCATTTTGCTTTCGGCTATCTTCGAGCGATTTGGACAGTGTCGAATGAATTGCTGTATGGAATGTCGCATACCCCATATCTTTCAGACGCTGCAATCCAGCACCATAACGCTCAGCGACTAAAGCACATGCAGTGAAAATCATGCGATGATACAGATTTTTAATACCGAATTCAAAATGCAGACCATTGTTGATCTTCGCAGTTAATTCATAAATACGCTCTTTATCAATACTATCCACGGTATAGAGCGATAAATAGTAACTAACACTCTGTAATTTGGCGGGTTTCTTTACTTCCTCTTCACCTTTGAAAACACGAATATCTTCTCCATTATATAGAATTCCCACAACTTTCTTATATTGTGTTTGCATAATACGCACGTTTTTCAGAACTTCATCAACCTGCGCTTGTCCAAGAGTAATACGAGTTGCTTTCGTTTCCAGAACAACTGCAACCTCATTTTTATTATTCGGCAGATACCAACCATCTGGTTTATCAGCTACTCCTAGAAACCCGAGTTGATTGAATGTGGTAAGCTGTCCAACACCAGCACGTGCAATTTCACTATTAACCAAACCAAAAGTTTCACGAGCTAAGTCACGAACTGAATCCTCTGTCATATTCTTTGCCATATTCATCAACCTCCCTCAAAGCATTTGAAAATGTTTCAGTGCGTTCATAATCGCTTTCTCTTTTTCCGGCGGGCACTGTGGCGCTTTGGCATCTTCCTTCTTTGACAGATTGTAATGCTGTCCCACATCCAATCCGCACTTTCTTTTAATTTGGGAAATATACAGGCTAGAAACCTTCAGTCCATGATTCTCAAGCACATAGGTTTTAATCTCATCATAAGTTGCCTTGCTCTCAGCTACGGTCAAATCCAACTCGTCCATCTTAACCTCAACCTCGATATGTTGCTTCGCATTAAGTTTGGACAATAAACATATAGTCTCAAGCCTTGTCTTGACAAAAAGCTCTCGCCGAACGCTCTCGAGAAATAATGCGGTGCTTCCCGAATTATTTCGGACATCAGGGTTGACAAAGTCACTGTTTTCCCCTATACTGAATATCAGATTTTACGAAAGGAGGCGCGCAGAATGTCCTATCTGTACTTTGCATTCGGATTTGTTTCGGTCCAGGGGATCGGTCTGTCGGTTTTGCGCGCCCGGAAGCGGGGATAAAAGGCCCTGTTTTGTTCCTTGTTGTGCGCTTCTCCGGCAGGAGAGGCGTTTTTTATTTATTGCGGCAGTGCCGCATGATAGCAGCTTTGGCCTTCGTCGGACCTTTTTCGCCGAATACTCTCGCTGAATCATGCGGTCCTGCCTTTGAGAGAGAAGGCCGTTACAGTCAGCATATCAACATCCCCCGGCAATCAGAAAAAAGGAGAGATCTTCTATGGAAACGCAATCGATCCCGTGGCGGGAGAAGGTGCAGCTCATCGTGCGCTTTCTGCGCGGCAGCATCCACTATTTTGTCGTGGCCCTGCTGTGCGCCTGCCTCGGGATGGTATTCAATGCCCTCACGCCGCAGGTCATCCGTCTGACGGTGGACTCCATCCTCGGCGCAGAGGAGCCGTCGCTCCCGGCGTTTCTGCAGCCGCTTCTGCCGCTGCTGCAGGCGCAGAAGCTTCACGCGCTGTGGCTCGCGGCCGCGGCGGTGCTGCTGCTGGCCCTGCTGCGCGGCTTCTGCAACTATGGCCAGCGCACGCAGCTTTCGCGCGGGTCGGAGTCGTTCGTCAAGCGCATCCGCGACGGGCTGTATGACCACATCCAGCACCTGAGCTTTTCGTGGCACACGGCCCACTCCACGGGCGAGATCATCCAGCGCTGCACCTCGGACGTCGACGTCATCCGCACGTTCGTGCTTCGGATGCATTCAATGACATCATGATTTATCC
>OGZG01002414.1_pt1 | contig 12680 bp, 11 predicted proteins | sample 1576781 | NCBI WGS metagenome assembly OGZG01 (sample SAMEA3541502, study PRJEB24748) | human gut metagenome | biome: human gut; feature: human-associated habitat; material: faeces | place: China | collected 2012 | reverse complement strand
CCAGTAAAGCCACCACAACATATTTAGCTTGGCAAACAGGAGGCGACCATCTATGGATAAAGATAGAGCTGTTTGCTCTGAGGAAAATATTGTCTCTTATTTTGAACATGTTGATGGACTGGATGAGTCACTTATCGAATTTATCAATAGAACTAATGTAGAGCTGAAATTTCAAAATATTAACATTGATAATGAGCTTAAAAATAAATTATTTAAGTCGATTGTTATCTGTAATGATTTATCAAATGATAAATATGAAAAATTAATTTGTTCACTAAATCTTATTTATAAAACCTCCTTTAGCGCTAGTAATATCGCGAGTGATAAGTTCAAAATATTAGTGGATAAAAATATTATTCGTATGAGTATTGTCTCACTTAATTTCATACGAGATAACTATTCGGAGCAACTTTTCTATTATATTCATAAGAATATCAGGGCATACGTTGAATTAATGATGATTGATAACTTTATTTTGGATGAGGCTATATCAATACTTTCTTGGCAAGTTGATGATGATTTGAAAGTTAAGCTACTCGAGTTTGTTAAAACACCGTTGGCTATTCATGGTAAGAATTACTCTCAGGTCGTTAATGATTATATTTTAGAGAATAATTTTAAACCAGATGAACTTCTAATCTTGTCTTCATCTTATAAAACTTGGGGAACCTCTACTCAGTCGCTCATCTTGAGTCGAGCAATACAGGATATATCAGCATTGATAGCAAGCCCTAATGATGTTTCTGAACCATTACTAAAAAACCTGCTTGTGGCAGAGGGACTGAATATGCAGAATAAAATAGCACTGCTAATCGCTTTGTTGCCGGGTAAGGATTTGAGTAAGACGACTTGCAAAGAGTATCTTGATCTGCTTGGTTTATCGGAGTTCAGTAAAATTTTAGGGCGAGGAAAACCTAAAATTGAAGTTGATTCAACTAATCAAAGTTTATTAACAGCATTAAGAGATAACCACTTCTTCTCTGATTTTGAGGTGGATGATGAAAATCCCACTTATTATAAAATAACAAGGCGGCGCTCTATGTTTGGCTCAGATACATAGCATTATGTATTTTTCTACAGTTTGGGCACTTTATAGTGCCCAATTTTTACGCTGAAACTTACGTAGCTAATCTGACTTTTTCCCAGTTGACGAGTACACCTAGGTGTTCGTGAAGCCCTCACTGTGTTGGGACAGATGCGAGCGTCCTCTCCTCGCTCATGGCGGACCTTCAGCTAAGCTGGTTTGTCTGCTCAATGCCAGGAGCGGGAAGAGCTGGCATCACTATGTAACACTCAACGCGGCACAAGCCAGTCAGCTAGCTAGTTTTTGTAGGCCGGGTAAGGCGCAGCCGCCACCCGGCAAAAATACGGCACAAGAGCGGCCCAACAGCGTAGCCGGGATAAGGCGTCACGCATCGCTATCCGGGATTCTCCCTTCTGGCGCTATGCTCAGCCGCTTCCGTGTTAAGCTCCCAGGTGTCGCAAGAATGACTGAAGAATCTCCCCCTTAGCATCAGCAGCAAGCTGCCGCTTAGGCCCCGGAGATCACTCCCTTAACGTTGCAAGCGCTGCAGATCCCGAGCACCGAAGTTAAAAAGAATTAGCTGAACGTCTTCGGCGCGGGACGCGAATCAATGCTCATCATATGTGGGTGTTAGCCGGGTCATGTTCCCTGACGAGCCGGACAGCGTAGCTGACAGCTAGCAAAAGGAATCATTGATACACTCGCTCAGCTCCCACTAGTCCTGATAGCGAAACGACCCCGGGAATGGATGTGGTACGAAGCGCCTGGTAAGGAGGTCAAAGGGATTGCCGCTGAAGACGCGGTATTCACTGATCATTTCATCTGGTAGCCTGTCACTCGCGCCGTTGGTAACGTGAAGATTCATGGTTAATTTTGGAATTCGGACGATTTATGCAAGCTATCAGACTATTCACCCTGATTCTGCCATTGTTCCTGGCACTCTGCGCCGGTATACCGGCCAGCGCCAGCACACCTTCAGGCAGCATTTCCTCTGCAAATGCAGCAATTACCACTCATGATAAGAACGGAAACCTCCTGCCGAATGCTCTGCGGATTCAGTATGATGTTGATTCAGATGGCAGAGTTCAGAATGTAAAGATACTGGAATCGACAACGACTCCGGAGTTTGAACATAAAATCATCGAGAAAATGATGAGTAAATGGCGCTTTGAAAAGGGGAAACCGGGAATAGCTAAAAGAGTAGTCGTCATGATCCAACCCAAATCAGACGGCGGTCCCGCGAATAAGCAGTAAGCCCTTTTGAGGATTAGTCGCCTGACGCATCATCTACGCCGGTAAAGTCCCTTGGGTGCCATGAGCAGACCTTTTAAAGGCTCATAGAAAAAACAAGCGGAGTGTTCGCCTGTTAATTTTACATCCTGGCTTTAATTATGGATTATGGAATTCTATATGTTCTGAAAAGGATTTATCCATGAGTGTCCTCTTTCCACCCAGGCTGGCTCCAGGAGATGTTATTGGTGTAACCGCTCCCTCTTCTGGCGTACCTGAACATCTGCATCCCAGACTGGAACTCGCCATAAAAAACCTAAAGAAAAGAGGTTACCAGGTCCGCGAAGGACACTGCTTACGCTCGCAGCACAAAAATAAAAGCGCCACTAAATTTTCTCGCGTTGAAGAATTAATGTCTTATCTTACTGACCCAGATATAAAAGCTGTTATGCCACCTTGGGGCGGTGATCTGGCGATGGAATTACTTGATTTGATTGATTTTGATCTGTTGTCCCGGTCTAAACCAAAATGGTTTGTGGGCTTTTCAGATCTTAGTACACTTCATTTCCCACTGACGACGATATCGGGCTGGGCTACTTTGCATGGGCCGAACCTCATGGATCTTGGCGCTCAAAAGTTAGATGCCACCACTCAGGCCGTATGGGAAATTCTGGAATCGAATCGGGGAACTGTAATCAAACAGTACTCTTCAACAGCATTTCAAGCGGATGAAAATCAATGGGGAACAGCGTCAGACGGAGGTTTCAATCTGACCCAAAAAACACAGTGGAAACGCCTTGATGGTGTTACATCTTCTCTGACATTTAGCGGGAAACTGATCGGCGGCTGCCTCGAAATAATATCCAGGTTAGCAGGTACACCATTCGGGAATGTGCCCTTGTTCAAGGCGAGCAATAGCCCTCAAGGAATAATCCTCTATTTTGAAAATGTGGAAATGGCTCCCTGTGAATTAACACGCGCATTATTTAGCTTACGATTACAGGGTTGGTTTGATAACTTAAATGGTGTTCTTATCGGCAGAAGTGCTGCACCCGACGTAAGCGACCCGACTAAACATAATTATCTGGATGCCCTTAAAGCCGCTTTTGAGAATATTACCGTGCCCGTACTCTATGATGTTGATATTGGTCACATGCCTCCTCAAATATCCCTGGTCAATGGAGCCGATGCGACGGTATTTTTCGCTGAAAATGGTAGCTGGGTAACTCAGCAGTTGTAGATAAGGCAGTATTAATCACAAAGGCGGGCCTTGCTGTTCTTTTGCACTGAAGATCCGCTCTTCGTTCAGAGCGGACCTCACGGCGCTTCAGAGGGGCCGCGCTTTGTCAGAAATAGCCGTTTAACATGGCGATCGTTTACGTCGTGCATTAAGCAATGCCTGAGTGCCGGGAGCGGACATTGTATGAACGTTAGTGATTTAGCAGACTCACCCCTTTTATCTAATTTCTTGCATATCTCCCTGGCAGTACCTGAAGGAGACGACAAGGGGGGAACGATTGTCCTTAAGGGATATATTCAGTATGCCGGGAGTTCTCTAAATGTGAATGGTTCGGTTAAGCGGGATCCTTACAGTACCGTTAAGGGGGCAGTTTGGATATCAAAAAATATTGTACGTTAAGGCTGTATTTTTGACCTTTCGACTTTAGCTGGTCTCAGCCGACGAAACCACTGCGGGGTTAATGAAATTGCCGTCGTAGTTGCTTATTTCATGCTTGTCAGAAACGACAGCATCCGTAATCAGACCTGCTGTTATCCAAATTAATGTCAGGATAAATTTATCTTCCGGCAAGTTGTATAAGTTGCATTTGCAACATATGCGTAACCAGGCATGTTGCAAATGCAGCAGATAAGTTCCTTTCTTTTTTATAATTAGCTGTTTTTAAAAAAATTATTTCGCCTCCTGTTTTGGCATGCATTCTGCAAACACCTTTATAACCAAAAGCTGTCTTTTTATTTTCGAAAGGCAAAAATCGTTATATAGAAAGATGGTAATTCGCGGCTACAGCAACTCGCCTGCGACGCGTTGTAAGGCGGACAGATAAATTCATCAATGACGGGAGTGCCCTATGTCCATTTCAGAGCCAGGTAATCATCCGCTGCAGTTCGCCTATTGGGTGCCGAACGTGTCGGGCGGGTTAGTGATCAGTAATATCCCGCAGCGTACCAGTTGGGATATCGACTACAACCGTAAGCTGGCGCAAATTGCTGAACGTGCCGGTTTTGACTATGCGCTTACGCAGATCCGTTTTACGGCCGGCTATGGTGCCGACAACCAACATGAGTCGGTCTCTTTTTCGCAGGCGCTACTCGCATCAACTGAAAATCTGAAAGTGATCGCCGCCTTGCTTCCCGGCCCCTGGAACCCCACTCTGGCGGCAAAACAAATCGCCACTATCAGTCATCTGTACGGCCCGCGCATCGCGGTCAATATCGTCAGCGGCTGGTTCCGTGGTGAGTTTAAAGCTATCGGCGAACCCTGGCTAGACCATGAAGAGCGTTACCTGCGTTCAGAAGAGTTTATCCGTTGCCTGCAGGGCATCTGGCGCGAAGACAGCTTTACCTTTGCCGGCGATTTCTATCGCTTTCGTGATTATTCCCTCAAGCCCAAGCCGCTGGCGCCGCTGCCGGAAATTTTCCAGGGTGGTAGTTCGCGTGCCGCGCGGGACATGGCCGCGCGCGTTTCCGACTGGTATTTCACCAACGGCAACACGCCTGAAGGCATCAAAGCACAGGTGGATGACATCCGGCGTAAGGCGGCACAAAACCAGCATCAGGTGAAGATCGGGGTTAACGGCTTCGTTATTGCGCGTGAAAGCGAAAAAGAGGCGCAGGCGGTGCTGCGGGAAATTATTGATAACGCCAATCCGGACGCGGTGAAAGGGTTCCAGCACGAAGTGAAAAACGCCGGCAGCGCATCGCCGGAGGGCGAGGGCAACTGGGCCAAATCCAGCTTTGAAGATTTGGTGCAATACAACGACGGCTTTAAAACCAACCTGATTGGCACGCCGCAGCAGATTGCAGAGCGCATCATTGCGCTCAAACAGTCAGGCGTCAATCTGCTGCTGCTGGCATTCCTGCATTTCCAGGAGGAAGTCGAGTTCTTCGGAAGGGAAGTGATCCCTCGGGTGCGTGAGCTGGAAAAGCAATCTCAGCCTGCTATAGCCCACGTCGTGCCAGAAGCCCTCAAGTATTGATGCTTCGTTTCCCCGGGATGCTTACACTTACAAACCAAAAAAAAGCCCCTGCGCGAAAGCAGGGGCAAGCCATGTCAGAGCTTATTTTTTATTAGTTAAATACCATCCCGCCGTCGATCAGCAATGACTGACCGGTCATATAATCAGAATCCGGGCTGGCAAGATAGGAGACGCAGGCGGCGACATCTTCCGGTTCGGACAGACGACCGAGAGTGATGCGTTTGGCGAACTCGGCGGTACCGTAGCCCAGCGGTTTACCGGCGGCTTCGGACACCTGGCGGTCAATTTCGGCCCACATTGGCGTTTTGACAATCCCCGGGCAGTAGCCGTTGACCGTGATGCCCAGCGGCGCGAGGTCGCGAGCGGCGGTCTGGGTTAAGCCGCGTACCGCGAATTTACTGGAGCTATACACCGCCAGCTCCGGGTTGCCGACGTGGCCGGCCTGGGAACAGGCGTTGATGATTTTCCCGCCGTGCCCCTCTTTCTTAAAGGCCTCGACCGCCGCCTGAATACCCCAGATCACCCCTTTGACGTTGATGTTGTAGACTTTGTCGACAATCTCCGGGGTAATGGACTCGATCGGCGTAGACGGTGCCACACCGGCGTTATTGACGATGACGTCGAAGCCGCCCAGCGTTTTGCGTGCCTGTTCAACGGCGGCAAATACCTGATCGCGGTCGGAGACATCCACTTTCACCGCCACGGCGTGTCCGCCGGCCTGGTTGATTTCGGAGGCGACCGCTTTGGCGGTGGCGTCGTTATAATCGGCAATGGCCACGGCAAATCCATCCTTCACCAGACGAAGGGCGATAGCTTTACCAATCCCCTGGCCGGCGCCGGTAACAAGTGCGACTTTTTTCATTTTCCTTTCCTTATTGTGATGACTTACAGAATCTGACTCAGATGCAGCTGGCCCATCAGCAGCGGGTTATCGCGATAATCCACCGGGATGGCCACCACCGCCGGGCCGTCGACGTCCATCGCGGCGCGCAGGGTCGGCTCCAGCGCCTCGGCGCTTTCCACGGCAAACCCTTTGGCGCCGAAGGACTCGGCATAGGCTTTAAAATCCATCGGCCCGAACTCGACGCCGGACAGGCGCTGATATTTTTTCTCTTCCTGAATAGCCACCATGTTGTAGCCGTTATCGACCCAGATGAGATGCAGCACGTTGGCTTTGAGGCGGACGGCGGTCTCCAGCTCCATGCTCGACTGCAGGAAGCCGCCGTCGCCGGAGACGGAGACCACTTTGCGCTCAGGATTGACCAGCCAGGCGCCGATGGCCCAGGGCAGGGCGACGCCCATGGTCTGCTGGCCGTTGGAGATCATCACCTGGCGGGCGCGGAAGCTGTACAGGTAGCGGGCGATCCAGATATGGAAGCTGCCCATGTCCACGGTCAGCGTGACGTCGCTGTTGACGATATCCTGCATGGCGCGAACGATGCGCAGCGGATGCAGGGCAAACTGATTCAGCTGCGCGCCGCGGCGGTCCAGCAGCTCGCGCTGGTGCTGGCGGTCGCGGAGGATCTCCGCCGCCTGCGGGGAGAGCACCAGCCGGTGATCGATATTTTGCGCCAGCTTGTTGAGGGTGCCGGCGATATCGCCCACCAGCTCGACATCCGGGGTGTAGTTGCGCTCTTCATAAGCGGGCAGCACGTCGATATGCACCAGCGTCGCGTTGCCGCTGTTCCACATCGCCGGTTCATATTCCACCGGGCTATAGCCGATGCAGATCACCAGGTCGGCGAGCTGCAGCAGACGATCCCCGGCCTGGTTGTTGAACAGCCCGACCCGACCGGCGAAACGAGAGAAGTTATCCTGATTCACCGCCCCGGCGGCCTGATAGGTGCTGGTGACCGGAATATGGCTGGCCTCCAGCAAACGGCGCAGCGCCGCGCTGTTTTCCGGCTGGCTGGCCATCAGGCCGAGCAGGAAGATCGGGTTCTTCGCCTGAGCGATAAGCTTCGCCACCTGGTCGATGGCGTCATCCGGCGCGGCGCCCATCTGCGGAGCCCGGCTGGCCGGCAGTACTTTACCGCTGACCGGGCCATCGACCACATCCTGCGGCAGGCTGACGAACGCGCTGCCCGGGCGGCCCTGCTCGGCGGCACGGAAGGCGTTGGAGACCACTTCCGCCAGCGCATCCGGCGCCGTCACCTCGACGGCGTATTTGGTGACCGGGCTGAACATCGCCACCGTATCCATACTCTGATGGACCTGCTTCGCCTTATCGGCGCGTTTCACCGCGCCGCCCAGGGCCACCACCGGGTCGCCTTCGCTGTTCGCGGTGGCCATGCCGGTGATCAGGTTGGAACAACCCGGACCGGAGGTGACCAGCGCCACGCCCGCTTTGCCGGTAATGCGTCCGACCGCGGCGGCCATAAACGCGGCGTTGGCTTCGTGGCGTACCGGAATAATGCGAATCGAGGAATCCAGCAGTGAGTCGAACACCTTGTCGATTTTGGCGCCGGGGATACCGAAGATCTGACGTACGCCTTGCGCTTCCAGCTGGCTGACGACGAGATCGGCGCCGTGCGCCCACTGGCGTACCGGATACTGTTTGTCCATGTGAACCCCTTAACTTTCTACGGAACGGATGGCGGCATCGAGATTATCGGGATGCAGATTGGCCTGCAGGAACGCGCTGTCGGCGGGCAGGTCGATCATCAGCTTGTGAATTTCGCCGAAGGTCAGCACCCCGTGATCGAGCTGGTAATCCAGCAGGTGACCGCCGCCTTTGCGGTCATCGGTAATAAAGTGCTCGTGATACCCGGCGACATTGATCCCCTGCATATGCTGCGGGGTACGGAAGCCGACCAGCACCCCTTCGCGCTGGTTAAAGCGGAACACCGGCTGATCGTCGAGGACGTCGGTCATCGCCCGGTACGGTGGCGTCTGGCGCGGCACGGTGCGGGTATGGGCATGGCGGAAATGGCCGTCGATGCGCAGGGCGCAGAACAGGTTGTCAGAGGGAATTTGCTGGTCAATAACGTCGTGCAGTTGCTGGCGGCTCACCGGATGGTCGAAAGTTTTCCGGTACTGCGGCTGGAACCAGGTCATCACCGCGAACGGCGTTTTCTGCTCCGGCTGGGCTTTGCGCGCGCTGCCGTCGGCGCGCAGCTGATAGACCTGACTGCTGAAGGCGATCAGCTCCCCGTCCAGCTCATTAAAGGTGCCGAGGCCGAAATCGCCGTGTTTCAGCAGGTCCGCGATGGTGGTGCTGCCTTCGTAAACCCCGCTCAGCAGGGCGCTCATTAGCGATGTCTGATAGAGCACGCTCTCGGGATGCTGCGCGGAAAACGCCCGTAGGGTTTCGCACAGACTCTCTTCGCAGGTGCATTCAGCAGAGTGATTCATATACCACTTCCTCGTTCAACAAATATAAGAAAGGTTAAATAAATGTTGACCCGATTCAGCTCACAGTTCCAATATAGAAACCATGCTGGTTTGAGACGTTTTCGATATGGAACTTCGTTATCTTCGTTATTTTGTCGCCGTCGCCAGGACGCGGCACTTCACCCAGGCCGCCAAGGAGCTGGGTATTTCACAACCTCCGTTAAGTCAGCAAATTCAGCGACTTGAACGAGAGGTGGGGACCCCGCTGTTTCGGCGTTTAACCCGCGGGGTGGAGCTGACGGAAGCGGGAGAGTCGTTCTATGAGGATGCCCGCCAGATCCTCGCCATGAGCGATGCGGCGCTGGAGAAGGCCAAGGGCATTGCGCGCGGGATGAACGGCAGCCTGTCGCTAGGCATTACCAGTTCTGATGCTTTCCATCCGCAAATCTTCACGTTGCTGCACCGTTTTCAGCTCGACCACCCCGGGGTGACCCTGCACCAGATGGAAGACAATATGGCCAATCTGATGACCGCCCTGAGCGAGGCCGAGCTGGATATCGCCTTCGTCCGTCTGCCGTGCGAGAGCAGTAAAGCCTTTAATCTGCGGATTATTGATGAGGAGCCGATGGTCATCGCGCTGCCGCGCGATAACCCGCTGGCGACGCAGCCGACCCTGGCCCTGGAACAGCTGTGCGACGTGGCGCCGATCCTCTTCCCGCGGGAGGTGGCCCCCGGGCTGTATGAGCTGGTGTACAACAGCTGCCTGCGCGCCGGGATCGACATGGAGCGTGCCTGGCAGTCGTCGCAGATTTCGTCGTCGCTGAGCATGGTCAATGCCGGGTTCGGCTTCGCGCTGGTCCCGCAGTCGATGACCTGCATTCAACAGCCGAACGTCAGCTATCACCCGCTCAGTGGGGCGCCGCTGAAGACCGATATCGCCATTGCCTGGCGGCGCTTCGAGCGCTCACGCACAGTGAAACGCTTTCTGGCGATGTTCTGATCTTCGCGGCGCCAGCGGCTTACTGCGCCACCCAGCCGCCATCCATATTCCATGCGGCGCCGCGCACCTGGGCAGCGGCGTCGCTGCACAGAAACAGCGCCATTTCGCCCAGCTGGTGCGGGGTGACAAACTCCCCGGAGGGCTGTTTTTCCGCCAGCAGCTGGGCGCTGGCCTGCTCCGGGTCGACCCCCTCGGCGATGCGCTTATCGATCTGCTGCTGCACCAGCGGGGTCAGCACCCAGCCCGGGCAGATGGCGTTGCAGGTGATGCCGCTGCGCGCGGTTTCCAGGGCCACGGTTTTGGTCAGCCCGACCACCGCGTGCTTGGCAGCGACGTAGGCCGATTTCTCTTTCGACGCCACCAGGCCATGCACTGAGGCAATGTTGATGATGCGCCCCCAGTTGCGCTGGCGCATGCCCGGCAGCGCCAGGCGGGTGGTGTGGAAGACGCTGGAGAGATTTATCGCGATGATGTCGTTCCATTTGTCCACCGGGAACTGCTCCACCGGGGCGACGTGCTGGATGCCGGCGTTATTGATCACGATATCGACGCCGCCGAAGGTGCTTTCGGCATAGTGCATCATCGTCTCGATCTGCCCGACGTCGCGCAGGTCGGCGTCGTGATAGCCGGGGATCTTACCCAGCGCGGCGACTTCAGCCCGGGCGTGGCTGCTGTCGCCGAAGCCATTGAGGATCACCTGCGCGCCCGCCTGAGCCAGCACTTTGGCGATCCCTAAACCGATCCCGCTGGTGGAGCCGGTGACCAGCGCTGTTTTACCGTGCAAATTCATTTTATTACTCCTTCAATCGGGTATCAGACAATGCCGGTCACATAGAACGTGGCAATGACAAACAGTACCGCGAGGCTTTTGATCACCGTGATGGCGAAAATACCGCCGTAGGCCTGGCGATGGCTCAGGCCGGTGATCGCCAGCAGGGTGATCACCGCTCCGTTATGCGGCAGGGTGTCCATGCCGCCGCTGGCCATGGCGGCGACACGGTGCAGGACCTCGAGCGGAATATTGGCGGCGTGGGCGGCGGCGACAAAGGTCTCGGACATCGCCGCCAGCGCGATGCTCATCCCCCCGGAGGCCGAGCCGGTGATCCCGGCCAGCACCGTGACGCTGATCGCCTCGTTTAACAGCGGATTGGGAATGGCCGCGAGGGCTTTCGACAGCACCAGGAAACCCGGCAGGGCGGCGATAACCGCGCCGAATCCGTACTCAGAGGCGGTGTTCATCGCCGCGAGAATAGCCCCGCCCACCGCCGTTCGGCTCCCCTCCGCCAGCCGGCCGCGGATATTGCGATAGCCGCAGACCAGCACCAGCACAATGCCGGAGAGCAGCGCCGCCTGCACCGCCCAGATAGCGGTGATTTTCCCTACTTCGGTGACGACAGGCTTCGCCAGACCCGGCAGGGTGAGCTCATGGCTGGCGCCGTACCACTGCGGGATCCAGTGGGTAAACAGCAGATTCAGCACCCCCACTAACAGCAACGGGGCGATAGCGATCAGCGGATGCGGCAGATCGATGTCATCCGGGGTCTCCGGCTCATTTTGCAGGTCGGTCCCATAGCCTTCGCCGCGGGCCTGCGCTTTGCGGCGCTGACGCTCCAGCCACAGCAAGCCAAAAATGATAATGAACAGCGAGCCGATAAGCCCCAGCCAGGGGGCCGCCCAGGCGTTGGTGCCGAAGAAACTGGTGGGGATAATATTCTGGATCTGCGGCGTGCCGGGCAGGGCGTCCATGGTAAACGAGAATGCCCCGAGGGCGACGGTGGCCGGAATCAGCCGTTTGGGGATCCCGCTCTGGCGAAACAGTTCGGCGGCGAAGGGGTAGACGGCAAAAGCCACCACAAACAGAGACACCCCGCCGTAGGTTAGCAGGGCGCACACCAGCACGATCACCGGGATCGCGTGGCGGCGTCCGAGGATGCGGATGGCGGCGGCGACAATCGACCGCGAGAATCCCGACAGCTCAATCAGCTTGCCGAACACGGCGCCCAGCAGAAACACCGGGAAATAGAGCTTCACAAAGCCGACCATTTTTTCCATAAACAGGCCGGTAAAGGCCGGGCCGACCGCGCCCGGGTCGGTGACCAGCACCGCGCCGAGGGCGGCGATCGGCGCAAAGAGGATCACGCTGTATCCACGGTAGGCCGCCAGCATCAGTAACGCCAGTGCGGCCAGGGCAATTATCACACTCATCACGACGTCTCACTCTCATTGTTATTGTAGGGGTACAGAACGCGATACTAGGGCTTCAGGGCGTAGCGAAGCTGATGTTCCCGGCGCGACTGGATGCGCTGTTGCCGCGCCTCATCCCAGCGGTAAAAGCCTTGTCCACTGCGGGCGCCGGTGTCGCCTCGCGCCACCTTTTCCGCCACCAGCGACATCATCTCGCTCCCGCTGGCCAGCTCCGGCAGCAGGTGCTGGCAGATATCCTGGACCGTCGCCAGCCCGGTCATGTCCGCTGCCTCCAGCGGGCCGACCATCGCATAGCGGCGGCCCAGCGAGGCGCGCATCACCTGGTCCACCACCTCGGCAGAGGCAATGCCGCTGTGGACGATATGCAGCGCTTCGCGCAGCAGGGCGAACTGCAGCCGGTTGCCGACAAAGCCCGGCGCGGCGCGATTGAGCACCACCGCTTCCAGCGCGCAGGCGGCGCAAAAGTCGCTCACCTGGCGCGCCAGATGGGGCAGTGTGGCGCTCCCGGGCACCACTTCCACCAGCGGGATCAGGTGCGGCGGATGCCAGAAGTGGGCGATCAGCAGCCGTTCAGGGTGGCGCATGCCCTGCGCCAGCGAGTCCGGCGGCAGGCCGCTGGTGTTGCTGGCGATAATCGCCTCGTCGGCGATCAGCGTTTCCAGTTCGGCATACA
>OGZG01002411.1_pt1 | contig 12686 bp, 17 predicted proteins | sample 1576781 | NCBI WGS metagenome assembly OGZG01 (sample SAMEA3541502, study PRJEB24748) | human gut metagenome | biome: human gut; feature: human-associated habitat; material: faeces | place: China | collected 2012 | reverse complement strand
TTGATATGCCTTCATACGACAGCTATATCAATGGTGACTTGCAAAACTATTCTGTGTGATCTTACTGATCTGATTCGGTCCTGCGATCGTCAGAACTGCACCTAATGCCGCCATGATCAGTGCAAATAAAATGATACCTGCTTCTTTTTTGCAGTAAGAGAACAGATTGCTCAATGCGGCTTTCAGATTCTTTGGTTTTTGTCTTTTTTTATGCATGATTCCGCATCTCCTTTACGCAAGTTCCGCTTTTGAAAGCTGAGATAAAGCAATTTCCTGATAAACTTCACAATTTTTCATCAGTTCTTCATGGGTTCCGATACCTGCCATCTTTCCGTCATCGAGTACGATGATCTTATCGGCGTGGCGGATCGTTCCAATACGCTGTGCCACGATCACGCAGGTGGTACCTTTCAGGTCGGTGGAAAGTCTTCTTCGCAGTTCTTTATCTGTTTTATAATCCAGGGCTGAAAACGAATCATCAAAAATCAGGATTTCCGGATTTCTGGCGATTGCACGGGCGATCGAAAGTCGCTGTTTCTGACCTCCGGAAACATTGCCGCCGCTCTGTGCGATATGGCTGTAAAGACCTTCTTCCATTTTATCAATAAATTCCTGTGCCTGCGAGATATCGATGGCTTTCTTTACATCCCCTTCGGTGATCGCTTGTGCCGCCTCACCAAACGCAACGTTTCCTTCGATCGTATCGGAGAACAGGACTGCTTTCTGTGTAACATATCCCATCTTGTCATACAGTCCGCGGAAACTGTAATCTTTTACATTTTTGCCATCAATCAGCACTTCGCCCTCGCTGGCATCGTAAAGTCTTGCTGCCAGACCTGCAAGCGTTGATTTTCCGGAACCGGTCGCTCCGATGATGGCAAGTGTCTCGCCCTGGTTTACCTGGAAACTGATGTGTTCCAGACAGTTTTCTGCGGCTCCCGGATAGCGGAAGGACACATCGTTGAATGTGATGCTGCCTTTTTCTTCCGTCTGTCTGCCGTCATCTTTTCCTTCTCTGACTGCGATATCGGAGTTCAGCACTTCATTGATACGGCCTGCAGATACCTGTGCTCTTGGAAGCATGACAAAAATCATAAGCAGCAGCACAAATGCCATAACTACATACAGGGCATAGGAATTAAATGCCACTACATCACCAAGCATATCCGCCCTTGAACCGATGGCCGTGAATATTTCTGTCATTGTTCCGTTTAACGGGATCGAAATGTCATCAACCAGTTTGGCTCCCAGCCAGTAAATACCAAGAGATAATGCACTCTGTACAAAAATCATCACCGGGAACAGAAATGCCATGCCACGCATGGTGAACATCTGCGTTTTCATCAGATTTTCGTTGACGTTTTCGAATTTGTCTTCCTGATATTTTTCGGCATTGAATGCACGGACCACTTTCAGTCCGGTCAGATTCTCGCGGGTCACACGGTTGACGTCATCGACCTGTTTCTGTACAGTCTTGAATTTCGGAAGCAACACTGCCATCAGGGTTCCGATCACGACCATGATCAGCACAACTGCTGATGCCGTCAGAACGGATAACTGCCAGCTCTTGCCGACAATCTTCACGATCGCCCAGGCTGCCATGATCGGTGCTTTGATCATCACCTGCAGTCCCATGGCTACGAGCATCTGGATCTGCGTGATATCGTTTGTCGTACGTGTGATCAGGCTTGAGGTAGAAAATTTGCTGATCTCGCCCGCCCCAAAATCAAATACCTTATGGAATACTTTTCCTCTGACATTGTGACTGAAATCTGCTGCAATCTTTGCAGCCAGATAACCGACAATTACCGCCAGCAGGGCACTTCCGAGTGCACATGCCAGCATCTTCCCGCCTGATAACAGATAATCTGAGATCGTATTGCTCTCAGAACTGATCAGAACGGTGATTTCTTTTGTATAGTCCGGCAGTTTCAGATCCAGAAACACCTGACCTGCGATCAGAAGAACGGCAAGAAACGCAAGTCCTTTGTCCTTCTTTCGCATATCTTTCAACAAATGCCACATATGATTCACCTTTCTTTCTTCTTTATCTTCCAGATTTTTTCCGGTATTTTTTTATTCTTGCTCTTTTTCATTTTCCGGCTGTTTTTCCACGGACCAGACACTTACCTGATAATCGACCAGCCGCTTTCTCCAGGCCTTGTCATCCAGTATACTGTGTCCGGTATCGGTAACGCGTTTCATCACATAATGCATCAGAATAGAATTTACGGAAAGGGCTGCCATCTCAAAATCCATCTCTTTGACTTCCCCGGCTTCCATCTTTCTTTTCAGAAGTGTCGGCAGCCACGGAATCCGGTTCTTCCAGATGCTTCTGACCTCTTCTTCTGACAGAAATTCCCTGACACCATTCTCACGCACCATCATGCGGATAAATTCCAGATGCTCATCGATCACCGTCATAAAATTGATATAGGCTGCATCCAATGCCGCATCCAGCGGCAGTTTTTCGTATACATCCTGCTTTTCCGGCTCCTGAAGCTCCTGAAACATTTCCTGCATATTGCCAGTGATGACTTCTTTGAAAATTTCTTTTTTCCCACCTGGAAAATAATGATACAGAAGTCCGTCCGCCAGATCCACACTGCGGTTGATCATACGGACCGTCGTTCCTTTATAACCATTTTGTGCAAACAGATGTTGTGCCGATGTGAGCAGTTTCTGTCTGGTTGCCGCCGCCTGCTCCTGTCTCTGATTTTTTGTCCCCTGACTGCTCATTTTCACACCTCCTGTAACTTTTCGTTCAACATTTGTTCAACGAGAATATAGCACCCTGCCCGGTATCTGTCAACGACTTTATATTTTTTTCATTTTCTTTCTCTTTTGTTTGTCGCTTTTTGCTGTGTTTGTCACTCTTTACTGGTAAACAACTGAGATTTCTCCATTTTTTTCTCACTTTTTTATCTTATGATAACGTGGTATTTTCTTATGCTTTGTGTTAAAATATCTGCGGATTCCTAATCCTTTACGGCATCTTCTGCCCGCAGCATCATGAGCAGATTTTCCATGATGTCGGGGGCAACAGATGCCCTGTAAATAGTTTCCGAAATTTATTAATTAATAAGAAATGAGGTCTTTTATTATGAAGAAAAAAATTGCTATGCTACTGTGTGCCACACTGTTCTGTGCGTCTGCACTGACCGGATGCTCAAATCTTGACAACGCCGGTACAACCGCTTCTTCCCGTTCTGCTGCCGATTCAGTCGTTGCAACTGAAAGTGCCGCAGAATCTGAAACTGCTGCGGATACTGCTGACCATTCCGAGACAGCTGCTGAATCTGAGGCTGCTGATACCGAGGCATCTTCTGAAAATGTGACAGCAACCGAAGCTGCCGCTGATATCTCCGATACCACGGTTGCCGGATGGCAGTTCGTTGTCGAAAAACTGGAAAAGAACAAATCTCTGGAAAACGTCAGCGTTGACCTTGGATACACCGGCGTTGAGACAAATGATTATGTGAAGGAAGCTTCTGACGGAAACGTTTATTATCTGATCAAAATGCAGATCAACAAAGATGGCAGCACGGAAGTCATCGACTGGGCTTCCCTGAAACTGACCGACAGCGACGGAAATGAATACACCCGCATTGATGATGAATTCCTGACCAATCTTGGCATGACACGTATGTCAGGAACCAAACTGAACTTTGGTTCCAACGAAGGCTGGATCGCTTTCGAGATCAAGGAAGATGCTTCCGGTCTTACCTTATCTTACCCATTTGAATCCGAAACTTATTCCTGTGAATTACCGGATCTTCAGTAATTGTTTTTCGGAAGTTCAAGCAAGAACCTGAAACTATGATCTCTATGGCATTTTTGCCTCATATATCATGATACAAGGAGTGTTTTTATGAAAAACAAAGTGCTTTTATCCCGTCTTTGCATCTGTACTCTGGCTGTTTCTCTGCTCGCCGGCTGTTCTTCCGCCGGTTCGACTTCTGAAACAACAAACAACAGTGAAACAGAAAGCATTTCTTCGGAAACAGTTTCTGAAAATGAATCTGCAACGACCGCTTCCTTTGCTTCTCTTGAAAAAACGGATCTGTTTGAGCAACAGAACAGCATTGATGAAGCCCTGCAGCAGGAGGCATCCGCCGGATATTCTTTTGAAGAACCAAATGTGATCGTCAATCCTTACGGCAATTCTCCGCTGACTGCTGTCGCTGCCTTCCACACGGACAAAGAGCTTGGCGGCACGGTCACCGTCAAAGGAAAAGATGAAAAAGATGACATTACCGGAACTTTCGAAGCTGCGACGGATCATCTTGTCCCGATCTACGGGCTGTACAATGGCGATACGACAGAAGTAGTCCTGACACTGGAGGATGGCACTTCCACAACCGTAGAAGTTACCACCGAAAAGACTGAGGTCAATGTCGGCACGATCGAGACAACCATGAGTGATGATTCTGCCTATGATTATTCCAATCTGACATTTGTCTGCTCTTCTGCAGTGCTGCAAATACTTTTTTTAGTGGTGAAAGTATTGATAAGCCCGCTATTCGTGTAAGCCACATTATTAAGGGAAGAATACCCGAAGCAGTTCATAAACCTGCAAATCAATTATTGGAAACGGATAAAACAATCTACTACGAAAGATGTGCTTTTATTATTCAAGTTCCTACGATTTACGAAACGGTGAACGGGAATAAGCTAACTCTTACTATTGGTGGTGTGAGAGCTTATAATCATACCAATTTGTATTCAAAGAAAGGAGCAGAAAGGTTTAAGGTATTTGTTGGCTTTACTTGTAAAGTATGTACTAATTTGTGTGTATCAACAGACGGTTTTCTTAGTTGTTTAGAGGTCACTAATACAAGGGATTTATATCAAGCTGTATTAGAGATGTTTCAGAGTTACCAACCTGCCAAACATTTACACCTATTACAGTCATTAGGCAATACCAGTATGACAGAACATCAATTTTGCCAATTACTTGGGAGAATGAGACTTTATCAATCATTACCACAAGGCTATCAAAAAGATATTCCTAAAATGCTTATCACTGATTCGCAAATAAATGCAGTTGCAAAAGCATATATCAATGATGAAAATTTTGGGAGCTTGGGGAATGATATAAGTATGTGGAAATTGTACAATTTATTGACAGGAGCAAACAAGAGCAGTTATATAGATAGCTTCTTGGATAGAGCGGTAAATGCTACTGAAATAGCAACAGGAATAAATGCCGCTTTGCATGGAGACACTAAATATAAGTGGTTTATTGATTGATTAAACAGGGGGAATATTCAGTAATGGGTATTCTCCTATTTTATTAACTGCGTAAAACAATGAATTATGTTCTATTATAAAATACTTGTTTGGCTCTTTTGGGTGGTATTGACTTTTATTACAGGTTGTGTTCCATTAATCTTGCTTATCCTTTGTGTTGGTTTGTGGAATGTCGAAGACGCAAATAATCGTCACTAATATACAAAGTGAATGTTTCATTATAAATCAGCAAGTTAGCTTTATAGGCTTCTTGGTGGTAATGATGGAATATTCACTTTTATTCATTCACCTATAAAATTGAATATTTATGAGCTTGAAATATAGTAATACAACAGCCGATTATCTACAATGGGGAGAAGCTATGAATCTAGTTCGTTCTCTTTATAAAGATGGAGATTATAAGATGTCCCTACTTATTGCAATAGGTTGTTTTTGGGGATTACGAATAAGTGATATGCTTGCCTTACATTGGAAACAGATTTTAAATGTTGATGAATTTGCGATAATAGAGAAGAAAACAGGAAAGCAGCGTACTATCAGAATTAATCAGCAGTTAAAACGACATATTGCAGACTGTTATAAACAGATACAACCGATTGGAATAAATGCACCTATTTTGATAAGTCAGAAAGGAACGGTTTACAGGGTACAAAGTATTGATGTATTATTGAAAAAGATGCAAACTAAATACAAGCTATCAGTTAAAAACTTTTCATGTCATTCATTAAGGAAAACATTTGGTAGACAGGTGTATAATATGAATAGTGATAATTCAGAGCTAGCACTCGTTAAACTGATGGAGCTATTTAATCATTCTAGTGTATCCATTACTAAGAGATATTTAGGATTGAGACAAGAAGAGCTATTAAATACTTATGATTGTCTTACTTTTTAATAAACAATAGTTCTTGCTATTACAAACGCTTTTCGTAACTTTGTACCAATTTCAGATACCTAATGTGTTGGGGCTGAAAGGACATATTAGTTAACGAAGAGCGTTTAAGATATTATCTCATATTGGAATCTGGACAATTTCGAAGGTTGAAGATAATAGGCAAGAACGCTCACGTCAATGTTATATACCTATCTTGTTAAGATAGTCTATATATCGTTTGGCGTGGGCTATTGTTTATTATTGTGCAAGGGCAGTCCAGAGCCTCATGATGATAATATTCGATAGTTCCCACGCTTTTCTCATTGTGTAATACTATCCAAAGGGAACAGGGTAGATAAAACGATATATAACTACGAATCAGACATTAAGAAACAACTTTTGCTACTATCTTTTAAGTAGCCAACTCAATTTTGAGCAGCTTATACTACAAATTAAATTATTAACAAAAAGATTTTATAGAATATGAAGACATTTAGATTTTTTGCGACTTTATTGGTTATTGCTTTATGTGCAGGTTTTACTTCTTGTAGCGATGACGATGATGAAAATCCGTTAGTAGGTACTTGGGTGAATATAGAGAATAGAAACTCTGTGGAATATAAAGAAGTAATGACTATTAATTCAGACGGTACAGGTTCAAGTGCTAATTATACTAATGGGCAATTAGATAAAGACGGAGTAGACAATTTCAGATATACCTATGACGAAAATAGTAAGGTCTTTACTTGGATATGGGAAGAAGATAGCGACGGAGAGAGTGATGTTTATTCAATGCATGTTCGAGAACTGACAGGCTCTAAATTAGTTTTGGTTGATGATATAGATGAAGAAGGTGAAGGAGAGGTAATAACATACACAAAACAATAATAGGAATTAACGGCATAGTGCTAGTCTTATTAGGCTAGCATTTGCTTCCGTTTAATAAGAAATAGAATAGATTATGGCATATACAGTAAGAGATTTATCAAATGCTCAAAGGTTTGAGTATAAAGGATATGAAGTTTTTATGTATTGTGTTGAAGATAGCTTTTGGAGTGGAGAAAGGACTTATAAAGTTGATATAAGTATTAGCGACCATATTTATTATAGAATAGCAGAAGATATACAGATAGCTCGTTATCAACAGCAGAGACAAAGTTATTTTCCAACGGCTTATAATAGTGGGTACAATGGAACTTATGACATAATGAAGAAACTGAAAGAACGCATATTGTTTAGTTCTTCTTTTAATGTTATTGTGAAACGTAAATTTACTATACTGAAAGATAATGAGCCTTATGTTAGAGATGCAATGGGACAAATAAAATCTATCATTGATAGTAAGTTTGGTAATGTGTATGATAGATTTAAAAATATTCAAAATATTATTTGACATGACAAGGATTGGTTGGATTATTATAGGAATACTTGTTTATTTCCTGTTGGGTTGGATTTTAAAGGATATAGTTTTTTCTATCATCACAATCGAAAGTGATACTACAATGGGAGATATTTTGAAGTATGAGCAAATTGTTTACTCTGCTTTAACGGCTATTTACATTATTATAATGGATGTTGTGCAAGGAGACGAAAATGGAGACTCAGGACTTCCTATTATTTTAGTTATTGCTGCATATTTTGGAGCAAGGTTTCTACCTCTTTCAATGGGAAGCGTTATATTGTACAGTGTATTAAACATTTTGGCTATAATTTGGGGAGCTTGTGAATTGAAAAAATACTAAATAAGAAGAAGTCTAATGGAAGAGTTTTTAATGATAATATTAGCAGGAGCAGTAGGTGGTTTTATCTTTTCACTCATAGTTAAATCTGAAAACAAAAGAAAACATAACTGATAAAATAAAGATTTATGGGAGCAGTAATAGGAATTGTAATTTATGCAATAATAGCATATATTACTTGTCCACGTAAAGAAAATGGGAGTTTTGAAGAAGGAGCAGTAGCATTGTATATCATCGTTCCTGTTGTGGTTTTGGCGATTTATCTTATATGTAATAATTAGAAAAAAGTCCATGAGGAAAATTTTATATTGCATATTACCAATCTTCTTATGTTCTGTTTTATCTTGTGATAGGAAAAGACAACCAAGTGAACAGGATATGAAAAATTCGTTAGCAGCAGCTAACTTTATGAAATGTGCAAAGTTTTTGTATAATACTTTGTTTGATGATGAGCTTAAATGCTTTAAACCACGTATTTTTATAAAGTACAGGCAACCTGTAAATGGCTTTGATGTAACTGTTATGTGTTTGCCGTATAACTATACTTATGATAAAGAGAGGGAGACTGAAATATGGGGAAATGCACTACTGTATTTTGAAAAGGAAGATAACAGATTCTATATTTACAATGAAAGCTTTTCTGACAGTGTTCTTTATTATGTAAACGAACAAGAAGTTAGAGATAACATGATATTAGAATTGGATTATTTACCTAAATCAACAAAGGAGTATTTGAGTCATAACTCACCATTCTTTTTCTCTGATGTGGATTTTGACGGAGAAGAAGAATTAATTATCAATAACTGGAGATGTGGTACAAGACATTGCAATACCTATGATGTTTACAAGATAACCAATAATGAAGTGAAGCAACTGACAGAAGCGCCATTTGTTAATCCAACAGGAAAAATCAGCAATTATAATTCAGATTTTGATTCTGTAAATAAAACTATAACAATACACAAAAGAACAGGAAGTGCTTACTATGGTGGTTACTATAAATATAGCTTAGTTAAAAGAGTGGATTTGAATAGTTATGATAGGCTTAGTAAATGTAATGAATTAGAACTGATAGAGGCTAAAATCATAGATTATGATAGAAATACTTCAACTTGTTCATTTAGACGGTATAAAAGGATAAAAGATAGGTTACAGAAAATAGGAGAAGGTAAGTATGATAACGTTTCTGAATATGATACCATTGATATAAATAAGATTCATAAATAAAATATATCAAATATCAAGAAAGATATTACAGAACATAGTTGTATCATTGAAGGCAATACTAAGGGTGGTAGATGTTTTTATAGTAAAGCTATTTGTAAAAAGGCTTATGAACGTGATATTATTGTAACAGTGAAGTTGGAATATACTGATTCAAAAAAGGAAGAAGCGAGAGCTATTATCTGTTTATATAATAATGATAAGATTATTACTAAAGAATTACATTAATATATTATTTGAAAATGATTATTGGAATAGTGCTTATTATAGGTGTACTTTTATGTTTCAATGGCAAAAAGAAGTATAACACGGATTTAGAAACTATAAATCCACCGATGACTAAGAAAGAAAGGAAAGCATTAATGTTTTATCGTAAAACAAAATGTAATTGGGGTGGTGATTATAGTGATGAAGAAATGGATGGCGCAATAGAACAGATAAGTGACAAAGAGTATATAGAGTATTTAAGAAGTATATCGAAATCCAAAGATTAATTCTTATCTTTATTCCAACTTAATTTTAGTAATAATGAATACTGATATATTGATAGGTACAATAGCAGGAGATATAATAGGTTCTTACTATGAGTTTGTCCCAATAAAGTCTATAGACTTCTCGTTATTCAATGGTTCTTCGTCACACTTTACTGATGATACTATAATGACTATCGCTAATGCTGATTGGCTATTAACTAGCGATAGTTTATTAGGTATTATGCAGGATTATGGTAATCGTTATCCTAGTAGTTATGGAAATATGTTCTACGAATGGTTAAAAGCAGATAATCCCCAACCTTACAATAGTTGGGGAAATGGTTCTGCTATGCGTGTTAGTCCTGTTGGTTGGGCTTTTAATACTTTAGAGGAGACTTTAGAAGCTGCCAAACAAAGTGCAGAAGTCACACATAATCATCCAGAAGGAATTAAAGGTGCACAAGCAACAGCAGCTTGTATATACTTGGCTCGTACAGGTAAATCTAAACAGAAAATTAAAGAGTATATTGAAACTATATTTGGATATAATCTTAGTAGAACCTGTGACGAAATAAGACCTACTTACTACTTCAATGAGAGTTGTCAAGGTACAGTTCCAGAATCTATTATCGCTTTCTTGGAGAGTACAGATTATGAAAGTGCTATTCGACTTACTATTTCTTTAGGTGGTGATGCTGATACAATGGGGGCTATCACTGGTGGAATAGCAGAAGCATATTATAAAGAGATACCTCAATACATAAGGGAAGAAGTATTGAAAAGACTACCAAACGAATTTATTGATATAATGCAGAGATTTTATGAGATGTTTGTAGATAAAAGAATAATAAAGAACAGCATTTGAAGAAATTCAAATAGTGTACAATCTAACTAACGATACGGAATTAGAACATACTTATATGTTTAAGTGGTTTCATAGAAGAAAGGATAATCATAGTAAGCATCTTTCAGAGTTTAAAGAAAGGTTGGTTATGCAAGAGTTAGCTTCTTTAGATATAGAAGCAATCAAACAATTTGCTTTAAAAGATTGGGAACTTGGGGAAACTCATGGTTTACCACATTGGCAAAGAGTGGAACGTAATGGAATAATACTTGCCACATCAGAAGTAAATATTACGGTTGTTAGGTTGTTTGCTTATCTGCATGATAAATGCAGAATAGATAATGGTTGTGACATTGAACATGGAAAAAAAGCCGCTATTATGATTAATGGGATTAGGCACACATTACTAAAAGGACTAACCGATAATGAATTTGAGTTATTGTCTAAGGCTTGTGAACTTCATACTACAACATTGCGAACAGGTAACTCAACTATTGATACTTGCTTTGATGCAGACAGATTAGATTTAGAACGAGTTGGTATAATACCATATCCAAATAAAATGGCTACTTCAAAGGGAGAATATTATGCGAAGAATCTTAGTGAATTTTATGATTTAGCAGTTTTATTAACTATGGAATAATGAAAAGGTATCTTAGAACATTAAAGAACAGCATTTGAAGAAATTCATTTGCTGTTTTTTATTACATTTGTAGGATTGTAAAACTTAACATCTGACATATGAATATCTATTTAGTAAACGTGAATGGTTTTTCGCGATTAGCATTAGAAAAGTTGGCTAATCATCTTAATATTGATGAAATTATTGATGCTCGAATGAATTGTAGTAGACTATATCTACAAAAATACTATCAAAAATCTTTTCTTGGCGTACGTTACATTATAAAAATGGCTAATTCTACTTATAAGGAAGGATATCCATTGGAATATAGAAAAACAGTAAAGGAAACAGAGTATAGTAGAGAAATCGGTAGATATTGTTCGTTGTCTAATGAAGTTGTGGGAGTTGATAAGTTGGCTGGATTTATATTGAAACATTATTTTCTGATTCAGAAATACGGATTAACTGACTATGTTACACCTGAGTTGCAAGCATCTTATACTATGGGGAGTATTAATAGCTTATCTTCTTATTTGGTGAATAAATGTACTAATATTTCGGAAATAATAGCTGATTATAAACATAAAAATAAGAGAGTGGATAGGCTTACATCATTAAAATCGTTTAAAGAATTGTTGGGAATTTTAAAGGGGAATATTTTGTCTATGGCTGCTGCAAGAGATTCTTTGGGGATAGAACAATTGCATCATTGGTTAGAGGGACAGAAAATGTTTCAGATGCCTCCATTAGAAAACTATATGGAAATGAATCAGTCTCTAATTGAAGAATGGAAAGAAGAAAATGAGTGGTCACCATGTTCTTTAGAAGCATATATTAGAGGTAAGATTACTGAATTTGTTTCTTTTGCCAAAATGAACCCAGAAGAAACTCATTTTTTTGATGTTAATAATATAGCCGTATTTTATAATAATCCAGATTATGAGAATATCTTTAAAGAGCTTTTTACTCCTATTGATTACGAGTATGAGCTTTGTTGTAATAAAATAAAAAAAGAACATATACATGATGAAGGTTGGGCAACTAGTATGGAGGCAGAAAGTATCTTTGAGGATTTGTATGAGGATATGTGTTATGATAAGGAGGATTTGGATGAATATCGATATATAAATTTGCAAAATTTTGATATGAGTGACTATATTCAAATAGAACTGGATTGTTGTGAAGATGCGAAGGAAAGGGAAAATTTAGAAATGAAAATGAAGAAATGGGAAAAATGGAAAGAGAAACAGATGTGGCGTGTAAATGTTGACGAGGGGGTATGGGTAAAAGATGAGAAAGAAAGAGAAAAAATGATACAGGAAATAAAACAATCAGAGAAAGAATATGAGGAATTTTGGTATGACCCGTTTTGTCAAAGTGATTGTGATGACTGTGAATTTGACTAGTAATTAGATAGTGATGATAGTTCTTGTGAAAAAACTAGTTATTTTTTTCTTAAACCTATTTTTATAGACTTTTTTTCCAAGAAAAGATAGATTATTCGTATTTTTGCGATGATAACTTAATGTCAAATCAGAACAGGTAATTAGGAAGTCGTTAATTAGCGTCACCTATGGCGTCACCTGCCACCAATTGATGTATAAAAGAAAAAGGCACCCAGAAGTGGAAGCCTCCCAAATGCCTTATTCTTATCAAG
>OGZG01002399.1_pt1 | contig 12743 bp, 10 predicted proteins | sample 1576781 | NCBI WGS metagenome assembly OGZG01 (sample SAMEA3541502, study PRJEB24748) | human gut metagenome | biome: human gut; feature: human-associated habitat; material: faeces | place: China | collected 2012 | reverse complement strand
GATCATTGTCATACTTGGTAGACTCTACCAGTCCACGGTATGCACCTAAGGAAAATGTGTAGGTACACTTTGGATCCTGATAATATTTCTTTACAATATCAACATCCTTTGTCAGCCAACTCTTCTCCGGCCTAGCACCTGTGCAGGCATACTGCTTGTAAGGTGCACCATAGGTCATATCTCTGACCATAGTACTGCGATACTGATCTGAGCGGAAGAAGGATAAGAAATTAATCAACGCAAGTCCTGCATTGATGGTTCCGTCACTCTCTGTACCGGTTCCCATAATGATGGCTCCGTCCAATTCATCCATTTCCTCTGCCTTAACGCACAGACATTTTCTTGTCATATAAGATCCCATGCTGTGTCCCATGATAAAATATGGAAGTGTCGGATATTCTGCTTTGGTCAGTTTGTAGTTGCTGTAGATATCCTCTACCATGATGTCACTCGGATGCTTTGCATGCATGATGCCCCATTCTTTCGGTGAAGAAACAGACTCTCCATGTCCGATATGATCATGTCCTACTACCACGAACCCCTTACTGTTCAAAAATTCTGCAAACGGGCGGTAACGCTCGATGTATTCTACCATGCCGTGTACGATCTGAAGCACGGCAACCGGCTCCTGATCCGGCGTCCACTTGACGCCGTGAATCTGTGTTACCCCATCTGCTGATGCAAATTGATATGTCTGCTCTGCCATTTTATAATCCCCCTTATTATTTGTCTCATATATGTAAATGGTATTGCTACCTTTACTTTTGTGTCTCTGAACCGCCGGCATCAGCAAAGGTCTGCTTCATGTGTGCGACCGTCTGCTCTAAATGCGTTGTGCTCTCTTCTTGCTCCATATAACAGGTGCCGATCTTTTCCATCTCTTCCAAGATGCACTCCTGCCTGCTGATATCATCTGTCACACGTCCCTGATAATCCTGCAAAGTCTCGATCAGACCTGCCATAGATGCCTCCGGTGACTCTGTATCAGTCTGTCCCGCGTTATAGCGGCTCACATCCGTTGGCTCGTGCTTGGCGGTGATTTGGAACAGTATGTTCAAGGCACGCCGGAACATCGGTTGATGGATTAACTGAATAACATAGTACAGCCCACCGGTCAGCAATGATCAGTGGGCTGTGTTTCGTTGTTGGCTAATGAGTTATTTCCATAAATTGCTGATAAGTAAGAATGTTGTCCTCACCTACCAAAGTTATCAAAAATGCTCTGAATGCGGTTTCTATTGGGACAGTGACAAAAAGGAACAGCCGCTTTTTAGGTCTTGAGCAACAGACATAGAAAAGATTTCGGTTTCGTTCATACGATGCCTCTTTACCCTTAGGAATAGAAGAGTGCCCTGTTATCATAGGTGCATAGGTTTCAAATTGGTACTGATTCCATCCCTTACTGATAACAAAAACAACGTTATCGTATTCTTCACCTTTTACGCCATGTTCTGTTGAAAACTGTGCATCTGGATATAGGAAATCCCTAACAGCAATAAATTGTGCATAATCCAGTTGCAAAAACTGTTGGATTGTAGCCTTCGACGCATACATTTTTTCCGGAGAATCCTTATAAAGTCGGTACCATCCATCCACTTTGGGTGGAATGGGTATCAATTGACTATGAACAATCGTCTCCAAAACATCGATAGCTTTTTGGGTGCGAACTTCAGCCAACTGGTCATGCAGATTTTTCCATTTGATCTTTTCGGATTTTTTGGTTATTGGGTACCGCTTAATTCCGAGCGTGTCAAAAAGTAATTGGGTATTCGAGGTATCAAGCGCTTGGTATATCGGTTCAACCGTATCAGCAAAGAAAATAAGAAAAGGATCTTCTTTATCACGCAACCCATCGTCAAGTATGTCCAAAAGTTGCTCGTAGCCTTGTTGGGACGCAAGGACTTTGTGCGTAATCATCAGCACTTTAAGGCCTTCGTCAGCAGGTGTGCTCTGTTCAATTTTTTCTCTGATATTGTTAAGCCTTGATCTCAATTCGTCCGCCGGTAATTCATTTTTGAAATTACGGTCTGTGCGACGAACGCCAGAAAAGTCATCACATGTAATTACTAAAACTTCGCCGTCAAATCCATCAATCGCTGATTTTTGCGGCAACTCAGGGCGAATATCATTCAGAAGTTGAACAATCCTTGGTGCAGATCTGAAATTTGATCCCTTTTTTATTACCTCGATTTTATCGTGTTCAATTTCTCCACAGGCTTTGTTTGCTTGATAGATGGTCTGCCAAGCGTCACCGAAAAAGCCGAACTGAGGACCAATATCTTTTGCTATAAAAAACTCAACAAAGCGATCAATAATAGGCTTATAGGAGTCCTGATATTCATCGATCAGTATCAAAGGGTATTTATCTGCAAATACACGGCGAAACTTAGCATTATCCAGTAGCAAGCAGAATAGTTTTAGAACGTCGTCGTGATACAGGTACTGAATACCATTTTCCTTGTATCGGTGTCCCAAAGTATACGCAACTTCTGTAACTTTATAAAAATCGTCCTCATCTGGAAGAAAATCGGAATTCGCTGTGACAGCATCAATCAAAACGCTCTGATACTGCTTGATGGCATTCCAAGCAAAAGAATGGATTGTGGAAGGAATAATAAATGAATCTTTTGAAAGTCGCTCTGCAATCACATCTACTGCCGCATTTGTATAGGTAATACAGACTACATTTTGTTTTTTTCGGCTGTAATCAGACCATTTATTTGCCTGTATCCATTCAATAGTCCGATTCAGAGAGTAAGTCTTGCCAGAGCCTGCACCTGCTTCGACACGAAAACTGCGTCTGGATTTAAGCGTTTCAACAATCTTCTCGTCAACCTTATCAGCCTCAGCTTTTGCAAGGTTGTAGTTTGTACCGGTATACTCTCCGTCCATGAACTGGCACCTCCTTACTCCAGAACCCTTTGGTCATTCAACCATTTTAATCCGGACTTTATGTAATCAGGAATACAATAGTCGGAGCATTTGTATATCAAATCGAGCGCAAAATCTGTTTTGCTTTTGCCTGTGAATTCAAGTTTCTTCTCGCTTGTTCTCTTACCTAAATTATAATGCTTTCGATTGACATTACGAATTGCCTCTTCCAGAGAGTGTCCACATAATCCATTTTCGTTAGTTTGGAACTCGATATGGCATTTTCCTTTGGTTTTGTCATCTGATGTCATCGCAATGATATCCGAAAGGGCAATTTTTGAAGTATCATCGTCAGGAAGGCCTTTATTTCTACGAACCCACCATTTTATAGTTTCGTTTGATGTTGTTTCTCCCTGGCTAACCACTACCGACTTTTTTACGATCTTTCCGCCTTTCCCTTTTCGATCCGCTACTGAATCCAGATCAGTAAGAATTAGACATGGCGCTCCTAAAAAATCGATAAAAGGAATAAACTTGTGTGCATAGGCTCCACCGATTTCAATTACCGCATAGTACTGTGCAGATAATGGATACTTGCAGGCACCAAATATTCCGGAAGATTCACATTTCCCAATCATGTCTGGTAACAGCAAACGCTCAGATGCACCTTCAACGAAAATTGCTTTATCTGCGAAGAACAGATCGCATCTCGTCAAAGTCAAATACTTCCGGATAAAATCCACATTATCGGGGTTAGCTTCTGCAAAGGTATTCAAGTTTTTATAAATAACACCGGTATTAGACTTTTGCGCATACCGAACTTTTGCAAACTCCATAGTATTAGCTATATGAGCGGAATGCGAGGTTAGGAAAGTTTGAATTTTCACGTCAGAGAGCTTGTCAAGAAACTTTTCCAAATACGCAGCGAAAGCCGTCTGCATTTGTGGATGCATGTGAGATTCAGGCTCCTCAATAAAGAGAAGCGGCACACATGCAACACCACGTTTCTCAATATCCTTGGCAAATGCAGCAAGGAGGAACTCCATTTTGATCAGATTTTTGTATCCAAGGCCATTGTGAGAACTCGGCAAACTTTCGTTTGCTGTGCCGGATATATAAGATAGCTTAGTCTGATTCTTGATCTGATCGTCGATGCTGAGTTGCGTTGTAACTCCGAGCTTTAATTCCTCTATGTTGGGATAACCAAAGCCAATAGAATTGTTTACAACAGAACTTAGAATTTCATTACTCTGCTTTTGAACATCTTTATTGGTTTTTTCCACTATTGAGCGTAACCGTTTTATTTCTTCAGCAACATCTGGATCCAGTTCTGCTTCGCTCATATCAAAGAAGCTGGATATTAACGATCCAAGAGAACTATTATGTGCGTCATCTTCACCAAGAACTCGTTCAGCAGGAATTGCATGGAATGGGAACAGATCATGTAATTCCTTTTGGCTTTTTACCTGTTTGTCGTCCGGATTGTTCGGATTGATGGCATATACGGTTAGTCCAAACAATTTGCCGAAATTATCGGCAAGCACTTTATGAGCATCTTCGCTTGGCGAAAAGGCGCCATCCCTATAATAGTTGCTTTCTAAGAGTGTCCACAAGGTTTTTTCGTCGCTTTTTAGGCGATACTCTGCACGAATTAGAGCAGTTGTTGTGTCCACATCGACATCAATGATAAATGGCGACAAAGCTCCTAAGTTATCATCCGGATCATCCAACGAATAGTCCACCAGAAACTCTATGGAGATAATTTTAATTTGTTTACAAAGGTCTTCATAAGTGAGCTTTTTCTCCATAAACAGAGCAATTTTTGTATAGAAATCTTCTCGCCTTAATAGTGGGTAGTCATCGAAAGATACGGTTTCTCCATCCAGTACCTTTCCAATGCACGAAAAGCAGGATGTTTTGGCTGTGTTGTTTCTACCCACAATTAAAGTTGTCCTGGGATCAACTTCTAATTCGGCATCAATAAGCAATCTGTAGTTTTTAATTTTTATCTTTGATAATTGCATATTGCCTCCGTTTTTATCTGTAGTAAGCTGTCAATCGCTTGTAGCTATCGTATCGGTTTTTTCTTTTGAATCAAGATACGCTAAATACTGCTTATACTTCCGGCTCATCAGATTTTTGACGTACTGTTCCATATATTCGTAATCAAGAGCGCCGTCATCGGTAACAGGCAGCATGATTCTGGTATTAGCCATGCGTTCTGCGTTAAATTTATACAGATAGCCAAACTTACTTTTCTGTTGCAGAATGGCAACCTTCATAAACAGCAGTACAAACGCATTGTCCTCATGGTGCTTCAAGTGGAACCGCTTAACGTCATCAGAGAAAATGCACTCATACGGATGATAAAAACCAATGACCATACCATTTCCGTTGTAGTTTACGCCAAGTACGTTGCTATCCAAAGAAGCATTTTTATCACTTACAAAACGTGATATACCATTGCTGTTATCCAGTGCTCCGATGAAAGGCCTGTCCCCTGGAGCCGAATCTGAAGCTACAAGTCGTTTCCCAGGCAAAATATTGAATATGTCAGAGATTAAAAACGCTTCCCAATTTTTCTGACTAATTGATGGTATTTTAATGTGCTTCCCCAACTTAGCAATGCATTCTTCAGCATATGTACGATACTTTTCCTGTAAAGCTTTACGCTTCTGCTGGGTATACTCTGTCATATACTTGTAATCTGGTTCACCCTCAGCATTTACGGGTAACATTGTTTTCGTACTTAACAACCTACGGCCGGTCCAACTGTGCCCATGCGAGAAAATTGCTTTGTTTGAACTGAGACATCTTGCAATAAAAACACCATTATCCTCTGACAGTTCCGAATTATAACCACTCGATGTTTTACCGCTCATACCTATAAAATCCATAGGAATGTAATGAGCGAGACCCGCAGCGCCATCTCCCAATTGGACAAAAACTATAGCGTTCCCATCGGATACCCATTCTGGATGTTCCTTTGAACTGCACATAGAAGCAAAACCATTATTTGTTTTTGCTGCTGCAATATATGGAACGTCATCACCTTTCACTAGTTGTCCTGTTGTTTTTCCTTTAGTTGCTTTAATTTCACTAAATATATTCTCAACTGTAAACGCTATCCATTCCTTTTCATCAATCTTCACCATGGTTACAGCCACCTCCAAACAAATACTCTCTGTTCTGCATAACCATAGAAAATTCGAATGATAAATAGTCACCAATCGCTTTTTCAAAATCTGCATCTGTTGGAATTTCATCATTGAAGTAATAAAAAGAGTGTAGCCATTCATCTTCGGGTTTCACGGTAGATCCTACGCAAAACTTTGACGGTGCTTCAATCCGACCAGTCCAAACATCCAATAAATGCTGACGCTTGTCCTTAGCCGAATCGCCCTCAACAAGGCCAACGTGAGCACGTACTTCATATCCATCATCTCGGAAATCAATGAATTTACAAACTTTGTCATCTGGGTGAGGCTCATGGGCGGTAAAGACTGCGATAACAGGGTTAGTGCCTACGCCATAAAAGGTAGTTGTATTACAGGTAATAACGCCTTCCAATGTATGGTGCTTCATAATATTTTCTTTGAATGACTGTTCATCCTTTGTTTTGCCGGTCATAGAAGATTGTGGGACAATCACTGCTGCTTTTGCCCCTTCTGTGAGGGAAGCCAGCAGATGCTCTACAAACGACAGTTCATACTGAGAAGGATCCTCTTTACTACCTTGGGAGTACGGAGGGTTCATCATGCCGACTGTAGCACCTTTAAGCTGTACTTGTGCTGGATTCTGGCGAAGGAAATCTTCACACTTGATATTACTGTTGCCGTCATCACGGAGGATCATATTGGTAGCAGCAATAGCAAACATATTACTTTGGAGTTCAAACCCGTGCAACTGCTTCTTCTTAATGTTCTTTCGCCTGTTCTGATCAGTACCTGCCTTTTCAAGCATGTGATGCATCGCTGCAACAAGGAATCCTGCGGTACCACAACAGGGATCAAGTACAATGTCTGTAGCCTGAATATCCAGAAGGTCACAGAACAGGTCACAGATATGGCGAGGCGTGAGAACAATTCCCAGCGTCTGACCATCACCGCCGGAGTAGCTCATAAATTCGCCATAGAATCTTCCAATGAAATCCTCGCTGGAACTGCGGTATTTAATGTTGTCAAAGACATTCTTCTTCAAAAACTCAGTATAGAATTTCAGTGGGGTTTTGCCTAGCTTGGCATCAACTTCGTTCAAACGAGCACTTGTGCGGATGATAGAGAACTCGCTCATCAGCTTGTCACGCTTTGCATCAGGGCCAATATTGGATGCTTTAAGGCGACGCTTAATGGCATCATAAATCAACTGACCATCAGTGGTGGTTTCATCACCGAGCAAATCATCGGGTTTGAAAAACTTATCATCCAGTGCCAGAAGAATACCGGAGACCACCAAAGGCTTGTCCTGATCCTTCAGGGAGCCATAGGTGCGCAGATACTCGTGCAGTTCCGCCGCATCTTTCAGAATTTCCTCCGTAGTCTTTTCAACATCGGTCTTTTCTGCCAGAACATAACGAGTGTAGTATTCATCAATATTGGCAGCGGTGAAGGATGTAAAAGATTCGATATCAGGGAGCTGCTTATACCCCTCCCTGTCGTCTACATACAGCGGAGTGATTTTGTGATGCTTTTCATCGCCGGAAACGCCGATTGCAAAAATCTTATGGAAGCCACTACTTTGCGCAATGTGCTTTGCGTAGAAGTACGCTCCGTTTACAGCATAGTCAGCAATATCTTTCTGATCGGTAGATAAAATTCCAGTATCGGTCAGTTTCTGGTGTTTGGCCAGATCAGCTTTATCTTCAATAACGATGACAAAATCTTTCACAACAGCAACATACTCGGGGTAGCCAGCATTACCAGTACCACGCTTTGATGCGCTCTGTAAAGCGTCATTGATTTCCTTAACATCGCTACCTTGAGCATCATATTTAATTTTGGAGTCGTCGAGCTGGCGAGCAACCCATAAATCAGTTTTTATTTCTTTCTTAGCCATGGCCTATATTCCTTTCAAGGTCTATGCCTGTGTTTTAATTCTTCTTGTGTCTAATGGAACCACCACGGTAGCTCCAGCCACACATTATCCAACGCCAGTGCTTCCGTAGATCTTGCACGACTTTCAGATAGGTGGAAATGCTTTGCTGTTTCCGTCAGCGGGTGTTCAATATCATCGTCAAAACCAAAGCGGTATCGCAGATAGTATTCCTCTCTGGGTTCGATCATGTCCAACGCGTGGTGAATATCATCAATCCGTTCCTGCGCCAGATATATCTGTTCTGGTGTCTGTTTCGTTGGATCAGCAATATTTTCGTGTTTGCCTCTGTTCTCGTCTTTTACAATATCATCCAAACGAACGGTGTTGCCCAAATTCTTTACCTCAAAGGTGGGATTGTAGCTGCGTATGTAATCCACCATAGCATTGCGGATTGCCGGTGCTGCATAGGTCAGAAACTTATTGCCAGTGTCCGGTCGATAACCGGCGATGCAGTCCAACAAGCCCAAAGACCCTTCCTGCATCAGATCGTTGATCTCAATACCAAGAGCGGCGTTCAACTCCTGCTGTGCGCTCCACATTTCATAGGCCGTTCTTTTTATGAACCGCAGATTGTTTTCGATAAGGACATTTCTTGCTTCTGTATCGCCATCAAGGGCAGCGATACAGAGCCGCTCATTGGTCATTTGGTCCTTTTTCATGGCCTGTTACCGTGCCGGTCAATGTCAGGAACATCTGCTTGACCGCTTCTTTATCAATACCGGGCAAATCGGAAACAGATTTTGCAACCGCTTCCGCAACCTGATCTACTGTTATTTTCCTGTTTGACTTTTTCTGCCCTTTGGTCAATTCGGCATAAATTTTTTTCATTGCCTGAGAGGTCAGCTCTTTACTTGCAGACAGATCATTGCCAACTTCCTTCTTTATGGCTTGCACTGCACTCAAAAACGACCGTTGAATTGCTGCCAAATCAAACTGATATACCGGAACCTGCAAGTTCTTGACTTCTTCAACCGCTCTCGGTGCGCTGCCAAGCATTCCGGCGACTGTTGCATAAAGCTGATTCTGTGTTGCAAATCCATTGGCAAGTTCATCATCCAAATAGCGGGGAATCAGATTAGTGGTGTTTGCGAACTCCGGACTTTCAAGCAGTGCATTGACTATCTGCGGATTTACCTTGTGGGTATACAAGTTTCTCGCTGCCTGTACCGACAGCCCAAGTTCGGAAATATCGTAATTTATGCGGTCTGGAACATCAACTTCACCAAGTAGGAAATCCGTGGAGACATTGAACACACGGGCAATGCGGATAATATTTTCATTGCCGATTTTATCAGTGCTACCACTGATGAAACGGCTCAGAGTGCTTTCTGCCATTCCGATACGGATAGCCAGTTCTGCTTGTGTCATTTTTTTGGATTTCATCAAATCCTTGATACGATCACGGATTGTACCGGGTAAGAAAACTTGATCCATTGCAGCGCCTCCGATCATTTCAGTTTGTATTTCTTATTTACACCTCTACCAATGATGTCAATCAGTTCATTTTCGTGCATCTGTCTGGCAAGCAGATAAGCTCTCGTCTTCTTGATGTTCAGCAGTTCCTGCAGATCTTCGTCGGTCATTTCGCCGTACTCTGCCAGATAATCCATCACGGTTTTCATCTGGGGGGTGATGGCTGCGGTGGATTTGATAGTTATCGCCGGTGCGTCATCGCTTGCAGCATTCATATTCGGTAGTACGATTTTGAAAGCATTGGTCGTTGCCTCGATAGTGGGCTGTACAGGGCAGTTTTCATACAGCTTGAAAATACGGCGAATACCAGTGCCATAGCTTTCAATCAGACGCAGGCGGTGGAACACTTCCGCCAGCTTTTTATTTCTCGGCTGGGAAACGCCAATACGGATATCTTCGGTAGAAAGGCCGGGAAGAAGGCCGCCGAGAGAGATGAACTCCATCTTGCTGTCGTTGACATTGATGATGATGCTGCCGCTGAAGCCGTAGTCACGGTGCACAAGAGCATTGAGCAGGGCTTCACGGATGGCTTCTTCGGGATAATCTTTCTTATCTGTGCGGATAACTCCTTTAATTGTGGAAACGGTCTTGTTACACAAAGCAAGATAGTTTACAGAATCCTCGAACTGTTTGAATACCGAGCCGCCGAATTCTTTGCTGTCCCGAAACTCCGTGCAAAATTCATCATTGAACACGGCAATTTTAGTCGTGTGGTGGCACTGGTCAGAGAGCAGCAAGGCAAGGTTGGTGTAAATATCGTTCTGTGTGATCCCCAGCGCACGATATTTTTCAACAGAGAACTCAACTCCGTATCGTTGGAATGCAGTTTTAGCAGCATCAAAGGTTAATTCCTGTTCCATACAGCGTGAAGCCTCGAAATTGTCACCATCTGATTCTTTAATCATTTTTCTAATTTGGTCAGGAGATGCCTGCACACTGGATGCACCCTGTCTAACATAAACACCGGTGGGCTTCATACCCTTGGATTTAAGATAATAGGGTTTATAGCTGCCTTCTCCTACTTCAATCTGAATAACCTTGTTATCTTGGAGTAGGTATCGCACAAACATTGTAACATCCGGTGCGATCGCATCACGGATGCCGTTTGTGATACGGGTATAGGTTTCATCCACATTGTCAATTCCAGTTAAATTACCCTGATCGTCGATACCAATGTAAATCACGCCACCGTCACTGTTCGCAAAGGCAATGACTTCCCGATAAAGGTCATCGATCATCTGAGATTTATATTCGATGCGCTCACTTTCATATTGCATATTCGGCACCTCCAACATTTCTTGATTATATTATACTCATATTTTCACTTTTTTCAATGCCTTAAAGCGAAAATTCATTTTATTCACTTATTCTGTGAAAATTGCACCTTGTCATTCACTTTGTCCTTTTCTTCGATTGAGAAGCATGATTGAAATCATATAGATCACTCAGTCCTCTTAGGTTTTGTATTTTTGCAAGATTGCAAGAGGGCTTTTTTGTTTTGTTGCAATAGTGCTTGATTTTTTCAATCCAAACCATTTTCCACGTATATTCAGGTGACAAAGAAATTTGTCAAAATAATTGGAAGGAGAAAAAATCTATGACTATCTACGAAGCCACTAAGGCAACAATCAGCGTGAAGCAAGCCGCCGAACACTACGGGCTGAATGTCAACCGCAACGGTATGGCTTGTTGCCCATTCCACAACGACAGGCATCCGAGCTTGAAGCTGAACGAGGACTATTTCTTCTGCTTCGGCTGCGGAGCCAAGGGGGATGTAATTGATCTTGTGGCAAGGCTGTTCAATATGAGCAGCTATGAGGCAGCACAAAAGCTGACTTCGGACTTCGGGCTTGACCCGAAACCGCCCACTGCCGCAGCTATGGACAAGCCCAAACGTCCCTATATCCGTCAGTTCCGGGAGGATGAAATGCTGTGTTTCCGGGTGCTGACGGATTATCTGCATCTGCTGGAAGATTGGAAAGTACGATACGCACCCAAGACACCGGAAGATGCTCTGGATGATCGTTTTGTGGAAGCCTGCCAGATGCACTGTCATATCGAATATATGGCAGATGTGCTGACCGTGGGTGATCTGGAAGAGCGGGTTGCTGTGGTGGAAGAACTGATGAAGGACGGCAGAATTACGTTCTTGCAGGACTACACCGCAAGAAAGAAAAAGGAGGTGGCGCACTATGGCGAAGAACCGGAAAACGCCTGATATGAATTTGCCTGTCTGGTTTGATGGGCAGAATATCAATGAAGCTCTGTTTTGTGAAGAATTTCTGCAAGAGAGCAGAATCATCTTTGCAAACAGGGCTTTCTTTACGCCCAATGGACGGGTAACGGATGATATTGTCCTGCGGGGCGAGGTCTACGAAAAGCTGAATCGCTTTATCTGTTCGTCCCTTACGGCGGTATCGACGGTTGTTTTCTGGCGAAGTTCTCGAAGCCTGAAGATCTCATCCGCTATTTCGTCGTAGTCCTCTTTGCTGTTGGCCTTCTGGATCAACTCTTGTTGTAGAGCCATCAGTTTTTCGTCAATGCTGTCTATGGCTGTTGCCTGCGAAGCTCGGATGACTGCGGCAATGTTAAGCTGGAGCTGCGCCTGATAGCTGCTTTTGTCATCGAGCATTTGATTGATTGCTTTGACGACAACATCCTGAAGAACCAGCTCATTGATGGTTCGAGCGTGGCATTCAAGTCCGGTGGATTCCAGCCTGCTGATGCAGCGCCAGACAATGGACTTGACGCCACGGTTGTTCCAGTGGAGCCTTCGGAACATTTCACCGCATTCTCCGCAGATGACGATTTGTGAGAAGCAGTGGTTGCAGCTATAGCTTCGTTTTTTGCCGTTGGCACTAGTTTTTACCACTCGCCTGCGGACAAGTTCTTCCTGTACCTGCAGATAAATGTCTTTCGGAATAATGGCTTCGTGGTCGCCTTCTACATAGTATTGAGGAACAAGACCGTTATTCTTAACTCTGGTTTTGTTAAGAAAGTCAGTGGTGTAGGTCTTTTGAAGCAGGGCATCACCGATGTACTTCTCGTTACGGAGAATTTTGTTGATGGTGCTTGTGTGCCACTTTTTTCCTCCGGCACCGGTAAGAATACCGTCACGCTCCAGACCGGCGGCAATCTTATCCATACTGAGACCTTCTAAATATTCTCGATAAATACGCTTTACAGTTTCAGCCTGTTCTGGATCAATGACCAAATTTCCATCTGCATCCTTTGTATAGCCTAGGAAACGATTGTGATTGATTTGTACCTTGCCTTGCTGGTAGCGATATTGTAAGCCCATTTTG
>OGZG01002394.1_pt1 | contig 12756 bp, 9 predicted proteins | sample 1576781 | NCBI WGS metagenome assembly OGZG01 (sample SAMEA3541502, study PRJEB24748) | human gut metagenome | biome: human gut; feature: human-associated habitat; material: faeces | place: China | collected 2012 | reverse complement strand
TGGACTTTCCCACAAATAATCCTTTCTCCATCTTCTTGTCTTTCATATAAAGATGGAGCAAGCTCCCTTCCAGACAGTTGAATCCGGTCATCGTGCTGTCTTTTTCTTCCGGATAAAAGGCCGTCAGCACATTACCAATCACTTCGATATGCCGCATATCCCCATTTTCAAAATAGGCTTTCATCTCCTTACCGGACACTTGGTTATAATGAATGGAGTCTTTCATCTCTACCGTCAACGCCTGATTGATAATGTGGGCCCAGTCGATAGTACTGTCATTCATATAAATCTTGATCTGCTCACCAAGCAACTGCTGACCTTCATTCCAAAGAATAGGGTCAACATACATAGTCATGCAAGAATCTTTTGAGTTATAAACCAGTGAATCGCATACTCCCTGCACATCCGTACGATACATACGTACTTTATGATAAGCTTTCATCAACCGGTACAGAGAATCTGTATTCAAGTTATAGGAAACCATTTGCAGAGTATCACCATGCATAAAAAGACTGTCACCCTGCGAATAGTCAATGGCCACGGCACGCTTGGTAGCAAAAGCAGAGTCGGTCAGTTCGTTATAGAAACAGTAATCGCCCGTCAACATGTTCTTGTTGATCGTATCTGTCATTTTCACATTGTCGAATGCTTCACCATATCCGGCCAACCGGTCATAAAATAAGCTATCACCCACCAATTTCTTCCCTTGGTTTGTCAATATGGAACGGTCTAACAGTTCCGCTTGTTCGGTCATTGTATTATAGAATCCACGCTCCGAATAGATATGATTATTATCACTAACGATATTCGAAGGTCCGAGAATTACGGCAATCTTATTTTCTGTGTTATACCTTAATGTATCGGAAGTCAACACAAACTTCGGATTAACCAACTTCACATCATGGTTGAACACGGATTGTTTGGTAGCCGGACTGTATTCACCCCAATCGGAAGTCAACACATTTTCCTCGTCCATCAACGTCCCCCCCTCGAAATAATATCCGAGGTCATAAAGACGGTCGTAGTTCAAACTATCCGTCAGCAGCGTCGTGTTCCGGTTTATCATCTTTACATTTTCACGGAGCTGCGCAATCTGAGTCATTCCATCATAGTAAAGATAATCACCGTAAATGAACAACGTATCTCCCTGCTCCATACGTACATTACTGAAAGCCTCAACTGAATTGGTTTTCTCAAAGATCAACGCACTGTCACAATACATATACATGCTATCGTGACGCATTTTCACATTACCAATCAGCACTTGCACATCAGGACGAGCTAACTTATCCGCCTGACCTTCATCAGCATGGAGCAAATAAACCTTCGTTTTCTTATTCTCCGGCTGCTTCTTCGTTGTTTTGGATGTGTCTGCAACCGATTTTGTAGATGTTCCGGTTGCCTTCGTTTTTTGCTCTGTAGGACGCACCTGCGCTACAAGACATACGCCAAACAGGCATAGAAAGCCTATTAGGAGCCATCTATGCCTGTCTTGTTTATCTTTTTTATTTTGTTTCAGCATATAAAGTCAAGCTGTTAAACATCAATCCTTCTTAATCCAACCCGGATACTTGAAGTCACACTTCTGCCAGTTTTCGTTGATACGTACATAAGTATGTTTCTGCTTATCCAGAATCCACTTGTGCAACATTTCTTCGCGGCGTTTATCCATTACAATTTCTTTCAAGTCCTGATAGTCCTCTGCAATAGTCGCTTTATGACCGTTAATTTTTGCCTTCAGTTTCACAATCGCACAAACTTCCTTTCCGTCTTTCTCATTAATCATTGTAAATGCTTTGGAAATCTCTCCAACGTTCATCTTGTCTACCACTTTGGCAACATCCTGAGGTAGATCCTGCATTTGGAATTTAGAAGTAGTCACTCCTGAATTTTCATTGATATTCACCATGATACCATGATTATTACGAGTATCTTTATCATGTGAAATAACGGCAGCTGCTTCATCGAACGAGAACTTATTTGCACGGATATCATCAGCAATAGAATCCAGACGTGCACAAGCCTCTGTCAGTTCTTTTTCCGAAACTTTCGGACGCAACAGAATGTGACGGGTATTGACACGGTCACCACGCTTCTCAATCAACTGGATAATATGATAACCGAATTCAGACTCAACAATCTTGGAGACTTTCTTCGGATCCTGCAAACTGAATGCCACATTCGCATAAGAAGGGTCCATCATACCACGTCCCATGAATCCGCATTCGCCGCCTTTTATGGCAGATGCCTTATCCTCGGAATACAAACGGGCCAACGTTGAGAAGTCGATTTCTCCTTTTGTCACACGATCCGTATAGTCGCGCAGCCTTTTCTTCACATCTTCGATTTCTGCAACAGGAATTTTAGGTTGCAGCGTGATAATCTGCACTTCTACCTGCGTCGGAATGTAAGGGATACTATCCTGCGGAAGGTCTTTGAAGTAACGGCGTACTTCTGCCGGAGTTACTTTGATTTCCCCGACTAATTTCTGCTGCATCTTCTGTACTGTCAATCCGTCTCGTGCATTATCACGCAGTGTTTCACGAATCTGAGCGGAAGTCTTATTGAAATACTCCTCCATTTTCTCTCTTGAACCGATCTGCTGAATGTACATATTAGTCAGCATATCTACTCGCTGGATGATTTCCGCTTCGGAAACCTCAATACTATCCAACTTTGCCTGATGCAGGAATAACTTCTGAACAGCGATTTCTTCGGGAATCACACAATATGGATCGCCGTCGAATCTGCGTCCATTATACAAGGCGTCCATACGAGCCTCTTCTACATCTGATTTTAAAATAGCTTCGTCACCTACTACCCAAACTACTTCATCAACCACATTATCTTGTGCATAGGTTGCCACATTAGCAAATATTGCCAGGACAAGGGTAACAACAAATCTAAAGTTCACAAACTTCTTCATTCTTTGTATTTAATAATTATATATAATCTTCTTCTTGTCTACCGCCTGCTGATACAGGTCGCTTTTTACTTGCTCCATAAAATTCACCCGTTTCTGATTGACCAGCAAATCTTTCACTTCCGATCGGGCAAACTCATACGGTTTTTCCTCTCCTACTCCACGATAATCGCTCACATTCAGGAAATAATAAAATGCCGTATCTTTCAATTCTACCTGACGGTGTTTGTTTACATATTCTTCCGGTGTATCTACTTTTAACGGAATCATGTCGAGTATATCTGTCACGGAGACCCATTTGTCATAGAAATATTCATATTTCACCGCATTTTGCAAACTGTATTTTTCCAGACTCTCTACTGCATCCTGCTTCTCTGTCTTATACCATCTGCGGACATTATTCAACTGGGGAGCCGTTAACGGCACTTTGATAAACAATCCCTTAATCAACGGATTCTCCAGCTTAAACAATTCTTTGTTTTTCTCATAATAATCTGCAATTTCCTGTTCCGGAATATCATTTATCAACTTCTGATTAATCAGTTCCTGCTGATAAGTATGCATAATCAAAGCTTTCCGGTAGTTCTCCACCAACTTTTCCACATCCACATTATCAGGAATGTTGTTCGCAGCTTTTTCATACAACAAGATTTCCTCCGCCCAACTACGAATATAGTGTTCGGCGAAAAGAATGCTATCATCTTTTGACAATCCAACAGGAAGTACGGACATCAAATCTTCTTTATATAAAAAATTACCGTCCACCTCTACCAAAGGAGTCTTTCCTTTGTGGTCGTGCTGTTCCTTGCACGCTCCACAACCAAGAAGGGTAATCAGTAAGAGGACTAATATTCGCATCGGCAACTAAAATCTACTTATTTAAGGTACGAAGATAGTGAATAATCGGTTACATCAGTTATTATTAACGGTTTTTAAAACCTCTTGGTTTATTTCAACCTTACCGAAATCCTGCAATTCCCGCATCCAGAATGCGTTAAGATAGCTTCGATAATCCTTCCGGACCTGTTCTATTACCTCTCGATAATCATCCGGGCCTTTCTGTTTTTTGCCGACAACAACAGTAAAAGGATAAGACATTAGAGGTTCAAAATCCCCCTTCTTAAAAACCAGTTTATCTATATATTTATTATCCCCGTCGGCAAAAATTCCCTGTTCAACTTTTATCTTTTCTTCTCCGGATGTATTAAAAGTTTGCCGAAGTACTTCCGCCCATTCTTTTTCCGGGGTTTTCTTCAATAGTTTTTTAGCCTGCTTCGACGTTTTTTTATCAACGCAATGAAGAATAGCACCTTTATATCGCGGACTATCCCAACGATAATCCGAAGTGTGAAATTTAAAATAAGTTGCTAGTCCTGCCCGGTCATTTATGGCAGGCAAATCCACTTTCTGACGAGTTACCTCTGCTATGAGATACTTATCAGTAACTTTCTGCAAAGCATAGCGGACTTCCGGATGTTTCCGCTCTATATTCTTACCTTCATAGTCCAATAACGACTTTGCTATAAATCCATTCAGTTGCCGCTTCACCGCCTGCGGATGCGAAGAAGCAAACTGCTTGAACATCTCTCCCGAATATACCTGTCCATCGATTGTAAACAAAGTCTGCTCCGTTCTGCCAATTGTCAACAACTCGTTCATGCCACTCGGATTGGGAGCATATTGCCAGTCTCTTTTTAGTCGTTCCACTATGGTTTCCGTAGCTTTATCCACCCCCTCCTTACGTATCAAACGTTCTGCCAACTTCTCATAAACCTCTCCATACGAAGGATTTTCTTTCCGGTCAATCACTTTTATAATATGAAGCCCTTCCGGAGTAAAGAAAGGATGGGATATTTCTCCTGTTGACAAAGAAAAAGCTACATTTTCAAATTCGCTCGTTGTTTGCAAACGTTCCAACCACATACTACGCTTATCCTCCGAGTACATTTCCACCAAACGGGCAAAATCCAAATCTGACTGAGTCCTTAGCGACTGCCAGATAGAATCTATTCGGTTTTTCTCTTCCTCCAAATGCTTGGCAGTTATTGTCTGAGGCAGATATTTGAAAATTTGCATTATCCGTACCCGACTCCCCAATCCTTTCAAACCTCTATCCTGATACAGAACACGAATACAACTATCCAATACCTGCTTATCCGTCAAATAAGATTTGAGCAACTGACTTCGCCACGCTTCCTGTAGTTTTCGGAACATAGTAGTCGTATCAAGTCCTGCAACTTTGGCCGCTTCAACCTTCAATTTCGATTGAGCGAAAAGTTCCGCATATTCCTTCGGAGAGAGTTTTGCATCTGCATTACCAGTCCGATGCCGATACGAATACTCAAACTCCGAACGAAGTATATCTTTTCCATTCACCCGCATCAGCACCGGGTCTTCCTGTGCAAAGACCGAGATACCGAAAAACCAAAACCAAGCTACAAGCAGACCTCTTTTCATCATCAATTCTTATTTTCCAAACTCTAAAAACCAAACATTAACTCCATAAACAACGAACGGTGAGCAGCGAACACCCTGCAGATCGACACAGTCTGTTCACCGTTCACCGTTAATAGTTCACCGTTTATATATGCTGTTATTCCGGACGGCTATAATTAGGCGATTCACTGGTAATCGTCACATCGTGCGGATGACTTTCCATTACACCGGCATTTGTGATACGGGTAAATTTGGCATCGTGAAGTTTTTCAATATTGGCAGCACCACAATATCCCATACCTGCACGCAAACCACCTGTTAATTGATAAACAACTTCGAACAATGTACCCTTATAAGGAACACGGGCAGCAATACCTTCCGGAACCAATTTCTTCACGTCAGCTGTTCCACTTTGGAAGTAACGGTCTTTTGAACCATTCTCCATAGCTTCCAACGACCCCATGCCACGATATGATTTGAATTTACGTCCGTTGAAGATAATAGTATCACCCGGAGATTCTTCTGTTCCGGCAACCAATGATCCGATCATTACACTATACCCACCGGCAGCCAATGCTTTCACGACATCACCGGAATAGCGCAAACCACCATCGGCAATCAAAGGAATACCTGTACCTTTCAGCGCTTTTGCTACATCATATACAGCCGACAGCTGGGGAACCCCCACACCGGCAACCACACGGGTCGTACAGATAGATCCCGGTCCGATACCTACTTTCACAGCATCAGCACCAGCTTCCACCAAGGCCTTAGCAGCTTCTCCGGTAGCAATATTACCTACAACAATATCAATGCCCGGGAAGCGTTTCTTAGCTTCTCTCAGTTTCTCAATAACGAATGCAGAGTGTCCGTGAGCCGTATCAATAACAATGGCATCCGCACCCGCATCAACCAAAGCCTGCATACGATCCAATGTATCGACAGTCACCCCCACACCGGCGGCAACACGCAAACGACCTTTGGCGTCTTTACAAGCCATCGGTTTGTCTTTTGCTTTTGTAATATCCTTATAAGTAACAAGACCGATCAACTTTCCGTCCATTCCTACAATCGGAAGTTTCTCAATCTTATGTTTCTGAAGAATCTGTGCAGCAGATTCCAAGTCAGTAGACTGGTTAGTAGTCACCAATCTTTCTTTCGGAGTCATGACAAGATCAATGTGTTTTGCCATGTCTCTTTCGAAACGCAAATCTCTGTTGGTAACAATACCCACCAAATAACCTTCATCATCTACCACAGGGATACCACCGATTTTATATTCCGCCATGATGTCCAGTGCATCCTGAACAGTAGAACCTCTTTTAATCGTTACAGGGTCATAAATCATACCATTTTCGGCACGCTTTACGATAGCAACTTGTCTTGCCTGTTCTTCGATAGACATATTTTTGTGAATCACACCGATACCACCTTCACGAGCAATGGCAATAGCCATTTTCGCTTCGGTAACCGTATCCATGGCAGCCGTCACAAAAGGAATTTTTAACTCAATGTTTTTTGAAAACTTAGTCGAGAGATCGACAGTGCGCGGTAAAACTTCAGAATAAGCGGGAATCAACAATACGTCGTCGTAAGTCAACCCATCCATTACAATCTTATCAGCAATAAATGACATAGGGCTATGCGTTTAAAAATTATTGCGTGCAAATATACGGTTTTTATTCAAAATGCGCAAACTGTGCGCCAGAATATTTAATGAGGGGGGGCTAATTAATACTTATCAGAAAGAATTGCCTTAAAAGAACACATTCAAAGAACCGAATTAAAGAACAACTTTAAAGAACAAGATTATGGAAAGGCAGATTTTTATTAATGAGATGCAAGCTCGTTTCAATTTAAGAAAACCACGTAGCGAGAAGCCAACCAATCTCTATTTAGTATGCAGAATAAACAACAAACAAGTTAAACTATCTACAGGGGTAAAGATATATCCAGACCACTGGAATGAAAAAAGACAAGAAGCATATATCAGCGTACGCCTATCAGAGTTAGATAATATAAATAACACTATAGTGAACAAGAAAATCACAAAACTAAAAGAATATTTCATCGAATTTAAGCATTATCTTTGTATGCATCCAGACGAGATTGGAGAAAGTATGAAACTATTAAAACAACACATATATAAAGATAGGATGAAGAAAGAATTACAGAAACCCGCAACTTTTATAATGAAACAAATTATAGAAGCAAAGACTTGTGCAGAAAGCAGTAAGAAACAATATCGTTCTAACATAGACAAATTCGAGCGTTTTCTCAAAGAGAATGAAATCCCCAATACATGGGAGAGCATGAATTTAGATACTATCAATCGTTACCAAAAGCAAATCATAAAAGAAAATCCATTGCATCCTCATAACACTTTGCGTAACATAATTAAAGGAACTATATTTAATTTACTAGGGATAGCAGATAAAAGACTGGATATTCCTTTCAAATGGTCTGACAGCAATTTAAACAGTTTTGAGTTCGTGAAAGATAAATCCAACAAAGAATTAGCAGATAACAAAAAAGTTTCATTAACAGAAGAGCAACTGAATAAATTCTACAAGCATATCATCACAGGAACAGAAAGACAAATAAAGAAATACACAGAAATCAGAGATTTATTCATACTACAATGTTTAGTTGGGCAACGAATTGGAGATATGCAAAAATTCTTTAATGGAGATAATGAAATGGACGAAGAAGCAGGAACCATCTCTATTATACAACAAAAGACAAAAGCCAGAGCTATAATTCCACTATTGCCATTAGCCAAAGAAATTATATCTAAATATGAGAATAAAGAATTATTATATTATAAAGAAAGAAAGTCCATTGTCAATGAAGCCTTAAAAGAAGTAGCAGAACAAGCAAGATTAGACGAGCCTATCACTTATGAAGAAAACGGGATTAAACAAACCCAACCTCTTTATAAATTACTGCATACACATACAGCAAGGCATACTTTTATCACAATATTGTGTAGAAAAGGCATCCCCAAGGAAACTGTTATTATAGCGACAGGACATGAAGATACAAAAATGATAGACAAAGTTTATTCTCATTTAAACAGTAAAGATAAAGCAAAGAAAGTCTCTAATGCTTTCAAAAGTTTAAATAATGGCATTTTTAATATGGGCAAGGTGGAGACAAATTCTCTCAATGAAGTAAAGCCTACGAACGATGCAACTAATAATATAACCTTCGATACTCTATTGGACACTCAATTTTTTGCATCTAAAATCAATAAGGCTGTTGAACTACAATCACAGGTAGGTCACTTAAAGGATGGGAAACTGTGTAGCTATGACAATGAAATCACGTCCCTTATAAGCGAGATAGAAAAATTCTCCCAATCTTCCACTCCTGATTCTGATGTGGCAAAACAATATGTGAAACAGTTATCTGTTGGAAAGCAATCAGACTTACATGACTGTTTTAGAGAAATGATTATCAAGTGTGTTAAGATTGGTATCAGTAAGGATGCAATTATGCAGTTTATCAATAAAGCACTGGAAATAGGCTTGTTGGATAAGGAAAGATTCACCAATATAAAAGAAATCACTACAGCCTTATTGGATAAAAGGAATCAGGGCTGACAAGTTTTTTAGGAAATCAAGGCTTCTGGTAAGCCTGAACATCATATTCTCCCCGAACAGCTACGGTTAAGGGGAGAATTTTTGCTTTATCGCATCCTCAACTCAAATATTCCACAATTTCGACTTGTTGTTTGGTGATGCGGTCGGGACTTTATACCTTTGCAATGTGATTGAAAGTCAGAAATGACCGAGTTTCTCGTCACCCAGATTCACCACTACAAACCTAAATCTACTTCAAATGAAAGAACTGACCTACGCAGACATTCGTAAAATGGCACTAGAGCACGGTATCAAGGACACAAGGCTGCACATTGGACTTTGGGCTACTGACCGATACATCAAAAAGCGCAAAATGGTTCAAGGCAAGACCTACACAATCTACCTACCGCATCATAAACAGGAACAGGAATGATTTTTTAGTTCCAAACCTGTCGCCAAGCTAACATAATAAGAGGTGTTTTCTTCATAAAACTTTTAAACTAAAGTTTTAAAAGACGCTTCCGCCATAAACGATATAATACAAGACATAACATTTAGATTGCTTGACTATGCTAAGTCAGCGGTAAAGTAATAGGCGTAGTAATACGCTTATTATTTTATTCTTATGGACGAGTTTTTCTTCAAAGCGTCCCTATATAGGAAGAAAAAAATAACCCTACTTAAACTTAATCTAAAGTCAGATATTTTAAATACACAGATTGCAATTTTATAAATCAAAGTTAATCTAAACACAATGAAACAAGAAATCATTAATGGTGGCAATGCCCGATATTTGGGCGAATTAGAAAGATTTAAAGACGGTATTCCTTTTGGAATCGTAAACAAGACAAAGACAGATGTAGGCGGCACTTATGTGGCTGCAAATTGCAGTAGCAACTATATTATCGTATGTCCGTTCAAGGACTTGGTGGATAGCATAGCAGCAGATAAGAATAACAGGTATGAAGTATTCAAATGTTATGGTGGTGTAAGAGAATACCAGTTCAGGAAGTATATCAAAAACAATGCCACATATAAGATAGCCGTGACCTATGACAGCCTGCCCAAATTAATTGGATGGTTGAGCGGTACAGAAGGGTGGAAAGTCTTGGTAGATGAATACCATTTAATTTTGGAAGACATGGATTTCAGATATGATGCAATTAATGGCTTGATGGAAGAAATACAGAAGTTCAAGTATTATTCTTTTTTGTCTGCCACTCCAATTGACCTTGACTTTGAGATAGATTTCCTGAAACAGCTTCCACATTACAAAGTCCAATGGAATGGAGTGACGAAAATAACTCCTATCAGATACAAGGTCACGCAATTAACCAAAGGACTGGCTAGATTCATACAGATATTTTTGGATGAAGGCATATCACTCCCAGACATAAACGGCAATGTCAGCAAAGTGGAAGAACTATATATTTTCATCAATTCTGTAACCAGTATCAAGCAGATAGCAGACACATTGAAACTGAATCCAGATGATGTGAAAATATGCTGTGCTGACAGGATTAGAAATAACAAACTGTTGGGCGAATACCAGATTGAATCAGTCAGTAGTCCCAATAAGAAGATTAACTTCTTTACAAAGAAATGCTTTCAGGGATGCAACCTTTTTACCAATAACGGGCTGATAATAGTAGCCAGTGACGCATACAAAACGCAGACTTTGGTGGATATAAGTACTACTATGGAACAGATAGCAGGCAGAATCAGAATCAATGATGAATACCAGAATATCTTTAGGAATGTAATAGTCCATCTGTTCTCCACCAATAAGAATGTTATGAGCGATGAAGAGTTTGAGATGGTGATGCAGGATAAAGAGAAGGAAGCTGACAAGTTGCTAAGCGGATGGAGCAAGCTGGATAAGGAAGAGAGACAGACCTATATTAAGAGGATGAACCTAGACACTGAACTGGTCTCCATCATTAATGGCAAGATGGTGTATAACAATCTGAAAAAACAATCCTTCATTTATAAGCAGGAACTAAGGAAGATATACAGGGATGGTATCAGTATCAGGGACAGTTTTATGCAATCAGAGAAATTTGAGCTTACCAACCAGAATAAATGGAAAGATTTCAACATAAAACTGGCAAAGGCTATGACTGTCAGTTATGAGCAATTACTAAAAGATTATCTGGATTCCCCTTCTGAATCTTATGAACAGGAATATCCAGAATTTCCACTAATCAAAAGATATTTGAAGGAATCTGAAATGAATACTCTTAGATGGAACAGGGAGAAGATGCTAAAAGCTGTAGAGGACAAGAAACAGGTTGATAAAGTTTTCTTGGCTATATATCAGCCTGGCTTTATCAGCAATCAGGAATTGAAAGGCAAGTTGAAGGATGAGTTTGGCAGATTGGGAATCAAATTATCCCCCAAAGCAACCCTGATAGAGAATTGTACTCTCTATAATGTGGAGAAGGCAAGCAGGAAGATAGATGGAAAAACTGTTAGTGGCTATGAACTTGGCAAGATGGTATTTACCTTTGAATAAGAATCTACCAATATGACAGAACAGGACAAGAATAAAGCTCCAAACTTATTAGTGGTCTGGAGCTTTTATTTTATATCTGAATGACAAATCGAGAATCTTCCTTCATTGACCATTGAACCTGCCACATTCTACCATCAATTTGGTCTAGTAGAATAAAAGTCCACATATTCTGGGTGGGATAAAGAGTAAATCTACCATCCCTTTCCTCTTCCTTAGTAGCAAATGAGGTGGTATTAAGATTTACTTCAAAACGTTCACTGCCTTTAACATCATATTGAACTTGCCACATTCGTCCATCCCTAGTATTCAGCTTAATGAAAGTCCACATGTTTTGTGTGGGAAATAATTGATAAGTTGCATTACATACGGGTTCTGGACTATTTGCTTTCTCCGTTTTATCTGTAGCTATTGATTGATTTGAGCATGATGTCAAACAACAAATAAATACAAACAATAAAATGATAATTTTTCTCATACGGCACAATTTATAAATCTTCCATAGCTTCCGCTTCGATTACTTCGCCATTAATTTTATCAAAATAAATAAGTGTTACATAGCAGCCATCCGTAAAACTACCTTTAATCTGTAATTCAATGTCTCCTTTCTCTGTGGTATATCCTGTAACATATTTGCACCTATTCATTCTTACTTCATGTATTTTAGAATTATCGTCATTTTGCATAATTTTAGTCTGAAATTCTTCAATACAAACTTCTGGCTCACCATACTTTTTAGTCAGCATTTCTTTTAGGGAGAAGTAATTATTTGAGAGTGACGACCATGTTTCCAAAGAAGAAAACATTACTCCAACCTTAGCAACTAAATTCTTTTGTTTTAAAGCTATAGCAGCTACTGTACAGTTTTTGTATGCTGCAAAATCTCCTTTTAATATGGCAGTTCCATCTTCTGTGCCAATGTGAGTAAGCCCTTTCTGTTTTAACTTTGACACAAATTCAGTCAAGGTTCCATCAATGGGCACACCTTTAAATGTTAGATGTTCAGATGTTGTTTGAGCGAATGTGGATAAAGTCGCAATTGCAAACAATAATAAAAATAGATTCCTTTTCATAATTTATTAGCTTTATTAGTTATTGACATTTATGTTGCAAATATATTAAATGCAAATAATAATTACAATACATATTTTATTCTTTTATTTATGCAAATGCGTTCAAAAACATTCATAAGAATTATTACTTATATTCTAATGCGATTCTTTTATATCCCCAACTCAAAAATATATAACCGTGTTTCCGCAGAATGATGTTTCCCAAGCATTGGTTTTCTACCTTTACGA